>Ga0180223_1000787_pt1 | contig 32558 bp, 21 predicted proteins | sample eDN5th30CKraftOP_FD_151337 | JGI IMG/M metagenome (GOLD analysis project Ga0180223, IMG submission 151337) | Enriched Organic Plus compost microbial communities from Emeryville, California, USA - eDNA 5th pass 30_C Kraft OP (version 2) (version 2) ... | reverse complement strand
GGGCTGATAGATTTTGTCGAGCATTGAGGCGGAAATCTCTGGAGCAGGGCGGGACCTGCGGTCCTACGCTCTCCCTTCCCGCACTGTCAACAATAGGGCCGGCGCGGCCGCCGATCGACAGCGCCGGTAAGAGGCGATTGTAAATTTCATGACGGGCGTCAAGCTTTAGCGGGGCTGGGCCCTGCGTCCCCTGTCTGCGCCGTCAATTCGCTGCGTAAAGCTTCCTCGACGATGCGCGGCATGTTGTCAGCAAGCCATTGACGCAGCATCGGTCGCAGCAATTCGGCAGCCGCGCGGTCGAGCTTTGGCGGAGCACCCGTCCCAATAGCCGAAGTCGCAACAGCCGTTGAGGAGACTTCCTCCAGCATCTTCTTGGCACCCACGCCACTGATGAATGAGGAACCGGATGCGAACACCGAGAGTGCTCCCGGTTGCTGCTGCACAAGATCGACGACCGCATCGAGCAGCGCGTCCGCTCTCGCAGACGCTGCGCCGGAGGTCGCCGGGGAATCAGCCTTTGCAGAGCCGGATTCGCCGCTGGGGTTGCGGCCCGTCTCTGCCTCGGATTGCGCGAGCGGTGAATCGGAATTCCCGCGCAACGCAGCGTCACCCGCCGGCTTGTCGGCCGCACGCTCCTTGGCCACGGGCTGCACAGCCTGCAACGCGACGATATTCGCGTCGGAATTCGACAGCGGTTGCAGCATTACGGGCTGTTCGACGGCTTTCAGCGCCTCGCGCAGCGGACGCGGAAATGGCGCGACCGTGCCATTGACGGCAAGGGATGTGACGGCACCCTGCTCGGTACCGTTGATAGATGCGTCAGCGGCGGCTCCGTTGCGCGATGAATCGGCGTGCGCCCCATTGGCATTGGCCTCGGCACGCACTGTCAACGGCACACGGGCCGGGATGGAGAAAACGCGAGATTCCGCCGCAACCAGGATCGGCGCTGAAGCCACGGCAAGGTTGGCCCCGGGCGCATCTGCTAGCGGTACAGCCACGGCTGCGGCGACATCGCCTGCCCGTCCGCCGGCCCTGAGAGAATTACCATTCGCGGGGCTCCCGCCCGCGGAGGCCGGCCCCGATCCACCGTTCACCTCGTCGGTATCGGCCGTGCCAGCCTTGCGCCGCGCCTCGACGGCGGTCGCAGGAGACTTCACAACCAGCGGCTCGTGCTTGGGAATGACCGTCCCGAAGTCGAACGAAAGAAGGTCGCGCTTTTCGACCGATAGCTCGGAAGAAGCCGGACCGGAGCGCCACTCGGGGAAGCTTGGCAGGCGCGGTCCCCCCATATCGGAAGCGGGCTGCGCACCGGAGGTCTCCGGGAGACGATGGACATTATTGAGACGTGCGCCCCCCCGATTAGGTAGCGCGTCGAAGCCGCTTTTGCTCTCGCCACTGGTGTCCCGGTCGAGCGCACTGATGACGTCATGCTGCAGGGACCGGCGCTGATCGGAAAGGGTCGTCGCGACCTTCAGCGCGTCCGCCAGACTGTTGAAGGGCGCAGGGCCGGCCGGCTTTGCGCCGTGTGCCGAAGTCGAAAAGCCATTTGCCCCCGCCGATGAGCGCTCGGTCAAACCGGCTGTTGCGCGAGAAAGGAATGGATCCGGCGTCGGGCCCGGGTCCGGTTGATCGTCCGAGATCAACTTGCGGATGGAAGCGAGTATTTCCTCCATGCTGGGCTCGGCGGCCAGCTGCGGCTTACTCATGAGGCGCAATCCTCTACACCACGCGCCTACTCACAGCCACTGCGGCCTCAGGCGCTCCCCTGTCGTGCAACGGCTGTGCCACCCTCAAACGCGCGCGCGCATCGAAAAGGCACCGGAGCGTCAGACACACCCTCAGAGTGCAAAGCACCCCCGCCCCGGACGGCAAGCCACTGCGTCCACGGGGCGATGGTTAGCCGCCATCCTTGGCAGCTCTGTGGCGCGAGCGCCTCGCATGAATAATTTCTGCGCGAATCCCCGGCTATTTCACGGGTTCCCAGCCACCGCTCTCAACTGCTCCTGGCTGCGCCTCGAAAGTCTCGGTGCGCCCGTCGCCATAGGTGATGCTGAGGCCGATCCACTTACGGCGGACCTCCTTATAGTGAACATTCGGATCGTAGACGTAGGAAGCCGCACCGATCCATTCAGCATCGAGCCTGCCCATTGAAGAGAGCACCGCGTAGGACGCAACCACGAGGTTGCGACGGGTAGTTTCGAGGTTGACCTGCGAGTTGAGGTATTCCAGCTCGGCATTGAGTACGTCGAGCAGCGTGCGCTGTCCGACCTTCTCTTCCTCGCGCACACCCTGCAGCGCGACCTTGTTGGATTCCACCGCAACTCGATCGGATTCGAGCTGAGCGCGCGCTGCTTCGAGCTGCGACCATGCGGCAACGACGGTCTGCGTCTGCTCGGTGCGGACCTGCTCGATCTGCTGAAGGATGCCGATGTGGTTCTGTTTCGCTTGGCGCACCCGGGCGTAGACATCGCCCGCCTCGTAGATGGGAATGATCGCGCGGCCAACGAGCGTGCTCTGTTCCACTTCGTCCGTAAGCTTCGATGACCCAAAACGGTCGTTATAGCTTGCCTCGAGCTGCACCGTCGGCAGCAACTCGCCCCGGATCCGTTCCACCGTGAACTTGGCGGCCTGCTCGCGGAAGAGCGCCGCGACGACCAGCGGATCCTCGTTGTTGCTGACGCCGATTGCGTCCTGCAGCGTGCGCGGGAGCAGCTCGTTCGGCGGGCCCGGCCACGCGAGGCCCGTCGGCGGATGCCCGATGACCTGCTGATACGAGCCGCGGCTGGTGCGGAGGTTGGCACGCGCCGCATCGAGGCGCGAGACGGCATCGGCACGGCGGGCTTCCGCCTGCGCCACGTCGGTCCGTGTAACCTCACCCACCGAGAAACGGTCTTGCGCAGCCTTCAACTCCCGCGAGAGAACGTTGACGTTGTTCTCATTGAGGCGAACGAGCTCCTGGTCGCGCACAACGTCCATATAGGCCGTCACGGCCTGCAAGAGCACGTTGCGCTCGACATCGCGCAGCACCGCGCGCTCTGCCCGAACGTTCGCTTCCGCCTCGTTGACGGCGTTATAGGTGCGAAATCCACTGAAGAGCGGCTGCACGGCTTGCACGCCGTACCCGCGAGGTTTCGTCACGCCATCGAGCAGGTTCGATGGACGCTGATCCGTGCGCTCGATCCCAATGTCCGCATTACCCGTGATCGTCGGGCGATAGCCCGACATAGCGCGGGCCACATCCTCATCGGTCGCGCGCTGAAAAGCACGTTGTGCGTCGAGACGCGGATTGTATCCGTAGGCCGCGGACAGCGCCTCTTTCAACGTCTCCGCTGAAACGGGAGAGCTGTGCCCGGCGAAAGCAAACACCACGCCGAGAGCCAGTCCACCCGCAAAGGCGGCGCGGTGCAAACCGGCGTTACGTCGTGCTGACGGCTTACCCAAGTTGCAAACCCACTGTTGCTTGATTTTCTTTTTGATGGCCGTCCGCATTACACCCCTCAGCCATGCACCCGAAGGCGCCGTAGTCCTTCGCGATAATTCGGAATCGCAAGCGTGCCGAGAGTCTGGGGGCTAGTGGACGCTTTGTGTAGTGCTTGGGGAGCGCTGGTGGAAAAGCCATGGAATAGCGTGGCGTCAATCCCACACCTACCAGCGGCATGCAGCCGCAGCTAGCGTGCGTAACGCGCTAGAATTCCCCGCATATATTGGATCGGGCTTCATTTGCGGCTGGCGCCGCATCCACAGGAACTAGAATACGAACGAAGGCGCCTTCTCAAAGCCCGGAAGCACCGGCGCCACGGCGTCAAACGCACCCCAGGAATTCACCGAGCTGCCGAGTCGGCGCCACTGCGTGGCTGTGCCGACGCCGTCCGCTGCAACAACCGCGACGAGGCGACCACCACCCTTCAGCTGATCTAGCAGCACGTGCGGCGCTTCCAACACGGCGCCCTCGACGACGATGACGTCGAACGGCGCATCATCCGCCGATCCCGTGTTCAGCGATCCAGTCTTGACAGTAACGTTCGCGATCCCGAGTTCGACGAGGTTGCTCCGGGCGTCCGCTGCAAGCTTTTCATCGCTTTCAAGCGCAATGAGCGTTCCCGCCATGCGCGCGAGGATAGCCGTCCCGTAACCGGACCCGCAGCCTACGTGCAGCACACGCTCGCCGCTGCTGATGTCGGCGAGCTGCAGCAGTTTGGCGGTGAGGCGCGGCGGAAGCAGCCAGCGGCGCTCCGGCCCGGGCGCCGTCAATGGCAGCGCCTCGTCGATATAGGCAAGCTCGGCCATGGTTTCGGGAGCGAAACGCTCGCGCGGCAGTTCGCGCATGGCCTGCAGGATGCGCCGGTCGGTGACATCGCTGGGCAGAACTTGGCTCTCGACCATGTTCAGGCGCTGCGTTGCAACGTCGACCATCTCTTCCTCCGGCATCCCTTGTTCCTTGCGGCGCAACATAGCCGAACCTGGCAGCGCGCGCGACGGGGCGTGAAGCCTCGGGGCTGACGTTGCGCAGCGGTCGCATAATGCTGCTCTGTGAGCTTTACGGAGCTTTGGCCAGCCAGCTCGAAACTTCTTCCATAGCGATCCTGTCGTCTTGCAGCAACCGGCAGCCGCAGGCCCCCGTAGATCGTGGAGCTGGAGGCTGGGCCATAGTCTCGACAGAGGCGAGCCCGTTGCAAGCTGGTCGCCTTGCACAGCGGCCAGTCGGCCAGCTGGCTCCGTTTTGTCCTGAGCCGCGGCAATCGATGGCTGTCGCCCAGCTCGCGAGGCCCGGCAGCCTCCGCTCGACACCCTGCAGCGCCTATCGTGCTAGATTGCTGCCGTCGTCGTCGAAGGGACGCAAGCTTCCTCTGATGATCCCCCTAGGTCCGCTGCACGCCCGCTGCGCCGATGTGGTCGCATCGCTGGATGATCCTCCCAGTGGCCGTGAGCCCGTTTTATAGGGCTCCCAGCTTATAGAGCGCTAGGGTGGTGGCGTCCGGCAATTGCAAGCCTCCGGCCGGCCGCCTTGAGACCGCCAGCGACGGCTGACGGACGTTGGAAGCTAAGCGACATACCGAGCTTCTCCGCTGCCGCTTGACACACCGGTTCGGCGCAGTCCATGGCGATGTGGGCATGACCGTCACTCAGATGCCGCCGCAGGCTTCCATCCGGCCGCTCAAAGGTTTTGGGCACCGGCACATAGATGATGCCACTGGAGGAGCAGCACTGGTCTAGCGTTCTGTTGAGTGCTTCGCGGGCCTCAATTCGTTCAGCTAGAGAACCGACGACAGGCAATTCGACATTCGCCTTCATCGGGTTGATCGGCGGCACCACGCCCATTACGGCAAAAGTCGAGGCGGGCAGCCGTATGCTAGCCATGACGACGGCGTCCACGTAGCGCCGGGCGACATCTCTGGCGATGCCCCCGATCCCGTCGGAGCGCTCGCGGCCTAAGCGCACGATATGGCAGCGCACGTCGACCTCGCCAAAGACACATAGAACCGTGTCACCATCCTCTACGTGTGGCTCGAAGAAATCGACCCCGTCGCGGCCGACACGGTGCATCGTGCGCGCGCGAAGCCAGTGAACCTTCGCCTCCGGAACTCGGCTGAAGAGGTACTGGGCATGACTATCGCCGAAGACGTGCAGGGCCATGTGCCTATTCCGCAGCCTCGTGAAAACGAGTTTCCGACACTAAACCATCCTGCGAGTTCGCAGCAGGGAACGGCTGCTAACTCGCGCAGACCGTCTTCTTTCGCAGAAGGCGTAGCCGTGGATCGGGGAGACCGCTTTTGTCTTGTAGCCGCATGGCTAACGCACTCGAACCAGAGCTACCGGTTGGCCGGATAGACGCCGACCACCCCGTGCGGGGCGGTGTCCGTTCAAATTGTAGGCGCCAGCGGGCGCGGCGGCGCGTGATATGTCGCACCACGACCGTGCGGAACAGGCCGCGAACGGTCCACTCCGCTGCCCCAGCTTTTGGCCCAATCTTCTGGCGTGTCGGATGCGCCGTTCTGGGAGAAAGCCTTGAATTTATTGGAGGCCACGCCCGGAATCGAACCGGGGTGCGCGGATTTGCAGTCCGCTGCGTCACCACTCCGCCACGTGGCCGTTCGACCCGGCCGCGCCGAAGTTCGAAAGGAATGCGCCGTGTATCATAAGGCGCGGAGACTGCAAAGGCCGCCTGTGCCTTTATAGCTGAAATAGCAGGAGGTCGGCCGGTAAGTTCTTGTGGGGCGGCCGAACAGTATGAAGACAACTGCCAAATAGACGCGAGACCATCCCCGCCGATCGTCTCTCCAAAAAGACAGCGGCAGGAGCCGGCGCGTCCTTTTCCCCGGTGAGGCAGCACAAGCTTTGATGCATGCTGCTGTCTGCCGCGCCTATCAAAATCCCGCAGATAGCCCATCGGAAATGAAGCGGCCGATTTTTTCGTTCCTATGCCTCTGCGTAAATTCCGCTGGAAGAACACTCCCTCGCCTTTCGGCACCCATACTTTGCGGGCACAGTGCCTCGGCAATCTCGCAAACAGCGTGCGCCAGCGATTGTGGATTTCCTGCACGATAAAGCCTGCCCGCGCTCTGCTCCGCAACGATCCCGCTTACCTCGTCGAAGTCGGGAGCCACAACGGGAAGTCCTGCGGCGAGATAATCAAGCAGCTTGCTCGGCACGGCTCCTTCGAAGAGAGGCACATTACTGAGCGTACAAAGCCCGATGTCCGCCGCGATTAGCAGCGGCACCATCTCAGCCTTCGGCAGCGGCGGGAGCACAGCGAGATTGGGTAGCCGCTCTGCCGCCGCGCGCGCGCGATGCCCGAAAACGCCATCCCCCACGAGAACGATGCGCAGATCCTCGCGATCTGAGAGCAGCGCAACGGCATCGAGCAACGCATCGATGTCCTGCGCGTACCCGATCGTACCTGCGAAGATGGCGACGCATTTACCCTCCCAGCCGCGCGCGCGCCGAAGGTCCGCGCGGCTGCCGCGAGACGTAGCGTAAAGCTCGGGGGATATAGCCCCGCGGGCAACCAGCAGAGGCGCCTTCGGGCGGTGTCTTTCGCTGATTGCGCCGGCGATGCCGCGCGTCAGCGCAACGATGCCGTCGCTATTGCGATAGAGGAGCTGCTCTAAACCCGAGGCTATCGCGATGACCGCCGGCGCGCGTATGACACCAAGCGCCACCACTGACTCCGGCCAAAGATCGCAGATCTCGGCGATGAACCTTGCCCCGCTCAAGCGCGCCCAGAGAAGCGCCGGAAAGACCGGAAATATCGGCGGACTTGAAGCGTAGATGACATCGCATCTGCCGAGGCGCACTAGCGCAGCGGCGGACGATATCGCGAAGGCCGCAAAGCTGATGATCCTGCTGAAGACGTTCCGGCCGCGATCACTCCCAGACCACGTGCGCCGCACCGTGTAGCCGCTCGCCGTCTTCTCCAAACGCTGCGCCTTGCGCCGCCCCATGCGAATGAAGCGCCCGCAGATCACGGTCACGTCATGTCCTTCAGTGGCGAAGTGCTCAGCCATGGAGCTGAGGAGCGAGATGCCGGGATCGTCCGGCGTTTCGAAGTATTGCGATACTATGGCGATCTTCATGCCGGGAGCACCTCAGCTTGGCGCACGCGGTCGTCGCGAGAGGCAAGGGCACGCACGACTGCGAGATACTTCTCTCCTTCGCGCTCCCAGCAAAGCTCGTGCGCAGCAACTTCCAATCCCGCGAGCCATTCCCGCTTGAAGGCCGGTGCGATCTGCATGGCCTTGCGCAGTCCTTCCGCAAAAGTGTCCGCGCGCGAGGTATCGCCCAGCAAGCCGATGTTGTAGCGGGCAATGACCGAGCGCACCTCGGGCAGGTCCGTGGCAAAGATCGGCACACGCGCCATGATGAACTCGAAAAGCTTGTTGGGCGTGCACAGTGCATTATTGAGACATGTGTCACGATAGGGAATGACGCCGAAGTCGGCCTGCGCGGTCAGATCGAGAAGTTGCTCCTGCGGAACAGCAGGATGAAACTTCACTTGCCCCTCGATTCCCATCCGCTGTACGCGCCCCTCGAGCTCCGGCTTGAGTGCACCATCGCCGAGCATCACGAGCACGCACCGCTGCCCGCGCATTTTTTGGAACGCGTCAACGAGGGTTTCGAGGTTGCGCTCCCGGGTCAAACCGCCCTGGTAGAGAAAGACAACGGCTTCCGCCGGAATGCCGAGCGACGCGCGCAAACCTCTCTCTCGCGGGTCCCCTTCCCTCGCGGATGCGCGGGCCGATTGCCTGAAGCGATCGGCGTTGTGCACGATCGTGGGTGGCGCAATGGCGTATCGGCGAGACAGCTCCCGCCCGATGGAATGATTGACGGTAATAACCGCATCCGCACGCGCAATCAGCTCCGCTTCGAGCGAGCTCCACAGCCGCCGCTCGCGCCGGGAGAACTCCTGCTCGCAGTAAAGCTCATGGCTATCATAGACGACACACCCGCCATGCCGCTCCCCGGCGGCGATCGCCACCGGCAGCATCGGCAAGTCATTGGCAACGTAGACGCGTGCGGGCGCCTTCGCGATGGCGTCCGCAAACAGCGCCTCGAAAAGGCGCGCGGGCCTTCGCTGCAACTGCCATGTGAGCCAGCGCAGTAATCCTCGCAGCCGCGGCAGACGATCGCGTGCCAAACGGTACAGCGACAATCCCGAACCATGCAGCCCTGCGCTATTGAATTTGACTCGCTCGATCCATGCGGGTTCCGCCTGCGGCGCTCCATCCGCCGGAGCAAAGACGCGCACGCTATACCCCGCCCCGATCAACGTCTCCGCAGCGAGTACGATGCGCCGGTCCATCCGGCGGTCCATAGCGAACATGACCACGTCAAGACGGTTCATGGCGGACCGCCCGCAAGAACAGCGCAAATCTCCTTTGCAGCTTCACCCCCGCCGTAATCCCCGATCTCGCTCCGCGGCGTAACGAACCTGCCGACGTGCCAAAGCCGGTTCCAGCCTGCCTCAATCGTCTCCGTCCACTCAGTCTCATCGCGCATCGTCACGCACGGCTTGCGATGGAAATAGGCCTCTTTCTGGAGGCCCCCTGAGTCCGTGAAGACCTCGGTGCACCCGTGCAGGAGCTGCACCATATCGAGGTAGCCGACAGGATCGATTACCATGAGGCCATTTAGCGAGAGGCCGAAACGGTTGAGCGCAGCGCGCGTGCGCGGGTGCAGCGGAATGACGACCGGTTGCTGCTGTTGCGCAGCCTGCAGGAAGTCCACAGCGCGCGCCAGCGCGACAGCCGTATCGGTATTCTCGGCGCGGTGCAGCGTCGCTAGCGCATAGCTACCTGCCGCAATACCCAGGCGCTCCCGAATCCCTGATTTGCCAGCTTGACGTTGCGCTGCGTCAAGCGAGGCATCGTACATCACATCGCCGACGCGGTGGACGCCGCGCGTGACGCCTTCCTTCGCAAGGTGCGCAACTGCGGTGCCCGTCGGGCAAAATAGCCACGTGCTCACGTGATCGGTGAGCACCCGGTTGATCTCCTCCGGCATGCTTCGATTGAACGACCGCAAACCGGCTTCTACATGGGCGATCGGGATGTGCAGCTTTGCCGCCGCCAGGGCTCCGGCGAGCGTTGAGTTGGTATCTCCATAAACAAGAACAACATCCGGCTTTTCGTCGATCAGGACGGCTTCAATCCCGGAAAGCATCCTCCCGGTCATGTCCCCGTGGGCGCCCCCGTGTACACCGAGATGATACCGCGGCGCAGGTATTCCCAGCTCCCGAAAAAAAACGTCCGACATGTTGTCGTCGAAGTGCTGCCCCGTATGCAGCATCACCTCATCGAGCACCGAATGCTCTAAAATCGCGCGAGAAACCGCCGCCGCCTTAATAAACTGCGGCCTCGCCCCAACGATCGAGAGGATCTTCAAAGTCATTCCTCAGCGCCATTGGGGTTTGGAAGCACATAGGTCGCCGCCGGCCAGAAAAAGGAAAACCACCCCCTCGAATCCACTCTCGGAATAGCCTCGGGGTTCCCATCGTCATGCCAATCGATATATTCCTGCCACCGATCCCCGTAGACTTTGAAAATAGTTTCCCCGGTCAACTCAAATAACCGCCGCAAAAGCTTTACGTGATAAACCTGATAATCTTCGCCAACAAACCATGCCAATTGCTTGCTGCCGAGTGTCGCATGGACGGTCCGCCACTCCTTCTTTCCAGTAGTGCTAATGACCCCATTAGGCAAAGTTTGAAAACCGACAAACCCACCCTGATTAGCGACCTGACTTTGCAACATAACTTTAGATGGCGCCGCATCAAAAAAACGAATTTTTAGGTGCCAGACTTCATCGCCTGAATATTTCGCAAATTCCTGCGTTGGAATCTCGACGTACAGATACGTATTCTGAATCGAACCGTTCTTACGGGCGCTGCTCCTCCGGTCGGGGCCGAACCTCATTGCCCTCACCGTCTCACGATCGAGGAGCGACGGAGCTTCCCAATCAGTCCCGGCCACCCTCATTGGACCATCGCCGTCAGACTTCTCGCCGATATCGAGCGCCGAGCTGATTCCGCTTGCTGGCTCGACAATCTCTATGCGATCGACCAGAAATCCCGCAGCCGATTGAGCATCCATCGGAACGATACGAAGCGGTATTTCAAACTTACGCATATTCAAATCATAGCGCGACCAGTAGCCAAGATCGAACCGGTGGAGTTGGTTGCGGAGCGTGGCGGCGCCCTCCAACCCCAAGCTTTCGATTTCCTTCACCCCCAATTGCCTGCCTGTTTCAATCAACGTCACAACGCTGATCATATGTCCGTTCAAAATATGAGGCGCTGGCGAGTGCGGAATCTCCTCAAAAAAAACTTCACCATTCAAATAGCTTCGTACACCGCCGTCCGAAACATCAACGGCATATAGCCTCGCTGCCTTAACCGCCATGGACTTATACTTTTCATCGCCCGTGTCTTGATAGGCCTTGAGAAGTGCCCGAATAACATACGCTTGGCCAAACGCCGAAGGCCACGGGGCTTTACTCGCAATGTCGTTATACGCGTTATCGAATTCGTAATACCAAACAAGCGTATCAGGCTTTAATTCTACTGCATGTTCCTCTAGCCATTTAAGGGCTGCCTTGCGAATTGCAGCATCGAGCTGCTCGACACCGCCCACTTTCACGGATAGCGCCTCCAAGCTGCCGAGTGCATCCCCCCTCGCGTTAGGCTCCGCCACATCAGGTGACCTAAGAAGGGTTTTAATCGGCGCTGCTCCATCGACGGCTTGCGCTGCAACGGAAAAGACATTGTAAACGACCTTGTCACCTGCCTTGAAACGGATGAGATTGTTTTCGTCGAGGCTATGGAATACCGGCGGCGTTTGAACTGGCAGCCTTGTGAGCTGCTGCTTCGGAGCGGCGGCCCCCGGCAAAAACATCAAGATGGCAACTAAGAGTGGAAGTATAGCGCTTCCCGGCCTTCGACGTGAAACATCGGAAGTTCCGCGATCTAGGCTTCGCAATCTCGTCATATCACCTTCACGCCGTCTGCAATCTTCGCCGTCAGGGCATTGTGTGTCCTTGAGGACGCCTCAACCAATAAAGGCATCAGGTTCGACAAATAGTCGGCTGACTGTGCCTGCCACGCGTGGGCAGTCCTTCGTCGCTCCAGGTTTTGCCGCCAGATCGGAAAGTCCGCAGATGCGAATGCCTCATCAATCGCGGCAGCTATCTCGCGGACATCACGCATCAGCCGCGCCAATCCAAAGCCCTCGCGCGCCACGAACCGCTCCAGCTCGGGCGATTGATTGGTCAGCATCGGCAAGCCGGCTTGAATGAATTCGAACAGCTTGTTCGGGGTGCAGTAGAGGGAGTTGAGGTCGACGTGCGGATAGGGAATGATGCCCAAATCCGCCGACGCGGAATGCTGCAGAAGTTGCTCCTGCGGTACGGCAGGGAGAAAATGCACCTTTCTTCCCAACAGACCACGCTTGCTAGCGACGGCGCGCAATCGAGCCTCGAAGCCGCCAAATCCCATCAGGACGAGAACGACATCCTTGCTCTTTACGAACGAAAGAGATGCGACAAGCTTTTCCAGATTGCGATTAGGCGCAAATCCCCCCTGGTAAAGAAGAATACGCTGATCTGACGGGATTGCGCATTTCTGGCGGAGCAGATCGTAACGCGCCGCGGGATCGAATTCTGGCGGCGGGTCGAGTGCGTTGAGCAGCACCACGGGCTTATCGATTCTGTACCGCCGGGCCATCTCCTCGGCGATCGACTCGTTGACCGTGAACACGACATGAGCGTGTTTGATGAGACGCGCCTCAGCCGACGAACATATGCGCCGCTGCACACTGGAAAACGCCTTCTGCTCCGAATAGAGTTCATGTGCGTCGTAGACCAGCGGCGCATTGCGTTGGCGCGCAATTTCGACGCCAGCCTCCAATGTGGGCAGGTCGTGAACCTGAACGACATCTCCCTCAAGGACGCTCGCCTGTCTCACGAAGGCGCTGCGATAGCACAACGGATCATGCCGGTGTCTATTACGGTAGGCCGCCCACAGAGCCGTGCGGTAAGCGAACCAGTTGCAGCGCGACAGCGCCAAATGACCCTTGTGAGCAATCCCTTCTAGTTGGTGATGCGCCGACGCCGCCCGATTGTAGAGACGGTTCAGACCCCGCTGCAAACGCATATAGGTATTGTAAATTTGATTTTCCGGCACGATTTCCGAGAGCCCGATACGGACGACCCGCACACCTTCCGGTGTAATCTCTTCACTCCCTTCCGCATCGAAAGCGAGGGCGAGCAGCGTCACGTTGACTCCACGGGAGATGAGCGACCGTGCCTGGGCGATGACGCGCCGGTCGAGGTGCTGATCGTGGCACAGCATGAGCACAGTCTTCGAGGATGAACCCCGCTCGGCATCCCCGTCGCGACAGTTACCGCCGCTAGATATCGCACGCCGATCGAAACTGAGTGGCTCGACGACCTGAACGCTGAGCTTGGTGCCTGGGACGCGAAAATACCCTCCATTTTCGCCTACAGGGGACAGCCAGCTCACCTCAGGTGCACGTCCGAACACAACCGACTGCAACGCCTGATGCGCCGCATATATGCGAATGATCAACCCGTGATATCCCGGGACAGGATCCCGCGGCAGATCGACATCGAAGGTGGCTCGACTACCGCCATCAATGGCCGTGCGCAGCAGCAGACCTCGACCGTCCTCGATTACGATCGTTACGGCCCCAGCAGTCTCGTTGAGGGTGAACCGAATCTTGCGAGGCGCATCGGAATAGACAGGGAGCTGTACGATGAAGCCTCCCTCAGTCGCCTCAGTCGAGGCCACCATTTTCCCGTACTGCGGGTAAGGATCGAGATTGAGCGACAGTCCCTGCGCAGCGCTCCATGACGCTGCCGGCCGTAACGCAGATCTAACTGAAAGTTCGTCTCTCTGAGCAAGCGGAGCGCCCGTCCGATTGTAGATGGCCAAAATTTCGCTATGGGTGCGCAGATAGTGCTGCCGTCGGACGTGCCCATATATCTTTTGGCCGAGTTCGATCGCCGCTTCCGTATGCAAAGCACTCGGTCGCGGCGCGCCAATTCCGTGGGCGCCGCATTTCGGACAAAGGGCCTTGGTCCACCCAGACCATTCATTCAAGACCCGACGGCGCCACACCGTTTCCGGCGGCAACATGGGTGACCATGCCTCGCCTGAGAGGACGAGGCCGGAAAGATGCCATCCTGCCGGTGCGCGTGAATCGAGATCCTTGCAGTCGTACGACCGCAAATGCCAATTCACATGGTATTGGGCAGCGCAGGATGGACAACGTGCAGTGCCGTCGAGAAGCTCCTCACGGAACGGAACAGCGACAAATACCCAACTCCGTGCAACGCGGAATATCTCCCTCCACGCGGCTTTTTCTGCGTCATCGGGCAAATGCTCGAAAACGTCGGTGCTGAGCGCGGCATCGAATGACTCGCCGCAAAACGGCAGATCCGCCGCGCTTCCGACGGTTGTCCGAAGCCGCTTAATACGCGCCAGGGCTTCATGGCTGGCATCGAGTCCGTGAAATACCGCGCCTGTCCGCTCTGCCAGCGCCCGGGTGATCTTCCCGTCACCACAGCCGACGTCCAACACGGATGCGATTTCCACCGGCCAATGATCCGTGATCGCGCGAATGAGATTTCGCTGTCCGGTTTGCAGCTCCTGATCCCATACCGCCGCAGATTCGAAGAGATCGTTGGCTCCCATCAGCCGCACACCTCCCAGTCTGCAGGTTGATTGACGATGCCCAGCTGCAGCCCCAACCCCGGAGGCGGAAGGATTTTCAGCGCATAACACCGGTCGTGCAGATCGTAGGCTTCCGGTTCGGCACGCGAAGCGAGATCGAGCTCTTTGAAGAGTGCCACGGAAACGATGTAGTCGCCTGGACCGAGATACAACGGCGAGAAGTTCGCGCGTATCACCCCATGTCGCGGAAGACTCTCGAGAGCGTCCCCGTTCTGGTTGGAGACAACTTGCATGGCGCACGTACCGTCGGGCCGGTAGATGGCAACCGCTGCAACAGGATTGCTCACGAGGCGTGACGCAGAGAACGCCATCACGGCGGTCGCAGGCTCGCCGGTGATAAGGGTGTGGCGGCGGGCATTGTCGTGATCCACAAAGGCAAAGGCCGTGATTGCGACCTCACCCGATCCATATCTCTCATCCGCTGAGAGATGCAGAAGATCGAGTTCGGCGACGCCCGATTCCTCCTCCGCCCCGGGCAGCCGGACTTTCGATCGGAACGTGATCCATTCACGTTGCGGCTTAGTCTCGATCAAACCGAGCGGGACATATTCGCCGGAAGCGTGATCGAATTGTTCAACGGCCACAGCGTCCGTCGCGGAGGGGCATACATCGAGCTCGATCCACTCCGGAGCGTCCGATCCCCCCCAGCGGATCTGCCAAGGGGCATGGACGTACCGGCCACCGAAGTTGCCGAACTGCCAGGCGAGCCGCCCGGCACAGTCGGATGCAGACCGCCAGTTCGTGTGCCTTGGATCGATCATCGGCCCTGCGACTGCTTCAACGACATTGCCCGGCGCGATGCTACCCACTGAAGTCACATCCGAGCCGAAGCGGAACTCAGACACATGTACCGGCGAGTGAGGCGCTCCGCCGTCTGCTCCGATAAGCCGAAACAACATCACAGAAGACTTAGGAGAGACCTCGGACGCATGCCGCCGCGTCAAAGCCATGCTTCTCGCTCGCGCGCGAACCTCCTCATCTTCTCGCACCGCAAATAGGTATGCCTTACTCACCGCGAGCGCCTTACCGTCCTTCTTGATCTCACCGCGATCGATCCAGACCGCGCGATCGCACAAGAGCTGAAGCGAGCTCATATCGTGAGAAACGAAAAGAATAGTGGAGCCGCCCGCAGTAAGGCGCTTCATCCGTTGGATGCTCTTGCCCATGAAGTAGGCGTCACCCGCGCCGAGGATCTCGTCGACGATCAGTATTTCCGGCTCGACTGAAGTGGCAACCGCGAATGCGAGACGCGCATACATGCCGGCAGAGTATTCGCGCACGGGTCGCTCGATGAACTCCTCAAGCTCCGAAAAGTCGATGATCTCATCGACGCGCTGGCGTAGCGACTTGCTGTAAATGCCCTGGAGTGCGAGCGCAGTGCGGATGTTCTCGATCCCGCTGAAATCAGGGTGGAATCCGGTTCCCAATTCCATCAGCGCCTGAACCGTTCCGGATATCGAGATGCGCCCGTGATCGGCGCGCATCTGCCCCGAAATAAGTCGCAGCAAAGTGCTCTTGCCAGCGCCGTTTCTACCGATGAGCCCGACACGCTGGCCCTTGCCAATCTCAAGGTCGATATTCTTGAGCGCAGCGAACACATCGTAACACCCGCGCGGCACCGGCACGCCAAGTGCGTCCAGCGCTCTCCAACCTGGATGGTTGAAGCGCCGGAAGTTCTTTGAAAGACCTTCGATCCAAACGGCGCTATCAGACATGGTCGACAAACAATGGTTTCAGTCGCGTGATGAACGCATAGCCGGCGAAATAGGAGGTGAGCGACATAGCGAAGACGATTGCTAGCCTTTCTAAGGGAAGCCGCCCTTCCATCAGCACGGAGCGATAGAGCGACATGAAATGCGCAAGCGGATTGAGATCGAGCAGCGACTTGAGGCCCTGCGGAACCATCTCTTCCGTGTAGGCGATCGGAGAGATCAGCATCAGGATCAGCACGATAATTGGCGTCGCCTGCTGCAAGTCGCGAAAGAAGACAGTCAGAGCCGCTGTCATCCAAACCAGTCCGAGCGTCATGACGACTTGCAAGAAGAAGACGACCGGGAATGCCAGATGCGACCAATAGAGGTGGCCCGCATAGAGACAAGCGAGCCACACGATGACCAAGCCCACGGCCATGCTCGCGTGGGCGACCAGTACTTCCTTTGCTACAACCAGCTCCACCGGAAACATGGTGTTTCGCAGAAGGCCACGGTTCGAAATCAGGCTTACGGTGCCTAATCCGAACGCTTCGGAAAATGCGAGGAACGGCACGAGTCCGCAAAAGATGGTGAGGACATAGGCCGAAGTGCTCATATCAGGCAGACGCACCTGTAGAATGTGCACAAAAACTAAGGTGTACAGTGTGAGGAAGAGAAGCGGGTAGAGGATGAGCCACACAGCGCCCAAGACGTTGGCCGTCGTCCTCGCCTTCAGACCCTGGGCAACGGTTGCTCGCAACAGATGCCTATTGTTGACGATGACGGCGAGCGCACTCATCAAATCGTTACCCCTCATGCAGTTGCGCAGCCGGGGCTACAGGTGCTTCATATTCTTTCGCGAGCAGCCCGCGATAATCAGACGACCGGTCGTGGAAAGTCTGGCACCACAGCTCCAAACTCAGCAGGCCCCACATCTTGCGGGAGAAGCGACTCGACTGGCCGAAGTTCTCCATGACGGCGTCGCCGTTGATGAAAGGACGATGCCGCTCGCGCATGGAGGCGAAGACATCCGTGATCATTCCATTTAGAGGACCTTCGAACCACTCTTTGAGGGGCACGGGGAAACCCATCTTGTCGCGTCGGTCGAGAATCGGTTGCGGAATGACGTCGGCGTAGGCCTCTTTGATAAGCTGCTTCATTCGACCACCCGCAAACTTCACCGTCGGCGGCAGCGTCGCTGCAAACTCGACGAGAGGATGGTCCAGAAGAGGCACGCGGCTTTCCAGCCCGTGCGCCATGCTCATGCGATCCTCAACCGTGAGCAGCGCTGGCAAAAGACACTTGAAATCGAAGTGCGTCATCGCATCGAAGTAGGCTTGGCGGCCAACGTTCGCCTCACTGTTGAAGATCGCGAGGAAATTATCCTTCACGCTGACCAGGTCCAGATCGTCCCAGGCGATCTCATCCTTCATGTCGTTGGCGCGGTTGACGAGACGGAAGTAACGCTCGTCCATCGGGCCGAAAAGCCCGTCGCGCCAGAACTCTCTGAGCAACGGCTTGTATTCGCGCAGCAAACCGAGATTTGGCACGATCGATTCAATCGTGACGAGAAAGTTGCCGTCCTTGTACGTGCCGTCGATGGCTGCCTTGATGCACTGCTCGAAATAGGCGAGCAGATAGCGCGCGTAACCGCCAAAGATCTCGTCTCCCCCCTGCCCGCCAAGCACGACGCGCACATTGCGTGAGGCGAGAGCGGAGACCATGAATTGCGGAAACGAACCGGGCCCCGCCACGGGAAAATCGAGGTGATACATGACATCGCCGATGTGCCGGCGGAAATCGTCATGCGTGATGTCGACGATATGCAGTTCGCCGTTCATCGCCGCCGTGGCTTCGTGGGCGTAGCCGCTTTCGTCGTAGCCCGGATGGTCGGTAAAGCGGCCATGAAAGGCGAGGCGGTTGGCGCCATCGCGGCGCGCCGCGAGAATACCGATCAGACTGGAATCCATGCCGCCTGACACATACGCACCGAGTGGCACATCGCTGCGCAGATGAAGATCGACGGACTGATCCACGATCTCCCGCAGGCGTCGCTTGAACCACACGGGGCTATGCGCATCGTCGATCGCATAATGCACATCCCAATAGCGCTCGATATGGATCGCGCCATTCCGTGCGATCAGCATGTGCCCAGGAGGTAGCTCTCTGATGCCCTGGAAGAGCGTCCTGTCGCCAATGCAGAATTGAAAAGTCAGATATTCTGCCAGCGCCTTGGGATCGGTTGCGATCTCCGGCAGGAAAGGCAGGATCGCCTTCGCCTCCGAGGCAAAATAAAGGATGCCGCCGACGATCGCATAGTAGAATGGCTTGATGCCGAAACGGTCACGCGCGCAGAAAAGTCGCTGTTTGCGTTCGTCCCAGATGGCGAAGGAGAACATGCCGCGTAGATGCGCGAGGCATTCAGGCCCCCACCGGTCGTAAGCAGCAAGAATCGCTTCGGTGTCGGTGCGGCTGCGGAAATGCCAGTGAGGGGACAGCTGCTGCTGTAGCTCGATGTAGTTGTAGATCTCGCCATTGTGCGCGATGCACGCCTGCGATGGCGCAGCCATTGGCTGCGCGCCCGCTTCCGACAGATCGAGGATGCTGAGGCGCCGGTGGGCGAGCCCCACGTTGGCTCCCGGTGAAATCCAGGCGCCCTCCCCGTCAGGACCCCGATGGGCGATGAGATCACTCATGACCTTGAGGCGCCGGCGGGCATCGCCGACCGGTGCAGCATCCAGACGCAACAGGCCGGCGATCCCGCACATCGTCAGCTCTCCACGAGAACAGCTGCGTGCGCAGCCGCAATGATGCGATCCTGCGTCGCCGCATCGAGATAGGGATGCATCGGGAGACTGATGACGCTCTCCGCCAGCCTTTCGCTCACCGGCACGCCGCCGGGTGCAACAGGATAGCTGCGGTATCCCGTCTGCCGATTGAGCGGGGTCGGATAATAAATCGCCGTGGGAACACCCGCATGCTTCATCGTAGCGGCGAAGGCATCGCGTGATCGCACACGCAGTGTGTATTGCGCCCACACCGACGACAGGCCATCCGGCACCAGCGGTACCGCAGCGACATCGGCCAGGGCGGAGTTGTAGCGCGCAGCAACCCGACTGCGCGCAGTGATCTCTCCGGGAAAGATGGAGAGCTTCTCGATGAGAATTGCCGCCTGCAGCGTGTCGAGGCGGCTGTTCGCACCGACGCGTACGTTATCGTATTTATCGGCCCCCTTGCCGTGCACTGTGAGGGAGCGCAGCAGCGCGGCCGTCCCATCGTCATCCGTAAGGATGGCGCCGCCGTCCCCGTAGCAACCGAGGGGCTTCGCTGGGAAAAAGCTCGTAGTCGTGTAATCGGCGAGCGTGCCGACCTTACGGCCGTGATAGCTACCGCCGAACCCTTGCGCGGAATCCGCAACGACTGTCATCCCCTCGGCATCCGCGACCACGCGTATGGCATCGTAGTCTGCGGGCAGTCCGAACAGATCGACCGGGATCACCGCACGGGGCCGCAAGCCCAGTCCTTTGGCTGCAATAATCGCAGACTTGAGGCTCTCGACATCCATGTTGAACGTGTCCTCGCGCACATCCACGAAGACCGGCGTTGCTCCGACGAGCGGCACAACCTCCGCGGTCGCCACGAACGTGAAAGCAGGCACGAAGACGGCGTCTCCCGTGCCCACGCCTTCGGCAAGTAGCACGAGGCTCAACGCATCCGTGCCGTTGGCACAGCTTACCGCCTGGCGCGCGCCGCAAAACGCAGCGAGCTCTTGCTCGAACGCCTTCACCTCCGGGCCGGAGATGAAAGCACCGTGCTCGAGCACGCGCGCGATACTGTCCGGGATGCGCGAGCCCAGCGCCGCAGCCTGGGCCTTGAGATCGATGAATGCGATGGGCATCAGGCGGCCTCGCTCAAAGTTTGGCCGCCCTCGCCGAGCACATATCGCGTGCCCGTTTCGGGACAAACGAGATCAGGGCCGAGCCGCACGCCGGCTTTGCTCATCCAGCCGATGATACGCGCGGGATTTCCCACAACCAGCGCATAGGCCGGCACATCTTTCGTGACGACGGCTCCTGCTCCGACAAAGGAATATGCCCCAAGCGTCGAGCCGCAGACGATGGTGGCGTTGGCGCCGATGGTAGCGCCACGCCTCACCAGCGTCGGCAGGAACTCACTCTTGCGTTCGACCTCGGCGCGCGGGTTGTTGACATTGGTGAAGACGCACGAGGGGCCGCAGAACACGCCATCTTCCAGCACCACCCCTTTGTAGAGGCTGACATTGTTCTGGATCTTGCACCGGTCACCGATTGTCACGTCCGGGCCGATCATGACGTTCTGGCCGACGACGACGTCGCGCCCGATCTTCACGCGCCCCAGCACATGGCTGAAGTGCCAGATCTTGCTTCCGGCACCGATCTCGACGCCCTCATCGACGAGGGCACTTCCATGCACGAAGACACCGGCAAAACGCTCGGCGGACCTTTCGCGAAACTCGATCGCCCGCCCTGTTTTCAGGGACTCATCGGCGGCGTTCAGAACACGCAGCACGCCGATCCCCTCCACGCCATCGGTGAGCGGGGCATGCACGCCTGCCGCGGCCTCGAGGAAATGCCGGCACTCGCAGCGCAGCGGCTCATCCTGCGGAACGACAACCGGCGTCCCGTCCGCCTTTACCGGCTCCGGCCGCCCGCCGTTCCATGCGATGCGGTGCGGATAAAGCGTGAGCTTTATTTCCCAAGGCTGCGCGTCGTCGAACACTGCCATGGCAGCATCACCGACAACCACAAGGCGCTGCTCCTTGAAGGGATTGAGCCACGAAACGAATACGTGGGCCTCGACCCCGCTGGCGAAGGAAAGATGCGCCGTGACTGTGTCCTGGATGTTCTCCCGAAGGTGCGCGCCACCCGTCGCGTAGATGCGGGCCGGCTCCTCTTGCACCAGCGAAAGGATCATCGAGATATCGTGCGGAGCAAAGCTCCACAGCACGTTCTCTTCCTGGCGGAACTTCCCGAGGTTGACCCGGTTGGAATAAACGTGCTGCACCCGTCCGAGAACACCCGTTGCAACGAGCTCTCTCAGCTTCACGAACACCGGATGATATTGCAGCAGATGCCCCACCATCAGCACCCGCCCCTGCTCGGCCGCAACGCGCTGCATCTCGCGCGCATCCGCCAGCGAAAGTGCGATGGGCTTTTCAACGAAAACGTGCTTGCCGGCTTTCAGTGCCTTCAAGGCGAGAGAGGCATGCAGCCATGCGGGAGCCGCTATCGCCACCGCCGTAATGGCGCGGTCATCGAGAATGGATTCCACCGACGCCGCCGGCACATTGTACCGGTTCGCCATATCAGCAGCGACGACGGGATCAGGATCGTTGATTGCAGCCAGGGCACCGAGGTCGTGAAACGACCTGACGATGTTCCGCCCCCAATAGCCACAGCCAAGCACCGCGACATTTGCCATCAATCACCTTCCGGCAGACTGCGTTAGGCTGAGCATGCGTTTACGCTTTCACGATGCGATCGCGATTGCCCTCAACGCCGCGAGTAGCGTTACGCGCATCGACCACAAGCCGGCTCCAATCGACGAGGGACTGGTAGTCGACCTCATCGTGATCCGTGCAGATCAGTACCGCGTCGAACGCACCAACCGTTTCGCGATCGAACGAAGCGGAGCGCATCCCTGCAAGCTCCCCGTGCTCGCGCGTGTGGCCGATCACCGGAATGAACGGATCGTAGTAGGTGACATCCGCCTGGCGCGCGCGCAGCAGCTCCATGATCGTGAGCGAGGGGCTCTCGCGCATGTCATCGACATTCTTCTTGTAGGCGAGCCCGACAAGGAGAATGCGCGCACCCTTCATGCCCTTTCCGAAGCGCTCGTCCAGCGATCTCGCCAGCCGCTCCACGACATGGGCAGGCATCGCCGAGTTGATTTCACCGGCAAGCTCGATGAAGCGCGTCGGCACGGAGAACTCGCGCGCCTTCCAGGAAAGATAGAAGGGATCTATGGGAATGCAGTGTCCGCCGAGCCCCGGACCGGGATAGAACGCCATGAAGCCGAACGGCTTTGTCTTAGCCGCGTCGATGACCTCCCAGACGTCGATCCCCATGCGCTCGAAGACGATTTTCAGCTCATTGACGAGCGCGATGTTCACCGAGCGGAAGATGTTCTCGCAAATCTTCACCGCTTCCGCGGTGGCCGCCGATGAGACAGGAACAACCTCGCTGATGGACGTGCGGTAGAGCTCCTGCACCAGCATGCGGCTCACCGCATCGTCAGCACCGACGACCTTCGGTATCGTCGCGGTTTCGAAATGCTGATTACCCGGATCCTCGCGCTCTGGAGAGAACGCTACGAAGATGTCCCGGCCGATCTGCAATCCATTCCGCTCCAGAATTGGGCGCACCACCTCGGCGGTCGTCCCCGGGAACGTCGTCGATTCCAGAACCACGAGGTGCCCCGGGCGCAGATGGGGCAGAATGCTCTCCGCCGTTGCGACGACATAGGAAAGGTCGGGCTCGCGATTGCGCGAAAGCGGCGTTGGGACGCAAATGAGGATGGCGTCCGCATCCTTCAAACCGGAAAAATCCGTCGTCGCGGAGAAACGCTTACTCGCTAGTAGCGTCTTTACATCCTCGGCGGGAAAATGCCGAATGTAGGAGTGCCCAGCATTGAGAGCAGAAACCTTCTCGGGATCGATATCGAAGCCGACGACGGGAAATCCCGTGCGCCAGAAGCTCCTCACCAGCGGCAGGCCGACGTAACCGAGGCCAATCACACCGACCGTCAGTGTTCTCGCCGCCAGCCGCGACAAGAGTCCGGCAGGGTCGCCCTGTAGAACCGATCGATCCGCTGGCTCTCTTGCCCGTGCTGTTGCCCACGCAAGATTCATTCAGTCCCCCAAATTTCATTCACACACGCCACGGCACATGGGACGCGGCTCAAAAAACAAAAAAACACACAGGGTCCCGCGCGGGCCGCAGAGACGGCGACCGCTCTTCGCAACAGGATTACGATTACGGATTAGGCCAAGCGCTACTGCCGGGCAGACTGCGCTGCTGAACCCACGGGCCAGCTGACCTACCGGCGACGCTGAGCGCCTCGGGGCCGGCCCGTCGGTGGCTCACGCGTAGCGATACGGCCTCAGCGCAATCACAGTACGGAACGCGCTCGTCACAAATGGCACCTCCGAAAAACCAGCGGCATAATGGTGCGACGCTTTCCAACCCCGCGAACGAAGCGGCTGCGGATCGCGTTCCCCAGATAGCAGTCCGCATCCTATGGTTGCAATTGAAATATCATACAACCCTAACAGGACGGTGGATGAGTGGTGCGCCCGTGCATCTCAAAAACGCCCGATCCCCACCTAATCCGCTGTGCCCTCAGGGAAACTTTGTTAGCGGATCACCGTCCTAGCATTCGCCAACATGGCCAACCCGACCACCACGCAGCAAAGATGCAGACCGACCCCGCAAGATCGCCGCCCGGAATCCGCGAAGACCGGATTCGCCCCAAATCTCATCGAAGACCGAAACCTCGCAGACGCGGCGGCCAAACGGCTCGAAATGCCCGCGCGCGGCGCATCCGTCTGCAGCGCTGGATGCGCCTGCTGCTTGCCTCCTTGGGTTTCGCTGCCGTCGCCGCTGCCTGGCACTACTACAATGAGCCCGCAGGCGAAGATCGATCCGGCCCCATCGCACTGTGCTCCGCCTCTCAGCAGCGCAATTGCATCATTGACGGGGATACCGGGCGCGACCGCGGCCAAAAATGGCGACTCGTGGCCATCGACGCGCCGGAAATCTCCGAGCCAGGGTGCGAGCGTGAGCGCATGCTGGCTATCGCCGCCCGGAATCGCCTGCAGGGGCTACTTGCAGGCGGATATCGCATCCGGCCTGCCGGCCGCACCGATCCCCACGGACGCAATCTGATTGATCTCGAACTGCCGGATGGGCGCGATGTGAGCCGCATCCTGCTCAACGAAGGGCTCGCTCAGCGCTGGCCAAATCGCGGCAATACCTGGTGCGAGCAGTGATGGAGGGAGTTGAGCCGCTCCCGGCGGCTAGCGGTGTGCGGCACGCAACGTTGAAGCATTTGATGGGACCAGGGTGGCCGCCAAACCGCGCACGAGCGCGACAACCGGACAGGACCTGAGCCCATATGGCGCTGATTCTGCCAGCTGAACCCCAAAATTTCGCGCAATCCGGCACGACCCCCTTGATTGAGGCAGCCGTTTGTGAGAGTGGAGGGGCCGCCTTACGGGAATGGCTCAAGCGCGCAAGGCGCTGGCCTGCACCGCAGCTTTCTGCTAAGAGGCGCGACGCCTTAAATGGCTGGTCTTATTCCGCGGTAGCTCAGTGGTAGAGCATCCGACTGTTAATCGGACGGTCGTAGGTTCGAGCCCTACCCGCGGAGCCACTTCCCTTTAAGTCAATGACTTAGTTCGTTGAGCCTGCTACCGGATTCGAAAATCCGGTTTTGGCGCCGATATGGATTCAAAATTCTGCTATCCACGCGTGTCACCTTTGGTCGGCCAGCGTCCCCTCGATGATCTAATCACAGCGCGCCGCACACTGCGGCTATGCCGATAGCGCTTTTGCTCACTGCTGGACGGCACGGCTTCCTGTTCACACACGCACCGCGGATGGTGGAGCGCCGTACGCAGCGCTTTCTGTCAAACCGCGCCCGGCACCCGCGCCGATGAGAATGATGCAGGGCGCACCGTTGTCGACCGCCGCAATGCGAGCAGGCAATGTCGCCAGGGAGCCGAGGACGACATGCTGGTCGGCGAGCGTCGCATTGAAGACCGCGACGGCTGGATGGCTCGGCGGCAGGCCGCGTCGCAGCAGCTCATTGCATAGCGCGCGAATGGTGGCCTTCGGCATGTAGACGGCAGTCATCGATTTCGGATCGGCAAGGCCCGCCCAATCGAAGTCGTCTGGCAGCTGTCCTTCCGCAGCATGTCCGGTGATGGCCTGGAAGCGACGCGCGCCACCGCGGCGCGTCAGCCCCATCCTCAACACACTCGCAGCACCTTGAGCGGCCGAGATGCCGGGGACGACCGCATATTCGATGCCCGCCTCCTCGAGCGCAGCGACCTCCTCTTCTAGTCGCCCGAACATCAGTGGATCGCCGGATTTGAGGCGAACGACATGGCGGCCAGCACGCGCGTGCCCGACCATCAGCGTGTTGATGTCGGATTGCCGGAAGGCGCGGCCGTAGCCTCTTTTGCCGACATCGATACGCTCGGCGTTCACCGAAGCGAGAGAAAGAATGTCGTCCGACACGAGCTGGTCGAAGAGGATCACGTCGGCCATCTGCAACGCACTCACGGCCTTGAGCGTCAGCAGCTCCAGATCGCCCGGGCCGGCCCCAACGAGCGAGACGTGACCATTCCGGCTACACGTCAAGACCGACGCTATATCCTGCCGCCCGGACGGCCGGAGCGCTAGACGCGCGATGTCACCGACACGCTGCAAGGCTGCGCCGAAGCGCTCCGTCAATCTCGGTACGAAGGCAAGCGGCGCACTATGCATTTTTTTCCTCAGTCCGATGTGACGAACGCCGTGGAAGCGCCGGCGGCGCGCTTGTCCCACTGGCGCAGAATGACGTTGCCGATCTCTCCTCGGCAGGAGCCACAGCTCGTTCCCGCATGCGTCATGGCCCCAACGGCAGCGACGGTCGAGCAGCCCCGGTCTACTGCAGCCGCAATCTCGTTTGCGCCGACGCCAAAGCACGCGCAAACGGTGGCGCCTTTATCGATGAAGCCAGCGCCAGGGCGGCCGGCGAGCACGGTGGCGCGCTTGCGCGGCGACACGCTTGGTCCAGCGAGCTGAGAGATCGCCCATTCGCGTGACACCGCGACCGGCTCCGGCGCCAGGAAGACCATGCCCGCCAGCACGCCATTCTCATAACCGGCGAAGCGCATGCTTCCGGCTTGTTTGTCGTGATAGGCGGCGATGTCACCAGTGCAACCAATGAGGGTGCGCGCGAAGCCGGTCCACTCGTCGGGGTTCGCGGCAAAAGCCAGCTCCACCCGCCAGCCGTTCTTGCATCTGGCAACGACCCAGTACGCTGCGTTCAGCACTTCCGGTCGTCGCCTCGTCACCGTAAAGCCGTACGTTGAGGCAACGAACCGCTCCATGCGGGCAGGAACGTTCTTCAGCGCGGGCTGGCCGGAGATCGGGTCGGTGACGCCCGTAACCAGCGCGTCGACGCGAGCACGCACGGCGTTTTGATCGCTCCAGTGCATCGGCACGAAGATCGAGCCGATTTGCTGTCGCGGCGTGAGCAGTGAGCGTACGAGGACGGCGCCAAGTCCTGTCGAAATACGCACGAGATCAGCGTCCCTGATATGAGCACGCGCGGCATCATCGGGATGTATCTCTACGAACGGCTCGGCATAGTGCTGAGAGAGGCGCTCGCTCTTGCCCGTACGCGTCATCGTATGCCAGTGGTCGCGAACGCGGCCGGTGTTGAGGGTCAATGGAAAGCCTACCGTACTACGCTCGTCCCATGACGCTTGAACCGCAACGAAACGCGCCTTGGCGTCCGGCGTAAAAAAGCGGCCGTCGGCAAAGACGCGCTGTATGGGGGCACGGCCCGCGGCGCGTGGCCATTGAAACGGGGACATGACATTGTAGCATTCCGCGTCGATGCCGGCGCAGCTTCCAATGTCGAAGACACGTCTCGCGTCGTTTTCGAATGCGGACAGAGCAGCGTGCTCGGCGAAGATTTCGGCAGGCTCGGCGTAAGGGAACGCTTCGCTCCAACCCATGCGGCTTGCGACCTGGCAGATGATCCACCAGTCGGGCCTTGCCTCTCCCGGCATCTGCAGGAAGTTGCGCTGGCGTGATATGCGCCGCTCCGAGTTCGTCACCGTGCCGTTCTTCTCGCCCCAGGCTGCTGCCGGCAAAAGTACATCGGCGAGCCTTGCCGAATCCGTTGCGGCCGTCACGTCGGAGACGACGACGAACGGGCATGCTCTGATGGACGCTGCAACGCTGTCCGCATCCGGCATCGAGACGGCGGGATTGGTCGCCATGATCCACAGCGCCTTGATCCGCCCGTCGCGGACGGCGCGAAACATATCGACCGCTTTAAGCCCCGCCTTTTCCGCGATCGTAGGGGATTGCCAGAAACGCTGAACACGCTCGCGGTCAGCTTGGTTCTCGATCGGCATGTGCGCGGCGAGCATATTGGCGAGCCCACCGACCTCGCGGCCGCCCATGGCGTTCGGCTGACCGGTAACGGAGAATGGCCCCATGCCCGGACGGCCGATGCGACCCGTCGCAAGATGGCAGTTGATGATCGCGTTGACCTTATCGGTGCCGGCGACCGATTGATTGATGCCCTGGCTGTAGACTGTCACGGTCCGTTCGGTTTTGGCAAACAGGTCGAAAAAGGTCTGCAATGTAGTGGCCGAAAGGCCGGTGCGACGGACGATGCCATAGAAGTCCAGCGCGTCGGCGGAATGTATTGCTTCATCAAAGCCAATCGTGTGGCCATCAATGTAGTTGCGGTCGATGGCACGACTTCGGACGAGTGACCTGAGCAGCCCAAGGAACAAGGGCACGTCACCGTCCGGCTTTATCGCGAGATGCAGGTCGGCGACGTCGCAAGTCGCGGTGCGGCGCGGATCGATGAGCACGACCTTCATCCGAGACCGCTTCTCCTTGGCGGCAACGATCCGCTGATAGAGAACCGGATGGCACCAGGCGAGGTTTGAGCCGACGAGCACGATGAGATCGGCGAGTTCGAGATCCTCGTAGCAGCCGGGTACTGTGTCGGAGCCGAAGGCGCGTTTGTGGCCGGCGACAGAAGACGCCATGCATAGGCGCGAGTTAGTGTCGATGTTCGCCGAGCCGATGAAGCCCTTCATAAGCTTGTTGGCGACGTAATAGTCCTCGGTGAGGAGCTGACCCGAAACGTAAAAGGCAACCGAGTCTGGGCCGTGCTCTCGGATGGCGTCGTTGAATCTGCAGGCGACGGTGTCGAGAGCGATGTCCCAGCTGGCTCGCTTGCCATGCAGCTCGGGGAATAGCAGCCGATCCTCCAGCCCGATCGTCTCGGCAAGGGCGAAGCCCTTCGAGCAGAGCCGGCCAAAATTTGCCGGGTGCTCGGGATCACCACGCACGCTGACCTCGCCTGCCTCGCGCACTTCCGCGATGACGCCACACCCGACGCCACAATATGGGCACGTGGTCTTAATCGACCGTGGCACGGACGTGTCCATGGCTATGCCGCCCTCCCGTTGGGCAAGCCGAGCGCGATGTAGAGCTTGCCGCCCTCGACCTTGACCGGAATGGTCCTGACACATCCCTCGTCGGCACCTTGAGCCCTGCCGCTCTCCAGCGAAATCACCCAGCTATGCAGCGGACAAGTGACCGAGGCGCCGTGCACGATGCCCTGGCTGAGCGGCCCTCCCTTGTGTGGGCAGTGGTCATCGATCGCGAACACGCGGTCGTCACCGGTGCGAAATATGGCGATCCTTCCTTGCGGCGTGGCGATGCAGCGGGCGCCGCGCACTGGGATGTCCGAAAGCTGGCCGATGGCGGTCCATCGCATGCCGGTCACTCCGCTACCTGGGAGAGACCGACCGCTGCCAGCGGGCGATACTCGTACTTGTGAAGGCCGGAGAAGCGCTCCGACCAGGGATCAACCTGGGCGAACTTCTGCGAATAGACGAAGCGCGCGAAATAGGCGCGGCGGCGCCCGACATCGTCCAGCACCTGGCGGCGGATCTCCTCGACGCCGACGCGCTTAGTCCATTTGTATATGCGCTCGAGGTAGCGGGCCTGCTCGCGATACATCTGAACGAGGGCAACGACGACCTCGAGCACCTCATCCTCGGTTTTCACGAGGCCCAGGACCTCGGTGCCTTTGATGTCGAGGCCCGCGGCACCGGCGAAGTGGATCTCATAGCCGCTTTCGACGCAGACGACGCCGACGTCCTTGCATGTCGCCTCGGCACAATTGCGCGGACACCCCGAGACGGCCATCTTCACCTTTGCTGGCGTCCAAGACCCCCACATGAACTTCTCGATGCGTATGCCGAGGCCGGTCGAATCCTGTGTGCCGAAGCGGCACCAGTCGGTGCCGACGCAGGTCTTCACCGTACGCAGTCCTTTGGCGTAGGCGTGCCCCGAGACGAAACCTGCCGCGCCGAGATCGGCCCACAAAGCCGGCAAGTCTTCCTTTTTAACACCCAGCATGTCGATACGCTGGCCGCCGGTGACCTTCACTGTGGGAATCGCGAACTTGTCGACTACGTCTGCGATGGCGCGCAGCTCCTTGGAGCTCGTCACGCCGCCCCACATGCGCGGCACGACGGAGTAGGTGCCGTCTTTCTGAATGTTGGCGTGCGCCCGCTCGTTGATGAAGCGGGACTGGTAGTCGTCGGCGTATTCACCCGGCCACTCGCAGACGAGATAGTAGTTGAGCGCGGGGCGGCATTTGGCGCAGCCGCAGGACGTCTTCCATTCGAGCTCCTGCATGACGGCGTAGATGGTCTTTACACCCTTCGCCTTGATCAGCCGGCGCACATCGTCGTGGCCCAGGGTGGTGCAGCCGCATATCGGCTGCACGGCCGCGGGATTGTAGGTATCCCCGAGCGTCAGCTTCATCACTTGCTCTACGAGCCCTGTGCACGATCCACACGAGGCCGACGCCTTGGTATGCGCGCGCACATCGTCGAGCGACATCAGTCCTTTCGCCAGAATTGCCCCGACGATCTTGCCCTTGCACACGCCGTTGCAGCCGCAGATTTCTGCGTCATCGGGCAACGCTGCAACGGCCGCCATAGGGTCCAGCGGCGCGCCGCCTTGGTGCGCTTGGCCGAAAATGAGCGTGTCGCGTATCTCGGAGATGTCGACCGCGCGCCTTTTGAGGTCATTGAACCAAGCACCGTCGGCCGTCTCGCCATAGAGAACGGTGCCGATGATGCGGTTCTCCTTGAGCACGAGGCGCTTGTATACGCCAGCCGCGGCATCGCGCAGCACGATTTCCTGTCGGTCATCGCCATCGGCGAAGTCTCCGAGCGAGAAGAGATCGATGCCGGTGACTTTCAGCTTGGTCGGTGTGTCGTTGTGTACGAAATGTGGCTCGGCATCTCCCGCAAGATGCGCAGCAACGACGCGCGCCATCTCATAAAGCGGCGCGACGAGACCATAGACATGGCCTGCGACCTCGGCGCACTCCCCGAGGGCGAACACGTCGGGATCGGAGGTGCGCATCGCATCGTCGACGAGGATGCCCCGATTTGTGGCTAGACCCGCAGCCTTTGCGAGCCAAGCGTTCGGCTTGATGCCGGCTGCCATCACGACGAGACTCGCGTGGATGATCCGCCCGTCCGCCAGCTCGATGCCTTCCACGCGGCGCTCGCCGAGCACCGCCTTGGTCTGTGCCTTGGTGATGATCTTGATGCCACGGCTCTCCAACTCTCGCTGCAGCATATAGCCGGCGGCGGGGTCGAGTTGTCGCTCCATCAACGACGGCATCAGGTGTACGACCGTCACGTCCATGTCGCGTGCCGCGAGGCCGGCGGCCGCTTCGAGTCCGAGCAGCCCCCCGCCGATAACTATGGCCTTGGCGCGCGATTGAGCCGCCAGCAGCATCGCCTTTACGTCGTCGAGGTCGCGATAGGAAAGGACGCCAGGCAGGTCGTTTCCCGGTACGGGCAGAATGAACGGTACCGACCCCGTAGCGATCACCAGCTTGTCGTAGGAAGCGGTGACACCCTGCTCCGACGTGACCGTCTTCGCGGCTCGGTCGATGGCAACAACCCTATGCCCCTTGTAGAGCGTGATGCCGTTCTTGATGTACCAGCCATCGCCGTGGATGATGATCTGCTCGTAGTCTTTCTCGCCCGACAACACCGGCGAGAGCATGATGCGGTCGTAATTCACGCGCGGCTCGGCGTTGAAGATCGTAATTTCGTAGCGGCCGGGCGACTTTTCAAAGAGATGCTCGAGCATGCGCCCCGGCGCCATGCCGTTTCCGATGATGACGAGTTTCTCGCTCATGGTGCTCATTAACTCCCGCTATTCGGCTGCGGCGGCGAGATGGGAAGGCTCCCTCGCCGACATGAGATCGCGGTGCTGCGTGCGCCGGACGGAGACGTCCATCCACATGAACGCCACGGCGACGATGAAGAACAGAAGCATGAAGCAACTCGACCAGAGACCTGTCAGTTGGTTGAGAGCACCAAAAGCGATGGGCAAGACGAAGCCGCCCAGCCCGCCGATCATGCCCACGAGCCCACCGACGACGCCGACGTTGCTCGGGTAGTGCGTCGCGATGTGCTTGAACACTGCCGCCTTGCCGAGGCTCATGAAGAAGCCCAGCATAAGGGCCGCAACGATGAACGCGCCGATGCCGATCTCGAGGTGGGAAGTGATGTCACCCTTGATTCCGCGCATCACGTAGCTGGTCGGCGGCAGCGACAGGACGAGTGTCGCAATAGCCGAGACGCCGAGGCTCCAGTACATGACCGTGCGGGCGCCGATGCGATCAGAGAGCACACCGCCATAGGCGCGGAATACGCTGGCAGGAATTGAGTACAGCGCGCCGATCATACCGGCGGTGGCGATGTCGAAGCCGTATACCCCGATGAGATAGCGCGGCAGCCACAGGGCGAGAGCCACGAAGGCGCCGAAAACAAAGAAGTAGTAGTAGGCAAAACGCCAGACGCGCACGTCACGCAACGCGGAAAGCTCAAGCATGAATGGTATTGCCAGTGCCCCGTTCTTGCGGCGAGCGACGAGCACCGGGTCGTCGGTCGTGGTGAAATAGAATACAAGAGCCATGGTTGCGAGAGCGCCGGCCCACACCAGCGCCACGGCCTGCCAGCCCCACGCAAGCAGCAGAAAGGGAGCGGCAAATTTGGTTACACCGGCGCCGACGTTGCCGACGCCGAATATGCCGAGCGCCGTGCCTTGGCGACCATGCGGATAGAAGCGCGATACGTAAGCGACGCCGACCGCGAAGGATCCACCGGCGAGGCCAACGCCGAGTGCCGCTGCCAGCATCTGCTGGTAGGTGTGAGCGAAGGCGAGCAGTACAGTTGCAACGCTCGTCGCCAGCATCAGAAGTGTGAAGACAAGCCGGCCACCATAGCGATCCGTCCACATGCCCAGAAAGATGCGCGACAACGATCCGGCGAGGATGGGTGTACCAACGAGAACGCCGAACTCGGTCTCGCTGAGCCCCATCTCGTCCTTGATGCGCACGCCGATGATGGAAAAGATGGTCCACACGGCAAAGCACACGGTGAATGCCAGCGTCGACACCCAGAGAGCGCGCCCTTCGCCGGTCGATAGCTTCAAGTCCGCAGTCCTGGTCTCGTGCATTCGGCGATCTCCAGCATCGCTAAAGCTCAAAAAAAAAAGCTGCCGGCCAAACCCCTGCGCACCTGTGCACAATGGCTTGAACGGCAGCTTTGCCTGATGGCCCGTCGTTGGGCGCATTCGATTCACTGAGAGCAGAAACTGTGCCAGCCCTGTGGGACCGAGTAACCCGCCTCAGATCAACCTGTTATCGATTTGGTACGCGCGAGCAGGATCGCGAGCAAGACCAAAGAATAGCCAATCAGCACGCCGGAAGGCACAAAGTTTGTGCAGCGCCCA
>Ga0180223_1000785_pt1 | contig 32659 bp, 29 predicted proteins | sample eDN5th30CKraftOP_FD_151337 | JGI IMG/M metagenome (GOLD analysis project Ga0180223, IMG submission 151337) | Enriched Organic Plus compost microbial communities from Emeryville, California, USA - eDNA 5th pass 30_C Kraft OP (version 2) (version 2) ... | reverse complement strand
GCGCCAGCGCCGACGCGCAGGCCGCGATTGGCAGCGGCTTGGGACAGGCGGCCCAGATCGCCGCCAACAATAACAATCAGGCTTTCGCGAACCAGATTGCGGCGGCGGTTGCAGCGTCCGGTGCATCCAATGCGCAGACCGCGTTTGCCGGTGCGACTGGTAATACGCAGACGGCGGCGACCGGTGCCGGGGCTGGTGCGGGCGCAGGTGGTGGCGGCGGTGGAGGTGGCAGCGGCGGACCCGCCGGAGGTTCCGGTAGTGGCTTTGGCGGCGGCGCTCCGTCCGGTGGCTCCAATTCCGGTGGGACGACCACTGGATCGGGCGGTGGCTCGACGCAAACGTCAGGCAATACGTTTACAGGCGGCGGTGGCGGCTCGAGCAGCGGCGCTAGCGTTAGCCCGCGCTGAGATTATCGCGTTGGTGACTGGCCAGCTTTAAATCGGGACATGATCTCGGGACGCTGCCGCTGACGCGGCAGCTCGGAGAGACGAATATCGTCATGCTGGAGGTGAACAAGCAGTCTGTGGCCTCGCGCCGTGAGGTCGAGTTTGAAAGCGCTTCGCCTGCCGAAGACCTTTCGACTTACATCAATATCGTCCGGCGTCAGTTCCCGACGATCCTTCTTGTTCTTGCCTGCGCGGTCGCCTTAGGCCTCGTTTATCTGTTCACGGCGACGCCAAAGTTCTCGGCGACGGCGCGTATGGTAATCGATACCAAGAAGGTCCAGCTGTTCCAGCAGCAGTCGCTCGGCGATATTGCAGTCGACCCGGGCATGACCGAAACCCAGGTCGAAATTCTCAAATCCGAGAATATCAGCCTTGCCGTGATCAAGGATTTGCGGCTGACAGATGATCCCGAGTTTGTTGGTTCGGGCGGCGGCCTAATCGGCGCGGTTCTTGGTTTTGCGACGAACTTGTTCGCGTCGGATGCGCCTTCCTCCGAATTCGAATTGCAGCGCCGCGCGCTGACGCGCTTTGAGAAACAGCGTAACATTAAGCGCGTTGGCCTGACTTATGTGATGGATATCGACTTTACGTCCATCAGCCCGGACAAGGCGGCGCAGATCGCCAACGCTATTGCCGACGCCTATATTGTCGATCAACTCGAAGCCAAATATCAGTCGACCAAACGCGCCTCTGTCTGGCTGCAGGACCGCATCAAAGAGTTGCGAACGCAGGCTACAGCAGCCCAGAGGGCAGTTGTCGCGTTTAAGGAAAAGAACAACATCGTCGATACCGGTGGCCGCCTCATGGGTGAGCAGCAGCTTGCTGAGGTCAACAGTCAGCTTATCATGCAGCGCGCGGCGACGGCTGAGGCCAAAGCTCGCCTCGATCGTATCAACGAGATCATGCAGCAAGATATTCCTGATGCATCGGTCGCGGATGCGCTGAAGAACGATACAATCATCAAATTGCGCGGTCAGTACGTCGATCTGGCGGCGCGCGCGGCCGAATGGGCAAACCGGTATGGCCCGAATCACTTGGCGGTGGTTCGGCTGCGCAGCCAGATGCAGGAAATTCGTCGCAATATCACCGACGAGCTGTCGCGCATCCAGCAGGCATATAAGAGCGACTATGACATTGCGCAGACGCGCGAGCGGAGCATTAGAAACAGCCTGGACAACGTCGTCTCCGAGAACCAGCTGACAAACCAGGCGCAAGTTCAGCTGCGCGAGCTGGAGAGCGGCGCCCAGACCTATCAGGCGATGTACGAGAATTTCCTGCAGGCCTATATGCAGGCGACGCAGCAGCAGTCGTTTCCGATTACCGAAGCGCGCTTGATCAGCCCTGCTACCCGGCCGCTGGGGAAGAGCCAGCCGAGAACTATGATTGTTCTCGGTGTGACGCTGGCCGGTGGCCTCATGCTCAGCTTCGGCATCGCGATGATTCGCGAAATGTCCGACAAGGTGTTCCGTACCAGCCGTCAGGTCGAGGAACTGCTGCGAACGAATTGTCTGGCCGTTCTTCCCAGTGTAAAGCAGGCGCCCGGCAAGGGGGCGTCGGACGAGGACGGTGTACGCGGAGAGATGGCGCGAACGCTTCGGCGAACTGACAGAATGCTTTCTTATGTCGTCGATTCTCCATTTTCACGCTTCACGGAGTCGCTTCGTTCGCTGAAGGTCGCCGTGGATCTAAACGGCGCTCTCAAGGAAAACAAGATCATCGGCATAACCTCGACGCTTCCGAACGAGGGTAAGTCGACAGTGTCGTCCAACTTCGCGGAGCTTATTGCGCACGCGGGCGGCCGTGTATTGCTCATTGATCTCGACCTGCGAAACCCGTCTCTGTCACGCGCCCTGGCGCCCGACGCGCGCGGGCTGATTGACGTCATCTCGGGCAAAATGGCGCTGGCTGATGCGATCTGGACCGACCGCGCGACTGGCCTTGCGTTCTTGCCGGGCGGTGCGGCACCGAAAATGCTTCATACGAATGAGATCATTGCTTCGTCCGCTATGAAGAAGCTGTTCGATCATCTACGGACGGTCTACGACTATATCGTCGTCGACTTGCCGCCACTGGCGCCAGTCGTTGACGTTCGCGCCACGACACAGATCATCGACTCATACATTTATGTCGTCGAGTGGGGGCGGACCAAGATCGACGTGGTTGAACACAATCTCGGATCGGCCGCGGCCGTATATGACGGCTTACTCGGTGTCGTGTTGAACAAGGCCGATACGGCTGTGCTTGGCCGTTACGAAGGTTATCACGGCAACTACTACTATAATAAATATTATGCTCGTTATGGCTACACCGAGTAGGACGGCGATGTTGCGCTGGACGATTCGGACGACCTGGCTTGCCACCGGAATGCTCGCTGCCGTCTGGGCCGGTTTTTGCCTGCCGATACTTGCAAAGCAGGCGCCGCTTGAAGCCATAGCTAAACGTGTAACAGCGCGCGAAAGTTACCAGCCCGGCTCTCTATCGGATTTCGGCGCCGCAGCGATATGGTCCGATCGGAAATGGCAGCATCCGTCTGTTCTCGTGTCGAGGGCAGCGATCGATCTAAGACTTTTGGAACGTGCGATGGCTCTGTCCGACACTAGCAAAATCGATGGTCTTCTCACCGAGAGCGAAACAACCATTCAGCGATCGCTTGCGGTTGTGCCCGCGGATCCTTTCCTGTGGACGGTTTACTTCTGGGTCGAGAACAATCGGCTTGGATTCAAGCTGGCACATCTCAACTATCTGAGACGCTCTTATGAGACCGGCCCTAGCGAAGGATGGGTGGCCGTCAGCCGCGGCCGTTTTGCGCTGGCGCTTTTTACGGTTCTGCCGCCCGATATGGCCGATATGGCTGTCGACGAGTTCAGCCGGCTCGTAGCATCTCATTTCTATGGGCCGGCTATCGATTTATTGTCGCGCCAAAGTGAACCGCTAGCATCGCGGCTGCTGGCGTCGCTAGGCCCAGTCGAGTTTGAGAATCGCCAGAACTTTGCAACGGCAGCCTATCGGAGAGGCTATGATTGGCAGGTGCCGGGCGTCAACAGACGGGAGTGGCGACCGTGGCATTGAAGGACGTTATCTACGGCAGATCAGGCGCTTCGACGGCTCGATGGAAGGGCGGGGCCGCCATCCCGACCGTTCTGCTTGCGATTGGGCTGATCGGCGTAACTGATGTCTTGCCGGCATTCGCGCAGACTGGAAACCACCTCATTCCGGCGAAGCCCCGCTCGACGCTTCAGGCCGCAGGAACGAACGTCGAGCTGAGGACGCATCGCAACGCACTTGGCAAGCCGTGTCTCGATTTCGAGGCTATGTCGCGCGCGCATCTGGCTAATCCAGACGTTTACGACAATATCGTCAGCATTAGAAACCAATGTGCCCAGCGTATCGTGGTTAAGCTGTGTTACTTTGGTTCGGAGGAATGCATCGATGTCGATGTTCCGGCATTTCGGCGGAAGGATGCCGTTCTGGGAGTGCGACCTCAGTCTCAGTTCTTCCGTTATTCCTACAAGGAGAAATTCTGATGGCGCGGGTAACGAGGCGGAATAGAGCGGCCGTCTGTCGCAGGTGGTGATACTCCCGAATCTCTCGGCTGCTTCATTTCGGGTCGTCGCGTTAAAACTATGCGTCGAGTTGTCATGGGTTACAGATCCGATGCTAAGTTTTCCGCTGGATGCCTAGTCGTCGGGGGTGCGTCTGTTCGAGAATGACTGACGCCTAATGGCTTGGAAATTGCTTCGGATTGGGGGGGCGTCGTTTCACCCGAATGGCGGTAGCGTGGGTTGGAACGATAAGTGGCATTATGGCGCGGGGCAAAGCCAAGGATAACGAGATTAGCTGGGATTAAGCCGGAACAGAGGGCGCCCTGTCGCGGAAAACACTGTCTGGATTTAACTAGGAAAAATAATGCGTACTCAAGGAAAAGTCGCTCTGATTACCGGTGCGACAGGACAAGACGGAGCCTATCTCGCCGAGTTGCTGCTGGAGAAGGGATATGTCGTCCACGGCATCAAGCGTCGTTCGTCGTCGTTCAATACAGGCCGGATCGAGCATCTTTATCAGGATCCGCACGATGTCGATCAGCGTTACGTTCTCCATTACGGGGACATGACTGACGCGACAAACCTGATTCGTATCGTTCAGCAGACTCAGCCAGACGAAATCTATAATCTCGCCGCCCAGAGCCATGTGCAGGTTAGCTTCGAGACGGCAGAATACACAGCCAACGCCGATGCGATCGGTACGTTGCGACTGCTTGAAGCCATTCGAATTCTCGGCCTTGAGAGGAAGACCCGCTTCTATCAAGCCTCGACTTCTGAGCTTTATGGCAAAGTTCAAGAAATTCCTCAGCGCGAGACCACCCCATTTTATCCACGCAGTCCTTATGCTGCGGCAAAGATCTACGCGTACTGGATCGTCGTGAACTATCGCGAAGCCTACGGGATGCACGCATCGAACGGCATCCTGTTCAATCATGAAAGCCCGCTGCGCGGCGAGACGTTTGTGACACGTAAGATTACGCGTGCCGTTGCCGCGATACAGCACGGCTTCCAGGATAGGCTGTACCTCGGCAACCTTGATGCCAAGCGCGACTGGGGACACGCTAGGGAATATGTCCGTGGCATGTGGATGATGCTTCAGCAGAACGAACCGGACGATTATATTTTGGCAACTGGCGAGACGACGACAGTTCGCCAGTTCGTCGAGTGGGCCTTTGCGGAAACTGGTATCTCGATCACCTGGAAAGGCGAGGGTGTCGATGAGAAGGGTTACGACACCAAATCCGACCGCTGCCTTGTTGAAGTCGATCCACGTTACTTCCGTCCCACGGAAGTCGAACTGCTGCTGGGGGATCCGACCAAGGCGCAGACGAAGCTCGGCTGGAAGCACGAGACGAGCGTGCGAGCGCTTTGCACGGAGATGGTCCGCGAAGATCTGAAGATCGTAACTGCAGAAAGGCGCTGTAATGCCGAGTGATGCAATTTTATATCTATTAGGAGGCGTATCTAGTGTGGGTTATGTCTAGGGGCAGTCCGCCGCGCAGCTGGTGAGCGCTGATGTCATTCCACTGAATCAGGTTCTCGTGGGAGGAGTCGTTCGTAGCATGACGCGCTTGAAGCTTTTAAACTCCTGTTGCTGTTAGAACGGACTCATCCTTGAGCCATCCCTCTTTTGTTGGCAGTAAGAATTTGTCTAAGTCTGTCGATTGGTGTGCGCGACCCGTTTCGTCGTTGGGCTTGGGATTGAGTAGGATTGCTTCAATATCAGGAACTCGCTCAACTCGAGATGCGATATCGCTGATTCGCGGTGCGCTCGACCTTGGAATCAATATGTTCGATACCGCCGATCTCTACGGTCAGGGGCATAGCGAAGAGGTGCTGGGCGAAGCTCTGCATGATCGACGTCATCAGGCCGTTGTTTGCACAAAAGTCGGTTATGTTATGGCTAAACGTCTGCGCTTCCTCGGCCGTCTAAAGTCTTTCCTGCGCCCAGTATTGAAAGCGGTTCAATCAGTTTCGAGCCGCGCTGGAGATAGTATTGTTGCAGCACGTGCCTCCGCGATATCACAGGACTTTTCTCCCGGATATATCGACGCGGCCGTGCATTCGTCCTTGCGAAGGCTTTCAATGGAGCACATCGATCTTCTGCTTCTTCATAGCCCTCCAGTCGATGTGGAGTCTGAGCCTGTCATTGCGGTTCTTGAGAAGCTAAAAGCATCGGGGAAGATTGGTGCCTTTGGCATTTCTGTCAGAGATCCGTTGGACGCCGATACTTTCCTGAATTGGCAGGGAATATCCGCTTTGCAAATGCGGTTTGAGCCGGATCACGCGGGTCTTCTTGGCTTGGTCGTAGAGCGCGCAGAACGCCTCGGCGTCGGCATCATCGCGCGCGAAGTCTTTTCCGGAGTTGCAATCAAAGATCCGGGCGCCCGACAACAGGCTTTGCGCTCCACTTTGGCGCAACGGGGAATCGATGTGGCGCTAGTAGGTACTTCAAATATAGATCACCTGCGCGAAAATCTGGCAGCTTTATGATCTTGGATGCTCGACGTTTAGGTGAGAAAAATATTTCGTGCGATATATGCCTCGTTGGTGCGGGGGTCGCGGGTATTGCGTTGGCGACGCGCTTGCTTGGCACTGGTCTGAAAGTCATTCTTCTTGAAGCTGGTGGTGAGCGCTACTCCGAACAGGAACAGCGTCATTTCGATGGTCAAGTCATAGATCCCACCACCCAACCACGTCTCGATCGGTACAGAATCCGCCAGTTTGGCGGCACATCGACCGTATGGGGCGGGCGGTGTGCACCTTTTAGCTCTTTTGATTTTGGATCAAGACCGGAGAGTAGCCTTCAGGCGTGGCCGATAACAGAGGCCGAGCTTCTTCCTCACTATTCGCGAGCGCACTCGATCCTAGACTTAGGTGAGTATTGCTATGACGCCGAAAATTGCCTGCCTGGGAGCATCGTTAAAGCGCTTCCTGGTGTGAATTTCGAAGAGATTGATGATACGTCGCTGTGGCGGTTCAGTTTACCGACGGATCTTGGCAAGAAGTATCGCAGGTTACTGGCTTCCTCTGGTGATGTGTGTGTTTTGCTCCATGCGCCGTGTTGTGAACTCAACACGATGGGAGATGGGCGAACTGCCTCTACGGCTTCGGTCGCTCTTCCGGGCGGTGATAGACTGAAAGTGTCTGCGCGGGCTTTCGTCCTGACGGCTGGAACGTTGGAAACAGCACGGATTCTGTTACTGTCAAGAAATCACCAAGCGGCGGGTCTGGGAAATTCAGGTGACCAGGTGGGACGCTGCTACATGACGCATCTCTATGGTACCGTGGGTGGCGTGAGATACAGAGGCGACCCGCGGGCTGTTAGGTATGGTTTTGAAACCAGTCATGACGGCGTTTACGTCCGCCACATGTTCAGGCTTAAAGACCAGGCACAGGCGCGCCGTGGGATAATGCAGTGTTGCGCCGTCTTGGCGTCTCCCCCGTTTGGCGAACCTTCCCACGAGAGTGGCATTCTATCCGCGGCCTTTTTAGCGAAAGGGCTTATAGGCCGCAGGATACCGGTTGAATTGCTTGGTCCGAATCAGAAAGTGTTCGGCGTCACGTCACTGAGCCTTCATCTGCGGAATGTTGTTCGTGATACTCCGGCGACCGCCACGTTTGCAATCGACTGGTTACGGCGCCGAATTCTTAGCAAAAGGAAGCTACCCGCTGTCGAGCTGTTCAGCCGTTCCGGCAAATATGACCTTCTTTACAGCGCTGAACAATTTCCCAACCCCGAAAGCCGGATACAATTATCCGAGAGAAGGGACGAGTTCGGGGTGAACCAGCTGCGTTCGGAGTGGCGGGTGAGCGAGAGAGATGTCGTTAGTATCGCTGAGACACACAAGGTATTCGCGGCGGAGTTTGCGCGACCGGAAAACGCTATATGCGAATTCGATGCCGATTGGGAAAATCTGACCCAAAATATTCAACGTCAAGCCTCAGTCGGAAGCCACCATATGGGCCTGGCGCGGATGTCCGAGCGACCGGAGAGCGGTGTTGTGAATCGCTCATGTAGGGTCCACAATACGACCAATGTTTATGTCGCGGGTGCTGCAACTTTTCCGACGTCAGGTTGCGTAAGTCCTACGCTGACGATCGCGGCGATTGCTTCTTACGTAGCGGATAGTCTCATTGCCAACTATCAAGTCGCGCTTCCGGACTGTCGAATGACGCACGCGTAAGCTGGTTGCATCGTTTTCTATTGGAGCCTTGTTTTTTTAATGAATACAATTGCGATCTGTACCGCGGTGAGCATGCGTTGGCCAAGATAAACTGACATCGCTCCGGAAAGACCGAAATAAGTTGCTGCCAACCATCCGATCGGAAGGCAGACGATTCCCGAAGCAAGTTGAAACAGAAAGGTCGTCTTGAGTTCGCCAAGTGCTCTCAATCCCGCCATGAAGACTGCTGCAACAAAGCCTGATGTTGCATATAGGCCTAAAGCAAGCCATACGACTTCTTGTGAAGGAAATTGCCTCCGATAGAGTAGATCGACAATATAGGGAAGCAACGGCATCGAAAGAAGAATTCCTACGGCGAATATCGAGGTTCCGATTATTGCAGAGCCGTTTATATAGCGACGTAATCCGGCGGGTGGGGATGTCGCAAGGATCTGACTTGCGGCCGATGGCATGAAGTTTTCGAGAGACTGAACAATCAAATTGATCGGCCCGATGAGATTTTGGATGGCTCTTACCGTGCCCAATGCCTCGACGCCTAGAATCGACCCGATCAAAATCAGGAGAAGATTGCCGCTGAGCCATTGACTCGCTGCAGTTCCAAATAACCAACGTGCGAGTTCGATATGGCGGCGGCTAATTGATATAACCTCGGCCCAGATTGGCTTTGATCTGGCGAGATCGGGGACGATTAGAAGAAATGAAGTCACATTTAGGCTGGCGATAGTCCACCAAGTTGTCTCGATGTCGAGTATGGTTTGAAATGCAAGATACGAAAGGATAGTAAGGCGTCCACCGTATGCGATCAAGTCACACAGGAAGGCCAAGCGGGTGCGACCGCTTGCGAATAAAATGCGCCTGGAAAATTCTTGCAATTGAGAAGAAGTAAAGAAGGAAATGGCGGCATAGACGCCAATTGATGCGTTCGTTAACGCGTCTGGCACTAAACTCCAAGTGACGATGATACAAAAAGTTATGATGATAAGATATGCGAGTTGTTGCATGCCGACCGCGGTCAGATAAGAGCCCCGCGAGATGGGGCCTCGCTGTTCGAACAATGTCATCAACGGTGATATGACGGCAGCTAGTTGGAGGACGGCGATGGACTGCGCCACTACAGTTATAAGTGCGTAATTTCCGAAATCCCGCAGGCCCAAGGTACGAACCAAAAGTATGCCTGTCAGAAGATTGACGCCGCTCACAAGGGCTTGGTCGAGAATGGACCACAGCGCACGGCCTCCAAATTTCTGTTGGACAGGAACTATTATTTTTGATTTTAGATGAGAGATTCTCAATCTCGGCACCTCGCTCGTTGACCGATGGCTTCCTCGATCAAGTTGACGAATTTCTCAACCCTTATGGGCCATAGAAACTGACGGGCGCGTTCGATGGCCGCCGCAGACGCAGCCTCGGAAATGTCGGGCTGCTTAAAAAATTCGTAAAGGCGTTGCCCCAGCTTCGTCGCTGCTTCACGAGCAGTGAGGCCCTTGGTGTTCAAGACGATTCCAGTTGCGGCGGTTGCGATTTCACCAGGGCCACCGAGATCGAAGCATGCGACAGGAAGGCCGCGAGCGAGAGCCTCTAGAACGACGTTGCCGCTGGAGTCGTGGAGACTCGGAAAAAGAAGAAGGTCGTGCTCGTCATAGACATGCTGAATCTGGGACTGCTCAACCCATTCAACCCAGTCAATAAGCTCGGCAACCCCCAGTCTGGCGGAAAGGGTCTTCGCGCGGATTGCCTCCGGGCCTCGTCCCAGCAAAGTGAGCCGGCCGCGCCCCCCTAGCCGAACAAATTCTGCAAAAGCACGTACCGCGAGCGTCACGCCTTTCCAGTGAATGAAGCGTCCCGCGAAGAGCAGGCGCGGCGGACGCGAGCCGATATTGCCGCGCAATTTGCCAACCTCTGCGATGCCTATCTCCAATTCAACCAATGTCTTGTTGATGTGCTTGGAAGAAACGAGACGCGCGGATTGATTTGTCTTGGCCAGGATGAGGGTGGCACCTTGAAACAATAACCTCATCAACGGGTCGAGTCGCGCGATTTGGTTAAAAAAATCCCGGACAATATCAAGCGCGTGGCCGCCTAACCCATAGTCCTGTCGCATCGACCAGGGAGCCCGCTCGCCACCGCCGAGCGGTCCAAGAATAACAGGAATGTTCAAGTTCCGGACGAAGCTCGGATAGCGAATAACTCCAAATGTCAAGTGCCAGAAAATATCGAATCGGCCGCCCGACACAATTCGCCGTACTTGTGCTACCGCCGCCGCCTGCCAGATGATATAATAAAGTGATACGGGAAGCAGGCCCGATTTTTTTAACTGGATAAGCGTTGGCGAAAGGTCGAAATAAGCAAAATCCGGTAACCTCAGATGAGGATGCTGGAGGCGGAACGCTTCAATGGTTGCGCTGTTGTTGCTCCGGGTCAAGACTGTGACCTCGTGTCCAGCAGCAACAAGTCTGAGGGCCCAGTTCCAACCTATTCCAGGTTCCGAGCCGCGACCGGGTTCACATGCATAAGCCGACAAAAGAATGCGCAATTGCGTGCCTCAATTATAGACAGAAGCTGTGACCATTCTCACCAAACTTTTCCAAGCGTTAGATGCCGCTAATATTCGCTACTGTGTTGTAGGCAACGTGGCTTGCTTGCCGGATATTCCAGACAACGATGTCGATATCATTGTTTCTGATGACCAAGTATCGAAATGCAGAGCCCTGATCTACGCATTTGCATCGGGGCATGGCGGCTTCGTCGTGCAGGTGTTTGAGCATGAACCGGGAGCCTTTTACCACGTTCTTTGGTTTCCGCGTTCCGATGGCCGCGGCCAGTTTGTTAAAATCGACATCTGTTCTAATTACGTTAGGTTTGGTCGTCCGTTTCTGACCGCAGCGTGGCTCTTGGAAGGCCGTCGGAAAGTCGCCGGACGGGGAAGAGAACCGCTCTTTTTCATTGCCGCGCCCGATCGCGAGTTTCTGTACTATACTATGAAAAAAGTCGACAAGGATCGCGCCGACAAGGCAGCGCTCTTGCATCTGGCCCGGCTGCTCAAGGAGGCTCCAGATCGGTGCCGGACCGCTGCCGCCTCCATCTGGCAGTCACAGACTCTGGAGCAGCTCATCGCAGCAATAGAAGCCGGCGAACCAACCGTTTTTACCGACGTTGCGCGGGGCGCTCGGGCGGAGCTTGTTCATACATTATCGGTCCCCAGCCGGTCCGAACGTGTTGGAGAATGGCTTCGTCGCTGGCGTCGCGTTATTAATCCGACAGGGTTTGTGGTCGCCGTGCTCGGGCCAGATGGCGCCGGAAAGTCGACGGTTCTGGCCGGATTGCAGCATCGCCTCGAACCGGCGGCAAGAACAACGGTCGTGTATCACCTCTTTCCCGTCATCGGAACCTCGCGTTCGTCCAGCATTGTGGTCGATCCTCACAGTCAGCCGCCGCGGGGCTTGGCAGCGGGGATTGCGAAGCTGGCCTTTCTCGTTCTTCGGTATAACCTAGGCTGGGTTCGCGCGGTTTTTTGGCAGGTTAGGCGATCTGCGTTGGTTTATTTCGATCGGTATTATCAGGATATATTGGCCGATCCAACACGGTACCGCGATAGCACTCCCCCGTGGATCGTACGGGCTTTCGCTCGGCTGATACCGCAACCGGATATATTTCTCGTCCTTGATGCGCCGCCCGCCGTCATCCGATCGCGGAAGATCGAAATATCTGAGCAGGAAAGTGAACGTCAGTATCTCGCTTATCGGGCACTCGCTGCAAGTCTGCCCCGTGGGCACCTGGTCGATGTAGACCGGCCCCCCAGTGAGATCGTCGCGGAATGTGAGCGTCTCATAATGACAGCGATGGCTTCTCGCCTCAGCCACCGGAACTGTCGGCCATATTACGACGGTAGCTAAAGCTATAACAGCCGGTGACGAGCCGTGCAGCGATCCTTAGCGACCTCGCAAGGAGGCGTTTTAGTTCGAGGAAACGTGGACCTTCCTTAGGCCAATAGCGCTGGTGGATAATTTCTTCCTCAATGTCACTGCGTGCACGCATTGCCCGGTTTTTCTGTTCCGGATAAAAGCGCATGAATGACCACTGGGCGCGTTTGTGGTAAATTCGGGTAACATCGGCGAACCGGGCCCATAGGTCGGCATCCATCGCAAGATTGAATGCGGGATCCAAGCCGCCCACACGCTCGTAGAGTCGGCGGCGCCAATACATCGACATTCCTGGGATGTAGTTGTGTGTGTATGTCCAGATAAATCGGTTAAATCCGATCTCCTTTTGCTGGCGCAACACTTCGCCGTTGCGGTCGATCCATGTCGTGTCGCCATACACTGCTTCCGCCTCTGGCCGGCTCTGAAAGAAGTCTGCAACCTCAGCAAGGCAACCGGGCGCCATCATGTCATCGCTGTTAATCCAGCACTGAATGTCGCCTGTTGTGTGTGAAAAGCCTTTAACTAAGCCATACGTTTGGCCGCCGTCTGGTTCGCTCACCCAATATTCAATGCTATCCGCATATCGCTCGATAATGGCTTGCGATCCATCCGTCGATCCACCGTCGATAACCACGAGCTCTAGGTTGCCATAGTTTTGATCGAGAATACTTCGTAGCGTTGCCTCAATGAAATGGGCTTGATTGAAAGATGGAACAACAACAGAAATTTTGGGAAGGGTCATTTCAGTACCAGAAGTTGATCGAGAAGATCTCCATAGCCTTCGACCACCTTATCGCCGGCTATCCAGCCACCACGCGAAGCCATATAAAAAAGACATACGTCTAGGAAATAGGCGATTGCCTGAGTTCGGAGTTGATCTCCATAACATGATAATAGGTTCGCCGTCTTTGCGGTTGCGGCTGCTTGTTCGAGGATGACATTGATGTGGGGGCGTGCGCCTCGAAGGACACGTGGCAGAAGGCAGTAATGGAGCAAATCATAGGCTGTTCCGTACTCGTCGGAAGCATATTCCCAGTCGAAAACCCGTAGAGAACCGTGTTCTAGCCGCATGTTCCACGGGGTAAAATCGCGGTGTGCCGCTGCGAAAGCTATTCTATCGGGATAGTCGAGGAGGCGGGTCATGCCGCGTTCGATACGCTCCAACCAGAGAATCGGCAGGCTAGGACGTACACAAGTTAGATGCTCCCTAATAGTCAGCCACATCTTACTGTCTTCGATGCGGAGCTCTGTGGCTGCCGTCAACGCGTGCAGAGTGCTTTGAAAACTCGCTTGGGCTGTGCCGGGCCGCAAACGCGGAGTTTTCCCATCCACGACGCTTTGAACAAGAATCGGAGTGTCGCCGACAGTTATCGTGGCGATGAGCTTTGGAACGTGGCGGACTAGTTCTGGATATGAGCCGCAGCGCCGAAGCCAAGCGGCTTCGTTGTGCAGAAGCGCAGCTGTTGCCGGTCTGTTACCGATCTTGCCAATGGCACTGACGTGTCCCTGTGGGTCGATCACCGCGAAGCTGAGTTTGTTCAGCGGCCCCGGTGTCCCGAACCAGATCGCCACATCATTGCCTTCGGCAATCGGGGCGACCGCTCGGGCAAACGCTGGGTCTAGGCGGAATGTGGGGCTGGACCCAGCATTGAAAAGGGCCTGAAAATAACCAACAGCGCGTTGGCGCTGCGATACAAAGATCTTAAGAGCTGCATTGCGAGCCCTTTGTCCGCGAGGCAGCAAAAGCCGTCCACCGAATGCGGCCGGGGCAAAATGAGTCGCCTCCGAGGGCGGGCAGGCGACCACGGCGTTAAGATGTTCTGTTTTCACGGTGCTTGAATAGGTTTAGAACGTTCAATATTAAGCTTAATGACGATAACTTGCAAACTGGGATTCGAGCCGCATGAGGTATTGTTAGTATTTTATAACAACTGTGAGGAGAAACAACTGATTGATTGTCGGCGGGAGTATCGAACTTGAATTCCGAATCGTCTCGCCTTGCCCCCGTTAGGGGACCGGGTGCGCGCTGCCATGAGCAAGACTCCCGCAGCTACACGCTTTTTGGCGTTAAAGTGGCCGCAGCGCCGCGGGATGAATTGATGCGGCTTATATTTGGCTGGGCGCGCGAGGGTCGCAGCCGTGTCGTTTGTTTCAGCGATGCGCACGCGATCGTGCGGGCTCATGACGATCATAATATGCGACATGCGTTGACAAATGCAGATATGGTTGCGCCCGATGGCTTTCCTGTCGCCTTAGCCGGTAGGCTTCTGCACGGACGCTCAGTTGAGCGCCTGAGCGGTCCCGACATGCTGGCGATGACCCCGACCCACCCGGCGGCGGCCGGTTTGCGTCACTATTTTTACGGCGGGGCTCCTGGGGTCGCCGAGCAGCTCGCCGACCGGTTGCGGCGGATCAATAGCGATTTCATTGTTGCCGGCATTCAAAGTCCCCCAATGCGGACGCTAACTGCGGACGAGGCCGAGGAGTCGTTTCTCCAGATACGTAAGGCACGTCCCGACATGTTATGGGTGGCACTCGGTGCCCCGAAGCAAGAAATCTGGATGGCCAAGAACCGTGATCGGCTGCCGGGGATCGTGATGCTGGGCGTCGGTGCTGCGTTCGACTTTGAGACGGGGCGGGTGCGCAGGGCGCCGCTCTGGATGCGCCGCATCGGCATGGAGTGGTTGTTCCGGTTCCTGCGGGAGCCGCAGCGTCTGGGGCAGCGGTATTTGCGGGTCGTGCCGCGCTTTATTTATCTGCTGTTAAGAGAAGCGGTCACCATGCGTCAACGGCGTGCTGATCCGGCGAATTGACGCAACACGATGCGAATCCTGCAGCTCCATAACACGTACCAGCAACGAGGCGGCGAAGATGTCGTTGTTGCAGCCGAAGCGAAATTGTTGCGCGATCATGGGCAGACAGTCGACACCCTCATTGTCTCAAACGATGTGATTGCCGGAATCGCATCGCAGCTGTCGACCGTGATTAGTCTGCGCTACTCCCGGGCTTCGCGCGATCTTGTCGCCGACCGAATCCGGACCTTTCGGCCAGATCTCCTTCACGTCCACAATACGTTTCCGCGGCTTACGGCGTCAGTTTATGACGCTGCCGCGGCGCTCGGCGTGCCGGTGGTGCAGACCCTGCATAATTTCCGGCTGGGCTGCAGCAACGGCTTCCTGCTGCGCGACGACGTCGTTTGCGAAAAGTGCTGGCATGGCTCGCCTTATTGGGGGGCCTTGCACGCGTGCTACAGGCATTCGCGGCCCGCATCGTTCTTCGTCGCCGACATGATCGCCCATCATCGGAGGCGGAATACTTATTCTCGGAAAGTAGATCGTTTCATTGCCCTGACCGAATTCAGCCGCGGTAAGTTCGTCGAGCTGGGCCTTCCGGCGAGTCGCATCAGCGTCAAGCCAAACTTCGTCGACGATCCGGGGCCGGCGCCGGACAGTCCGCGCCACGGGGCCCTGTTTGCTGGACGGCTCAGTGCGGAGAAAGGCATCGAGACGCTGCTCGAGGCTTGGCGCGAGATAGACTATCCGCTGACAATCGCCGGGGATGGCCCGCTGCTCGAACGCGTTCGGACCTTCGGTCTGAAGAACGTCACGGTCGCCGGCCGCCTTCAAGCGATGGAGATCAAGGCGCTAATGAGCGCTGCGGCTATGCTCATTTTTCCGTCAATCTGGTATGAAGGGATGCCCCTGACAATCGTCGAGGCTTTCGCGCAAGGGCTCCCGGTGGTAGGGTCAAATATTGGCAACATCAGTGAAATGTTGATTGGTGGTGGTGGGCGTCTCTTTGAAGCCGGTTCAGCCAGTGCTCTCAGGCGTGAGGTACAGCAGCTGATTGAAGATACCGCGTTGATGAGGAGCTTAGGTCGAGAGGCGAGATTTCTGTATGAAGCAGCGTTTTCTCCCGAGGCGAATTACAGGCAGTTGATGAAGATCTACGGTGAGGTATCGAACAGCGCGGCGTCGCGCGCTACCCCCGCAACCGATCTCAGTGCCGGAGGGCTGTAGCCATGACGGCTCTGGCGCCTGACGCTCCACGACAGTTTCCTGGGAGAGGTGGGTTTCGGCGCAGAGCCCGAAAGGGGCTGACGAATCTTCAGAAAGGGTTTGCGAATCTGCGCTTCGTGCAATTCAGCATGATATTCGGGCTGATTACCTACGCCGACTATTTCAATCTGACTGGCTATTCGACTGCGGGCGTTGGCGCGCTCGGCAAGTATGCCTATTTTGTCTGCCTCGCCTTCGCGCTGGTCAATGCGACGGTGCACAGCGAACGAATCCAACTCGGTTGGAATGCGCCAACGATTTTCTTAGGTTTCACCGCTTTCGCGTTGGTGCCTTTCCTTTATCAACTCGCAACGGTAGGTGACACCAACAGCTACGCAACAGCTTTCGTTGGCTCAGTTGCCTTCTCTGTGGCGGCCTTCTATGGCTCCAATTGGGACAAGAGAGATGCGGAGCCCACTCGCAAAAAACTGGCGCATTGGCTGCTTGCCTTGAGTGTTTTGTATGTAGGGGAGCTCTTTGTTCGTAAGTACGGTGATTTCGTCTATTTTCTGCATGTATTGAATATCACGAATCATCTCAAGTCTAACGTCTTCGTAATTGCGTTGGCATTAGCTCTTCTTGCGGGGCGCACACGGATGGTTTTTTGGCTTTTCGTTCTTGTTGGTGTTTCGACGTTCTTGCGACCGTCAACTAGCCTCATCCTGGCCTTGTCGATATGCCTACCTGTCATTTGGTTGATAAGGAGACGCCTGCTATTTTGGGCCGAGGTGGCGGCCGTTTTCGTGATAGCTTCGGCTGCGGCAATTCCTCTAGCGTTGCAGCTCGTTCCCGGACTATCTGAAATCGCGGTGTCTTCCGAAACCTTCATTAAGGCAGACACTCTCGGGGGGACCTCAAATACTCTGACTCGCCTTGCTATCATGGACGTAGCATTTAAAAGAATTGAGGAGTCATCGTGGCTTGTGGGTGAAATGTTCACAGGAGGAACATCCGTCCAAGTTGCTGATGTTCTGCCATTTTGGAGATCAAATTTTTCATCGGGGTTGGCACAAATTCACACTGATTATGTCTGCGTCCTTATGGAAGGCGGCGTTATTGGTTATCTGTTATTTAATATTGCTATTTTTCTGTTTTCGCGAAGCTGTTTTGAGTTTTTACGAGGAGAGCACGCTATTGCTGAGCGGGCAATCGTTGGCGCCGGTATCGTGGGAGTATTGTCATTGGCAATTTATGCGTCCGGAAACCCGCTGCTTCAAGCCTATCAAGCGACCATCGCGATTTGGCTAATTATGTTTTGCGCGCAGGTTATAGTTATGAAGGATTGGATCGTTCGTGGCCTGGGACCGCGCGGGTAGAGAACAGTATTGGGCGATTGGAGTTTTTGATGCCGGCATACTTTAAATCCCTGCTAGGCTCGGAAACCATTCAATCTGTTCTCGATAGCCAAGGCGGTATAGGTCGCGGCTTTGACTACTTGCGGATAGCACTTGCCGTAGTGATCTTTCAGTCCCACGCGGGAGCGGTTGCGGGTAATGTAACGGCGCTGGGACAGCTAGTTCAGCCTACGATCGCAAGCGGCCCCAACGATCTCTTGGCGCAAGTGCGAACGTCATTCTATCTTTCCCTCGTGCCTATGTTTTTTGCCGTGAGCGGATTTCTTGTGGCTGGATCGGCTTACCGCCTCCGAAACGTTCGATCTTTCCTAATATTTCGGGCGTTACGAATTTTCCCCGCGCTGACTGTCGAGGTGGTCTTGTCCGCCTTTGTCCTGGGATCGGCATTCACGGTGTTATCTTTGGACGAGTATTATTCTGGACGTGATTTCTTCCTATATTTCGGAAATATATTGGGATTTGTGCACTACCGCCTTCCGGGAGTGTTTAACGATCATCCCTACGCGTCCGTGGTCAATGCAAATTTGTGGACGCTGCCAGGAGAGTTCTATTGTTACTTATTGATGTCTGCGGCGATGATCGTTGGGTTACTGTACTCTAGGCGGGCCCTGCTAATCGTGGTGGTTTGCCTAACAGTTCTGTTGATTGCTTTTGATATCAGCAGCGAAGTCAGAATATTCAAGAACCATCTCGATACGAGCTTAATTGTTTATTATTTTGTACTGGGCGTGATATTTTTTCAGTGGCGTGATATTATTTGTATAAACTGGTACTTAGTTGTCGTGGCAGTCATCGCTGTAGTATTTTCGATTCGATACTCGCATTATGCTCACTTAACGCCGCTATTCTTGACTTATATAACTGTCGCGATCGGAACCGCCCGATTGCCAGAGCTGACGTTTATGAAAGACAAAGATTATTCGTATGGAATTTATTTGTACGGATTCCCAATAGAGCAAGCATCGATTGCGGCATTCCCTTGGCTGAAAGGACATAGTTGGTGGACATTCGGTGTGGCCGGCACGATTACCCTTATATTTGCAGTGGCTTCGTGGCATGCAGTGGAGCGTCCAGCGCTGCGGATGAAGCGAATGTTTAGCGTGGATCGAAAGATAACGCGGCAAATTGACCGCCCTTCGGTTGGTTGAATCCGCACGATGAACAAAGAGATATTACTGCAGTCGTCGTTCTTTCGAAGCGTCGGGATGATTGCAGTTCTTTTCTTCTTTGATATAGTTGTCGTTACCTCAGCATTTGCCGAAAATCTCACGTCGCAAGTTATTCCCCGCTCTTATTTCGGCATGCACTTCATCGACAGGAATGCTGCGCGACCCGATAATGTAGGGGCGCTGGGCAAAGGAACTTTGGTCATTTGGCCATACATTGAAAGATCTCGCGGGCGGTATGACTGGAGCAATCTGGATGCTTGGGTTGCTCGTGCAGAGGCGCTTGGCGTCGATTTCGATTACTCGTTTGGCCCATTTCCCGAATGGGCGGTCGGTGATCCATCGAAATGTATTGCCTCGGCGATTCCCAATGTCAGGCGGTGCGGAGCCATGCCCCGCGATCTGGCGGACTGGGATCGCTACGTCACCGCTGTTGCAAGCCGTTACAAAGGCCGGATTGCTGTCTACGAGATATGGAACGAACCGGAACACGACACGGCCATTTCACCCCGGGAGATGGCCCTGCTTGCCCGGCGTGCTGTCAATATCATCCGTTCCATCGACCCGGCGGCGAAGATCGCCGGCCCCTCTCTCAACGGCCGGCATGCACGGTGGGCATCGAGCTATTTCGGTGCCGGCGGGCCTCGAGATGTCGACGTCGTTGCGCTGCATACTTACACAGGAACGCAGACGAATTACCCGGAAACGATTGACCGGCGTTTTACTGGACCCGGTGCGATTTTTGCGCCGCTGATTCCGCTTCTGTCGCACAGCGGTCTCGCTGGGAAGCCGTTGTGGAGCACGGAAGGAGCCTGGAGCGATCGCCCCAACAGCCTGTCAGATCCCGAAGACCAGGCTGCATTCACGGCCCGCGCGCTGCTCATCCACTGGGCGAACGGCTTCAGCCGGTATTATTGGTATGCTTATGATCACACGACGATAGGACGTCTTCTCGGCACGCGCGCGGGCGTGGCCTACCGCGCGGTGCGTAGCTGGATGGAAGGTGCGCGGATGACGGAGCTATGCGCGCCCACAGTTTTGGACGGCGATGTTTGGAGTTGCAAATTGGAACGGCCCGGCGGTGAAAGGTCCGTGATAATGTGGAGCCTAAGCGGTGAAAAACATGTCAAAGTGTCTCTCGACTTGCGGCAATCGGTTGATATCGATGGCATTGCGCGGTTCATCGATAATGGAGTAGCTACTATCGACAAAGTGCCAGTGCGCCTGAAGCGCGTTCAAGCGCGATGATAGGTTGCATAACTATTGTCTTATTGGAATTGATTTAAGCTTTTGTTTAAATTGTGATTTTTGAGTGAGGTCATTAAGGTGGTTTGTCTAAATCGGCCTGTCATTGGTTCTTCGTATTAGTCGGATATCGTGGCGGGTATGAACCCGAGAAAGAAAGATGTTGTCAGACGGCTCCGTTTATGCACGGAAAATGATTGTCAGTATGGTCGTGAACATGAGGCATTGTTTGATGAGGGAAGAGGCGGCGCAAGATATTCTCTTTCGAAGTCGTGCGGCGTTATCATTGCGCTAGATATTGCGCTTTGGATTCTTGTATTGATTGTTTGTAAGTGGGTTTTCTACTTATTTTAAGTTTTCATATGAACATAGTGGCGGCTTGCTGCTGAAGGCTAATGGCGTGGTGGTCGCGGCATTTTCGCCCACGAACGAAAGACCGCTGACTCTTTGGTGATCGGAGTTCGTGTTTTTTTGAGCCGGCTGACGACAATTTCGTGTTCGCTCATCATTATTTGTTTTGTGCGATACGGCAGTGGACTGTATGCTATCTAGAGCGAATTTTGTAGGTAATGCTTCATGTCTCCGCCGATACTGTTCAGCCTTCAAGGTAAGAGGATATACGTGGCCGGTCACACTGGTATGGCGGGTGCGGCGATCATGCGCCGCTTACGGTCAGAAAATTGCGAGATCCTCACGGCCGAGCACCGGATCTTAGACCTCTGCGAACAGGGCGCTGTCGAAGACTGGTTGGCCGAGTATAAGCCCGATGCTGTCATCGTCGCCGCCGCGCTTGTCGGCGGTATTCACGCGAACAATGCCTACCCGGCGAATTTTATTGTCGACAACCTGGCTATTGCCCTGAACGTAATTCGCGGTGCGCACAAGATCGGCGTCAAGAAGCTGCTCAATCTAGGCTCTTCCTGCATATATCCAAAGTTTGCGCCGCAGCCCATGTCGGAGGATGCGCTGCTGACGGGGGCGCTTGAGCCGACCAACGAGTGGTACGCGATTGCCAAGATCGCTGCTATCAAATTATGTGAGGCCTATCGTAAACAGCATGGCGATGATTTTATATCAGTGATGCCGACTAACTTGTATGGCCTAGGCGACAACTACCATCCGGAAAACAGCCATGTGCCTGCGGCTTTGATACGGCGTTTTCATGAAGGCAAACTGGCGGGAGCGTCTTCAGTGACGGTGTGGGGAACAGGCGCTCCGCGCCGCGAATTCCTGTGTGCTGAAGATCTTGCTGATGCGTGTGTTTTTGTAATGAAGCACTATTCGGCATCGTTGTTTTTGAATGTTGGGACAGGGCAAGACGTTACAATCGCCGAATTCGCTGAAGTGGTGCGGGATGTCGTGGGATTTGAAGGCGAGATCAAGTACGATACGTCTCGTCCGGACGGGCCACCTCGTAAGCTCCTTGATGTGTCGCGACTGACGGCGTTGGGATGGAAACCACGAATAACCTTAGAAGAGGGGCTTAAAGCCGCCTATGCTGATTTCTTATCGGGTCCCAGACGCTCGCATTAGATCTTTGTGATTATAACGCCTCGTTTTTTCGGCTGAGACTGGATTAGTGCCATTATCTTGTTTGACTAGCTGCGCGTGCGGCTCCTCTTGGTTTTCTTTTCGCGGCCGTTAGCTAACTTTAAACATCGCAAATGGCCCACTCGATCGATCCTGTGCCAAGGCAGATGAGTTCTTCGTCTAGGGCGCCTTCGTCCGCCGGAGGGTGAACCTCTTGACTTCTCTGTCGAACCTTCGCTCGAAATCTTCGCCGTCTGCGGCCCGACTCCAGATAGCCTGCGACCCGGCAGCGCTAAAGAATCCCAATAGACACGCCAGAGCGCGCCCAACGTAGAGTGCGCTATCGCTGGCGTACCCTCAGATCGCCTTGCCACGAAGCCCTAACGAATCTGCTCATAAAGGAGCGGCAGGCGGCCGGCATGACGCAGGCGGATATGACCGGGAAGCTTAGTCAGTATCAGTCGTTTGTTGCTCGCGCGGACCATTTGCAAACGATGAGCATATCGTTGTCGTAATTTGCGGTAGGGGCCAGCGTCGGGCAGCGTCACCGCTTAAACCGTTTAATATTCTCGTGCCACTCCCACAGCTTTTCAAGTGCTTTGTCCTTGCCGGCTAACGCCGCGCGGAATCCAACGATCTGACCGTCGCCGGCGCGAATAACGTTTAGGGCTCCCAAGCTACGCCATGTTTCAGGTTCCCACTCTTCGGGCGGTCGAACGGTCATATCTGGATTGATGACGTCTCCTAAACTTGCAAAGGCGAGGATGGAGAGCTCATGAAGCACTCTATCTTTCTCTATGCTAAGCTTGTTAGTCATCTCGCCGGCGCGGCGCGTGATCTCGTCCGCAATGGCTGGCTTTTTTAAGTTCTCGCTGCCAATCGATCGCGCGGTCTTTCGACTATACCCGGCCGCGATAGCTGCGCGGGTTGCGTTGAAGTGAGAGAGATAGTGTTCAACGAAGAGCTTTTGTTTTTTTGAGAGCGTTTCGTTCATCTGGCACTTACTTCGCGAATCGTTGGCAAGAGTCGTATTTCATAAATATTGTTTGGGATGAAGTGTTTTTACTGCGACTGCGTCCGGGCCATACTATCAGCGCGCGAGTTGCTTAAGTAGTGCCTTTATCGCGCATGCAATTAGAACTGCGATAAGCTGCCATCGGCGATCTCGTGTCTCTTTGAGCGAACTAGTCGCCCTGTTCTTTGGCGATGGCTCAGGATGCTCCGATAGATAACGCGCCGGTCTGACGACTGGCACCGAGGTGCGCGGCGCCGCCATCTATTGCTGTCCGCTGTCTGCCGGGTAGAGCTTCGATCGCGTCTGCGTCCAAAGTCGCTCGGCCACTTCCAGCGGCCGGATGTTGAGTTTCTCCCACCATGCGACCTCGTTGCCGGCCTGGTGCAGCTCGCGGTGGTGCGTGCGACACAGCGGAACGGTGAACTCATCGCTGACCTTGAGGCCGAGAGCGCGGGGTTGCGCGAACTGGATGTGATGGGCATCGGCTGGTTGCCGACCGCAGACCAGACAAGGATGGCTCGCCACGAAGCGTAGATGACCTTTATCGCGCAGGCGCTTTGGTGTGCCGATGGCTAGAACGCTCTTGTCGATCTTGCCCGGGGAGTTGTCCGGTTGCGACGGGGCAAGAGGCGCTTCGACCGACTGAGCGGACGGCTCTTGCCTGGCGCTCAGACGCCGATCGCGGGTGACGTCATCCTGTGGCCGGCCGTAATAGCGGGACGGGCGTGGGATCGGGGTTGTGTCATCAGGGGGCAGGGCCACGCCGGAAGAGGCTGCGGTACTGGAGAGTTCGGCGGGCCCGGCCTCCTGTCGGCCGGTAACCGCCGTTCCACCATACAGGCCCAACCCGAAGGGGCGGCCGAAGGTCGCCAAAGCCCTTTTGGTGGCATCGGTCTCGGCAGCTTTGAGACCGAAGTCATGGGCTAAACCGGCCGAACTGCCACGGCCCTCGCCAGTGCCATGCCCGTCGCGGATGATGACCTTGTCCTTGGCTGAGACCGTCACTCTGACCTTGACGGTATAAACCGTTGTAAAGGCGCCTCTGTTCTCCCGGGCGACCACGCATTTGGAATCGAGCGTCTCCCGGCTCCAGGCATCGAAGCCGAAGATGCGGTTGGCCTCCGTGATCGCGTGCCAGCCTTCGATATAGGACAGTTCCTTGCCGTTGACCTCACGACGGCGCACATGGCGCTGATCGACATCCTTCTTCAGCTCCTGCAGTTGTTTGGCGGAGAACCCCATCACCGTGTCCTCACGCTCAGCACTGGCTCGGGATTGGATAAGGTTGCGCCAGCGACCTGCTCACCGTTCTTGAGATCCTGGGCCAGCTCCTGGCGTCGCAGCTTTGGCGCACCAGGTTCCCAATAGGTCGGTGGCACGGCATCCTGATCGATGACCATCAAAGACGGCGTCCCGGGACGGATGGAGATTGTAAAATCAGGCGCGGTGATCTTTTTCAGGTCGAGCTCGACCATCACATCCTTGGCGATCTGGCGCCTTTTGGAGGCCCGATCCTGAAGGCGCTCCAGCCTGTCTTGCATCTCGCCGATCCGGCCTTTCAGACCCGACGCAAGGGCCTCGTCCTGAAGCGCTGAGCGGATCACCGCCTGGACGATCTCGTGGAGGTCCGTCAGCCCCTCAACCGTATCGGCCAGCGTCCGGTCGTCGATCTCAGGGTCTTCATGACGCACTCTGTCGCGGATAAGTCGATACTGTGCTGTGGCGATTCCGATATTCATCCGATACTCCCGTGTGAGCCGAAATTAGGTGATATAAAAAATATCATATGATTGAAAAGCGTCAAGTCCCTAAATTCCTTGCCAGTTCGCAAATCAGGGCTGCAAGAGCGCTCCTGCGCTGGAGCGCTGTCGATTTGGCGGAAGCGTCACGAGTTGGCGTAGCGACCATTCGGCGAGCAGAGCTGGCAGATGGAGAGACGTCTCTCACAGAGGCAAATAAGTTATCGATCCGAAACGCGCTGGAGATGGCCGGTGTCGAATTCATCGACGAGAACGGCAGCGGCGCAGGCGTGCGATTACGCCATCGATCAAAGCCGAAGTGAAAGTCGCAAAACGGCTATTGGATTATCGGTGACTTATGGGCGCGGATTGCGTCTAGACGGATCGAATTAGACCATTAGCTGTGCGAAATTTTCCTCAAACGGAGGAGCGTTGTGGAATCGGCTAAAATTCGTCCTTGCTCAACGCGGCGGCAGCGAGAGCTAATTAACCTTTAGCTGCTCTGCGACGCCGTAGGAAATACAAGTCGGTACAGTTCGCATTTCATACTTTGGTTCCGGTCGATTCTCCCGCGAGAACCCTCTGCGTCGCCTCTCATCCTCCCGAGCGTCTGCGCGCTCAACCGATTTCTTTAGCTCGTCGAGGAACGACTGATCAGACGCAGGCTGGGGCTCACGCCGTTTTGCCTCGGCCGCTTCCTTCCTTCTCTCTTCTTCCTCCCAGGCTTGTTCGGCGAGTTCTTCCTCACTGGGTTTATCAGTTCGAAGACTGACCTGAGACCATCGGCAAACCGTCACACGCTGCATCCAACGGTCCAACTGCGTGAGAACCGGGGTATCGCCGACGCTGAGGGCAACAACGGTTGTGTTGCGGGAGGCGAAAAGAACCGCCGCTGCGATGGCAAGACCTCCGAACAATATGCTCAGTGGAGTTTTCACAGTATTTCGAAACCTTCTGGATATGCTAATTCTAACTGCGTGACGTTAGCGACGGCGCGGGCAGGGGCTCGCCACTCGTTATTATCTAGTTTTTAGATAATCTGCAATGCAGATTATGGGTTTGGTCCGTCAAAAACGGACGGACCGAACTGTGTCGCGCACGATCAGATCTCCTCGTCACGAAGCCTTAATGGCGCTCCTCATCAAGGAGCGGCTGGCAGCGGGTCTGACTCAGGCGGATTTGGCAAAAAAGCTTGGGCAGTATCAATCTTTCGTGGCGAGAGCCGAAAGCGGGCAACGCCGACTTGACGTTGTGGAATTCTTGGATTTTGCGGAAGCCATTGGTTTTGATGCGCGTGCAATGCTACGCAAGCTGCAAACCGTCGCAAAACGTTAGTGCAACGAGGCCAATTGCGTGCTCACCTTCGCGTCTAGACGCATCTAATACCAGTGCCGTCGAGGCGCGATTCCAGACGTGATAGAGCCGCACCTTACCTGCGCCCTCAAACTGCTGGACGGCCCTTGTAAAGGCCCCTTGTCTTTGAAGACTCAAGCTCGTCGCGCCAGCTTGTCGACCAAACCCACAGCTCGGTAAACGAATTACTGGATCTGCTTGGGATTTACGCCAACCTGATCCGGATGCGTGCTTGGCTGCGTTTGCTTTGGAGCACGGTCTAACTGTGTGCACCGACCGATGGGTGACTTTGCCCCTGAGTTACCTCGCTTCGGTGGCTAAATCCCATCGCGTCACAGCTTGAAATCGTCTCCTTAAAAAAGGTCATCGGTGGTTAGGCGCCATTGGCGTTTAAACGCTTATCCTGTATTGGCTGCTGATGCGGGGATCTTGGCGACCGGATGGTCACCAGCAGCGCCGTCGTAAAATTTGCTCAGGGGGCGAAGCCAGGGCGAAAGGTATCTGCCGCGCCGCATGCCTTTTAAAGAGAGGGCCGGCACGAGCCGCGAAGGAAAGAAATGGCCTCCCATTGGACAGGAGCGCTAGCCGCTCAAACCCGTCTCATTGAATCCCATAGTCAATCATGTGCCGTTGGCGCTCAAACGCATTGCCTGTACTGGCCGCTGATGCGCGGAATGCTTCGCCGGAGGGCCACCTGCGGCGCGCGCGGGAAATCACTCGAGGGCGAGGCTAGGGGAGGGTGTTAGAGCGCTGTCCGCAAGAGCTAAAGCAGGGCCTTGACATCAATGCATCAATTTATTTATGATTTGATGCATGAGAACGACACTCACTCTTGACGATGATGTCGCGGCCGAAATCGAGCGGTTGCGGCGCACGCGCAATGCGAATTTCAAGGACCTCGTCAACGACGCCCTTCGCAGAGGCTTGAGTGATCTTGACTCCGGCCCTCGGCAGGGCGAGCCATTTCAGACCCGCGCGGTTTCGCTGGGGCGACTGCGCCTAGCGAGCGTCGACAACATTCACGATAGCCTCGCCATCGCTGAAGGTGAAACCTTCAAGTGATACTCGTCGATGCGAACATTCTGGTATATGCGCATGTTTCCTCATCTGCGCAGCACGATGCAGCCCGCAACTGGCTTGATGAAAAGCTAAACGGGTCAGCGCGGGTTGGTTTGCCATGGGAAAGCCTGCTTGCCTTCCTGCGTCTCGTCACTAATCCGCGTGTTTTCGAATTCCCAGAGCCCACCGCATCGGCGTGGGCGCAAGTTCAAGCATGGCTCAATTGTGAAACAGTATGGATACCGCAGCCGACGGAGCGACACTCGGACTTGTTAAACGAATTGCTGGCTTTGCCTGGCATTTACGCCAACCTTATCCCCGATGCGCACCTGGCTGCGCTTGCTGTGGAGCACGGTCTCATTTTGTGCTCGACCGATGGTGATTTTGCCCGGTTTCCCCCGCTTCGGTGGCTAAATCCCATCGCGCCATAGCTTGAAATCGTCCCCCCAAAAAAGGTCGGATGCCATTGGCGTTTAAATGCATCTCCTGAATTGGCCGCCGATGCGTGGATCTCGTCGGCAGGATGGTTACCGCGCAACGCGGTCGCAAAATCGCTCAGCGGTGAAGCTAGGGCAAAGTATCTGCCGCGCTCTTGCTCATCCGCTTGCCTTTCAAAAAGATGCGCACCAGGCGGCAACGGGGAAAGATCGCTTCCATTTAGACAGGCAGGAGAGCCCGAGCTTAAACTCAGCCGAATTGGTATGCACTGTTATATACCAACCTATAAAAGGCACTTGCCCATCGGTTAGTAAAGTGCACAATAAAAACACGAAGTGTTTGATATGCAATGCGTATTGATGTCGATATCCGACAAAATGTCAGGTTTTGTCAGGCTCGAGAATAACTATCCGATTTTGTGTTTAGATGTATTTATAAGTGCTCCAATTTGAGAGACGTATAAACGTCGCTCTATTTCAAGAGCAAAGTATCGTCGCGATAGCCTTCCGGCTGTGACCAGGCTCGCGCCGCCTAATATTTTTAGAAACTGAGTGTCGGCGGACGAACTATCGCCGAATGAATCTCTCAAGCTCGCCGACGACACCCCGGCGAAACAGCAGGATGCAGAGAATAAAGATGGCTCCAATCACGAGCTGCACCGGCAAGCCTGAATCGGCGAGATAGTTCTCCAGCATGACGAACACCACTGCGCCGGCGACCGGCCCGAATAAAGTTCCGAGCCCGCCGAGCAACGTCATCAGCACAACATTGCCGGACGTCGTCCAATGCACGTCAACCAGCGTTGCCAGCTTGAAGGCGATGGCCTTGTTGGCGCCGGCCAGTCCGGCGAGCGCCGCCGACAGCGTGAAGGCCAGCAGCTTAAACCGGTTGACGTCGAAGCCGAGGGAAATCGCCCGCATCTCGTTGTCTCGGACCGCGCGCACTATCTGTCCAAAAGTCGAATTGATGACCAGGTGAATAAAGGCAAAGGCCGCAAGGAAAATCGCTGCGGTGGTGTAATAAAGAACAAAATTGTTATCGAGTGGGAGCAGTCCCAGTACGTTGCCGCGTGGAATTGACGTCAACCCATCTTCCGCATGTGTGAACGGCAATTGCAGCGCCAGAAAGTAGATGAGCTGTGCGAGCGCGAGCGTAATCATCGCGAAGTAGATACCCTGGCGGCGGATCGACAGATAGCCGAACACGACGCCGATCGCCGCCGCAGCGGCGACGCCGATCAGCAGGCAGGCCTCGAACGGCAAGCCCCACACTTTGGCTGCATGACCGGCGATGTAAGCCGCGCTGCCGAAGAAGGCGGCATGGCCGAACGACATCAGCCCGCAGGTACCGAGCAGCAGATTGAACGCACTGGCGAACAGCGCGTAGCAGAGGATTTTCACCAGCAGCAGTGGATAGAATATCCACGGCGCAGCCACCAGCGCGACGACCAGAATGAGCCAGCCCGCTTTCTCGGAACTCATTTTCATCGCTTTGCCCTTACCGCTCGCGGCCGAACAGGCCGGCGGGGCGGACCAGCAGCACCGCGATCATGATGACGAAGACGACCATGTTGGCGCCCTGCGGATAGACAACGCGCGTAAAGCCTTCGAGCAACCCAAGCGACATGCTGGTAACAATCGAGCCGAGGATCGACCCCATCCCGCCGATGACGACGATGGCGAAAACCACGATGACGAGATCGCCACCCATGATCGGACTCACCGAGTAAATTGGCGCGGCCAGCAGCCCGGCGGCTCCTGCGAGCGCTACGCCGACGCCAAAGCCGAAAGTCATTAGCGCCGGCACATTGACGCCAAAGGCGCGTGTCAGCATCGGCTTTTCGGTCGCCGCGCGCAGCGTGCGCCCGATCGGCGTCTTCTCGATGGCGAACCAGGTCGCAAGACAGAAGGCCATGGACGTCAGGATAATCCACGCGCGATACTTCGGCAGAAACATGAAGCCGAGATCGAAGCCGCCAGACAAAGCCGGCGGCACCGGGTAGGGCCGTCCGGCCGTCGCGAAGAGCCACACGAACAGGCCCTGCGTGAACATCAGGATGCCGAAGGTCAGCAGCAGTCCGTACATGTGATCGAGCTTGTACACATGGACGAGGAGGAGCCGTTCGACGGCCATGCCGATAACTCCGACGCCGATGGGTACCAGGACGAGAGCAGTGAAATAGCCGATCCCGCCCCAACGCAGCAGCATCCACGAGAAGAACGCGCCCATCATGTAGAAGGCGCCCTGGGCGATGTTGGCGATGTTGAGAAGGCCGAAAATGATAGCCAGGCCGAGACTCATCATGGCGTAGAACGAGCCGTTGATGAGGCCAACCAGCAGCTGTCCGGCGATGACTTGTCCGCTCATGTCAAATTCCCAGCGCCGCCGTGATGCGGTCGGCCTTGGTGGTGAGTTCGGAGCGCCCGATGCAATCGATGATCCGGCCGTGCTCCATGATATAATGACGATCAGCGATCTGTGACGCGACGTGGAAGTTCTGTTCGACCAGGACGATGGTATTGCCCTTCGCCTTCATGCCGATGATGACCTCGCAGATCTGCTGGACGATGACCGGCGCCAGCCCTTCTGTCGGTTCGTCGAGCAGGAACAGGTCGGCGCCGGTGCGAAGCACGCGGGCGAAGGCCAGCATCTGCTGCTCGCCGCCGGAAAGCCGCGTGCCTTGGCTTTTGCGGCGTTCCAGGAGGTTGGGGAACAGCTTGTAGATGTCCGCGAGCTTGGTGCCATGGTCGTTCAGCATCGGCGGCAGCAGCAGATTATCGGTCACGTCGAGGCTGGCATAGATGCCGCGCTCCTCGGGCACATAGCCGATGCCGAGCCGCGCGATGCGCTCCGGCGGCGCCTCGATCACCTCCTGGCCCTTGACGCGGATCGATCCGCTGCGCTTGTCGAGCAGGCCCATGATCGCCCGCATCGTCGTCGTCTTGCCGGCGCCATTGCGGCCGATGATGCTGACCGCTTCGCCGTGCGCGACCTCAAGCGACAGTCCGTGCAGCACATGCGAGTCGTCGTAGAAGCCGTGAACGTCGGTCAGCACGATGCTCGGTACGTCAGCCATGGGCGGTCCCCATGTAGGCCGTCTTCACGGCAGGATTGCTCGCCACCTCGGCGTAGGTACCTTCGGCCAGCACTTCGCCGCGGGCCATCACGGTGATGCGATCGGACAGGTCAGACACGACAGACAGATTGTGCTCGACCATGAGAACCGTGCGGTCTTTCGCTACGCGCCGGATCAGCGCGGCGATGCGGCCTACATCCTCGCGGCCCATGCCAGCGGTCGGCTCGTCGAGCAGCAGCAGTTCGGGGTCGAGCGCCAATGTGGTCGCCAGTTCGAGCGCGCGGCGCTGGCCATAGGCGAGCTCGGTCACCTTGCGGTCGCGCAGATCTGCGAGGCCGACATCGGTCAGCAGCGCGTCGGCGCGATCGTTAAGTACGCTCAGCACTCCTTGCGGCCGCCAGAAGAAATAGCAGTCGTCGCGGGCCGTCTGCAGGGCCACGCGCACATTCTCCCGCGCCGTCATGGTTTGGAACACCGCCGAGATCTGGAACGAACGCACCATGCCGAGCCGCGCCACGGCACTGGGCATGAGCGGCGTGATGTCGGTGCCCTTGAAGAAGATCCGACCGTCGCTGGGCTTGAGAAACTTGGTCGCCAGATTGAACAGAGTCGTCTTGCCGGCGCCGTTCGGGCCGATGAGCGCGTGAATCGAGCCGCGCCGGACCTCGAGCGTGACACCGGCCACCGCCGAGAAACCGGAAAACGTCTTGCGCACGTCAACCATGCGCAAAATCGGTTCGGCTTTTTGCATTGCCTCTCCCGCGACATAGGCCGTCGGGCCGCGCGACAATCGCCACGCGGCCCCACGCTCGCCGTCTCGATCAATCTTACTTTTTTAGTGCCGGGCAGGCGCCATCGGACAACGGACGGAATGCCTGGTCGCCGGGAATGGTGGCAACCAGTTTCAGGAGATCCCATTCGCTCTTCGACTCGGCCGGGGTTTTGATCTGCACCAGGTAGACGTCATGGATCATGCGGCCGTCGGGCCGCAGCGTGCCGCTGTTGGTGAAGGCGTCCTTGAAGTTCTGCTTCTGCATCCAGGCAAGCACCGTCTTCGGATCCTTGCTGTTGGTCGCCTGCACGCCCTTCAGCCAGCTCAGCGCCGCCGAATAGGTGCCGACCTGGAACGCGGACGGCGCCGTCTTGCGGCGTTCGATGAATTTCTTGGTGAAGGCCTGCGCTTCCGGCGAGATCTCCGGGAGCCAGGGCGTCACATACATGCCGGACTGCGCGACTTCGAGGCTGGCGCTCTTGATCGCCGGCAGGGAATCGAGGCCGAGCGCCACGACCTTGATGCCTTTGGCCTGGAGGCCGAACTCGCGGGCGGCCTTGGCGGCATTGATGGCGTCGTCGCCGCCATTGTTGATTGCTACCACGTCGGCGCCGGAAGCCTGGGCCTGCAGCACGAACGATGAGAAGTCGGCGGTGCCGAGCGGCGCCTTGACCGAACCGACCACGGTTGCGCCCATCGGCTTGATCGAGTTCGTGAGCGCGCCTTCAAGGGCGATGCCGAAGGCATAGTCGGCGGTGATGAAGAACCACTTCTTGCCGAGATTGGGCACGGCAAGACCCATCGACTTGCCCATCTGATAGGTGTCGTAGACCCAGTGTACCGAATTGTCGGGCGCGCAGGCCTTGCCCGTCAGGTCGGCGGAGCCGCCGCTGGTCACGAAAACTGTCTTGTTCTTTGCTTTTGCCGCATCGACCACCGCGAATGCGACGGCGGAGTTGACGAGGTCGGTGATCATGTCGACGCCTTCGACGTCGAACCAACGATTGGCAACGGATGCGCCGACGTCAGGCTTGTTCTGATGATCGCCAGCCAGCACCTCTACGGTTGCGCCGTTGATCTTGCCGCCAAATTCCTCGACCGCCATCTTGACGGCTTCGACCGACCCGTTGCCCGAATTCTGCTCGTAGATACCGGACAGGTCGGACAGCACGCCAATACGGATACGGTTGTCCTTGATCTGCGCATGCGCCATGCCGGCCAGCAGAACGCTGGCGAGTGCGGCCGTCGAAATTTTCCTGAAGATCATTGTTTGCCTCCTCCGTCCCGAATTGTTGTTTGAGCGTCGGGCTCGCTGCAAAGATTAACGCCACGGCAGGCCTTGTCAAAGTAGTTATACTTTATCATGTTCTGTTACCGGCCCGCCAGCGGGCTTAAAAATAGGCATTTGGCATGACAATCCAGGACACCGCGTGCATTGCGGGAATTTATGAGCATCCCACCCGCCATGCCGTCGACAAGTCCTTGGCCCAACTGCATGCCGAGGTGGCGCGGGGGGCGCTGGCGGACGCGGGCCTGAGCAAGGACGACGTCGACGGCTATTTCTGCGCCGGCGATGTGCCGGGCTGGGAAATGCCGGGCACTGGGCCTTTTTCCATCGTCGACTACATGGGCTTGCGGCTGCGCTATCTGGACACCAGCGAGACCTGGGGGTCGTCCTATCTCGTTCATGTCATGCACGCGGCGGAGGCGATCGCGGCCGGCAAATGCAACGTCGCTCTGGTGACGCTGGCGGGCCGG
>Ga0180223_1000784_pt1 | contig 32747 bp, 22 predicted proteins | sample eDN5th30CKraftOP_FD_151337 | JGI IMG/M metagenome (GOLD analysis project Ga0180223, IMG submission 151337) | Enriched Organic Plus compost microbial communities from Emeryville, California, USA - eDNA 5th pass 30_C Kraft OP (version 2) (version 2) ... | reverse complement strand
TGCCCGCAGGGCGGCGTGATCCGGCAAACCATCCATGGCGACCATCCATGGCAAGTGACCATGCCATGGCAAGCGATCATGCGGAGCGGCGCGCGCTTCGCATGATGAAACGGCCTCCGTCTATCCGCCACCGCAGGAGTGGTCATGACCAATGCAGCCACCCGGGCCGTCCCGCGCCCGCAGCCGGACGAGGCCTGGCGCGACTGGACGAAGGCGGAGCTGGACGCCGCTTACGACAACTCGGCCGCCGTGGCCGACAGCGCCGCATGGCTGGCGCAATGGGCGGCGCGGAGCGCGGCGCTCAGGGCGCGACAGCCGGACCTGCTCGACCTTCCCTATGGTCCCGGCGATCGCACCCGCCTCGATATCTTCCGCTGTGGCCAGAACAATGCGCCGCTGTTCGTCTTCGTCCACGGCGGTTACTGGCAGCGCAACAGCAAGGCGGTGTTCTCCTGCATGGCCGAGGGACTGCTGGCCCATGGCGTCGATGTGGCCCTGCCTGGCTACACGCTGGCGCCGGAAGCCTCGCTGACGCAGATCGTCGGTGAAATTCGCGCGGCGATCCGCTGGCTGCGTAACGATGGCGCCGCGCTCAACGTGGCGCAGGGCCGGCTGATGGCGTCTGGGTGGTCGGCCGGCGGCCATCTGGCCGCCTCCTGCCTCGACATGCCGGAAGTGGACGCCGTGCTCGCCATTTCGGGCATCCACGATCTGTCGCCCGTCGCCGCCTGTCATCTGAACGACGCCCTGCGGCTGTCGGCGGGCGAGATCGCCAGCCTCAGCCCGATCAACAACCTGTCCCGCCGGACGTCGGGAAAGTCCACGCCCCTGGCGCTGGCCTGGGGAACCCATGAGCTGCCGGAACTGCAACGCCAGTCCGGGGCTTTCGCCAGGGCCTGCGCCGCCGTGAGCCGGCCCTGCGTGACCGCCCCGATCACGGGGGCCAATCACTTCACCATCCTTCAGGAACTGGTCCGCCCCGACGGCGCGCTCACCGCCCTGGCGCGCGAGCTGTTGCGCCAGCGCCAGCATGGGGATGGCTGACCCCAGGCCGGGCGCCCAGCCGCGCCCTGGCGCCGCTGGCGCATGTCGCCAACCATCGCCTATCCAGTTGACCTGGGGCGAGGGCTGGTCGCGACGACGCCCGGGTTGCGCGTTTGCGGCCTCCGTCAGAGGCGCTGACGACAGGCGATCGCCAGAGGGCTCATGGCCGGTGGGAGAGAAGCGGAAGGGGTCTGGCCCCACGGCAAGGCCGCGGCCATAATGCCGGCCTGGCGCAAAACGCCAGCTCGCCCGGACCGGGTGGAAAGGCGCGCATGACGACACTTGTTGCCATTCTCGGCGGCGTCGGGCTGTTCCTGCTCGGCATGACCGTCATGACCGACAGCCTGAAATCCCTCGCGGGCTCCTCATTGCGCGCCGTGCTTGGCAAGGCTGCGGCGACGCCGGTTTCCGGCGCCTTCTGGGGCGCGATTGTCACGCTGCTCGTGCAGTCCTCAAGCGCCGTGACCATGACGACCATCGGCCTGGTCAACGCCGGTCTGCTGACTTTTCCCCAGGGGCTCGGCCTGGTGTTTGGCGCCAACGTCGGCACCACGGGCACCGGCTGGCTGGTGGCCCTGATCGGGGTGCGGGTGTCGCTGTCCGCTTATGCGCTGCCCCTGATCTTTGTCGGGGCGCTGACGCGGCTGCTGGCCAGCGGACGGATCGCGGCGGGCGGCGGCGCCCTCGCCGGCTTCGCGCTGGTGCTCTATGGCCTGACGACCCTCCAGCAGGGCATGGGCGGCCTTGCCGAAAGCCTCAACCCCGCCGACCTTCCGGCTGTGGTGGGCATGCCTGGGGTCAGCTGGTTTGCCGGCGTCAGCGGCCTGCTGACGCTGGTCCTCGTCGGCCTCGCCATGACCGCGGTGATGCAGTCGTCAACCGCCGCCATCGCCGTGACCATTTCCGCTTTTTTCGCTGGAGCGGTTAGCCTTGAGCAGGGCGCGGCGCTGATCATCGGCCAAAACATCGGCACGGCGACGAGCTCGGCCCTGGCTGCCATCGGCGCCAGCGTCACCGCCAAACGCCTCGCCCTGGCCTATGTGCTGTTCAAACTGATCGCCGCGCTCATCGCCATCGTCGCTTTTCCGCTGACCACGCGGTTGATGCAGGGCCTGTCATCGACCCTCGACGGCGCCACCCTGCTCGCCGCCTATCACACCGCCTACAACGTCGTGGGCGTCGCCGTGCTTCTGCCCGCCACCCGGTGGTTTGCGCGCACTGTCACCCGGATGCTGCCATCCCGGGAAACGCCGCTGGAGCGCGCGCTTGACCCAAGCGCCCTCGCCAGCCCGGTGATCGCCATCGAAACCGCGCGGCGCGTTGTAGCGGATGTGCTGGAGACCACCGCCGCTTCAGCGGCCGCCGTCCTCGCGGGCCACCGGGACGCCCCGGACGCCGCGACCGCATCGGCCACACTGGCTGACGTGCGGCGGTTTCTCTCCGGGTTGAAGGAGCCGCCAGAAACCGCGGAGGAGCGCTTCCGCCTGACCAGCACGCTCCACGCCCTGGACCACGCCGCGCGCCTCGCCGAGGCGGTGGCGGCTGGCGAATTGCGCGGCGTGGCCGCGCGCGGCTCGCCGGAAGGCGACGCCGCCGCGCTTTGCGACATTACCTTGCGCAACGCGCAGTTCATTGCCGATGCGATTACTGCCGAAAGCGCCCTCAGCGCCCAGGCCGCGCCCATCGGCTGGGGGCTGTCAGCGGCGGAAGACGCGGCGCTGGCGGAAATGGCCGCGGCCGCCAGAAAACTTCAGGCAATGCAGCGCGAGGGCCGCGCCAGCGTGCTGGCCGCCGTGGCCCCTGGCGCCCTCACCGCATCGGAAGCGTTCGCGCGGATTGAAACCATGCGCCGTCTGGACCAGATCGCCAGCCATGCGTGGCGCACGTCAGCCCATCTGCTGGGCCAGGGTGAACCAGTCGTCATCGGCAGGAACGCCTGAGCGGAAAACCTGAACCCGCCGCAGGCGCCAATACCGGCGGCGCCGCGAGCCGCGCGGCCGCCGGTGAGGCGCGATTGCCAATCGGCGCGCCTGACGGCAATGTTGGCCGCCAGGATATTCAGCGCGCATATGCCGGAGTGATTCCTGGTCCGCCGACGCGACATGGAAGCTTCGAAATCATGATCACGGACCGAGAAATCACCGCCGCTGACGCGGCGCGCAACGAAAGCCTGGCCGACGTTCGCCCTGGCCTGCTTCACCGCCGGGCGTTTCTGTTTGGCTCCGCCGCCGGCCTTGGCGCGCTGGGCCTGGCTGGCTGCGCCACATCCGACCATATGAGCCATGCCGAAGCCGCCAGGATTTATGGGGCCGTACCCCAGGAAAAATTCCCGATCCCGGCCGTCGACGTCAGCAAGGTCGACCCCAAATATTATCGCCGCACCGTGCGCTACGAAACCAAAGAAGCGCCCGGCACCATCATCGTCGATCCCGGTTCTTATTATGTCTACCGCGTCGAAGACGATGGAACCGCCACCCGTTATGGCGCCAATGTTGGCCGTGACGGGTTCCGCTGGAGCGGTGACGCCTATGTCGGACGGAAGGCGGAATGGGCCACCTGGACGCCGCCCAAAGAAATGATCAAGCGGCAGCCGGAAGCGGCCAAATACGCCCGTGGCATGCCAGGCGGCCTCGACAATCCACTTGGCGCCCGCACGCTGTATCTTTACCAGAACGGCGCGTACACGCTCTATACGATCTACGCCAGCAGCGACCCTGAATCGATCGGCACGGGCGTCACCAGCGGCTGCGTCGGCCTCCTCAGCCAGGACATGATCCACCTTTACGCGCGCACGCCGGTCAAGACGAAGGTTGTCGTCCTGCCAGCCTGAGCCGCAGGCGCAGGCCTGCCGTCAGGTTCGCTGGAGCACTTCCGGCAAAGCCGCGCCAGGGAAAGCACCCTGCCCCCTGAGCGGAGCCCGCTTCACGCGAAGCGGGCTCCCTTTTTGTGGCAATGCTTTAACGGCAAACCCGGACATGCCGGAAAACCGGCCGGCCGAAGCGGTCACGCACCGGATGCCCGAAACGGTTCCGCACAACCACGCGCCGCGTGGTGCAATGGCGCCTGACGTGATGGGGGTGACGATGCCTGACGTGAGGATGCGCATGATGTGGCGGGCGCGGCCGGGCCTGAGGCGGGCGGTGCTGGGCCAGCTCAATATCTGAAGTTGCGGTCAGCGGAGCGGGAGCCAGCGGCGCGGCGCCCGCACTGAAGGCCATGCACGACCCGCACAGGATTCCCGCAACGGCCAGGGCCAGGCGTTTCATCGTCATTCTCCATTGCATCTGACACGGAAACCCCAGCCTAAAGCATTTCCGGGAAAAGTGTACTCCACTTTTCGTGAACAAGATGTGTTGAACTGAAAAGCCAGCGGGTTTCCGGCAATCCGGATTTGACCGGAAACGTCCAGGGGAAATATTCCCGGGAACTGGAATGAAGCTTTGCCTTTCATTGCGAATGACGGCGTGGCTTCACTTTGCCTGCACCCAATTTTCCAGCGCGATCCCCAACGTCAGCCTGAGACAATGTGAGCGAAACATCTGTGATCTTGACAGGTCAGGCAGCCGGAACTTCACATCTACGCCGATGCATTGCGCGAACGCGGTTCCGCCGCAACAGCGCCTACCCCCACAATCACGCATGTCCGGCGATCACAGCCAGAAACGCGGCCCCGTAACGTTCAAGCTTGGCCTCGCCAATGCCCGCGACTTTCGCCATCTGCGCGGGTGACGTGGGGCGCGCCGAGGCCAGTTCGATCAGGGTTCTGTCGTGGAAAATGACGTAGGGCGGCATGTTCTGCGCGCGCGCGATCTCGGCGCGTTTGCGGCGCAGCGCCTGAAACAGCTCCTGGTCCCCGTCGGACACCGCCGACTGGGCCGCGCCGCGCGCCGCCCTGTGGCGCCTGGCGCGGGCTGGCGCCGGCGCGCGCAGCATCAGCATTGGCCTGTCGCGCAAAAAGACCCGGCCGGCGGGCGCGATCGACAGGCCGCCATGGCCTGAGAGATCGACGTCCACCAGGCGCAGCGCGATCAGCTGGCGCAGGATCGCCCGCCAGGCGCGACTGTCATGTTCGCCGCCAATGCCGAAGGTGGAGACGCGATCATGGCCAAGCCGGGTGATGCGTTCATTGTCGACGCCGAGCAGCACGTCGACAATGTAGGCCTGCCCGAAGCGCTCGCCGGTGCGGTAGATGCATGACAGCGCCTTTTGCGCCGCGACCGTGCCGTCGAACAGTTCTGGCGGCTCGGCGCAGGTGTCGCAATTCCCGCACGGCGGGCAATGGTCGCCAAAATACGACAGCAGCGCCTGGCGGCGGCAACCCGCCGTCTCGGCCAGCCCCAGCAGCGCGTCAAGCTTCTGCCGCTCCATGCGTTTGCGCTGGTCGGGCGCCTCCGAGTCCTCGATAAAGCGGCTGCGCAGGGCGATGTCCTCGTAGCCGTAGAGCATCAGGGCCTCGGCCGGCAGGCCATCGCGGCCAGCCCGGCCGGTTTCCTGATAATAGGCCTCGATGCTGCCTGGCAGATCGATATGGGCGACGAAGCGGACGTCCGGCTTGTCGATGCCCATGCCGAAGGCCACGGTGGCGACCATGATGACGGCCTCGCCGTGCTGGAAGCGCACCTGATTGGCCTCGCGGGCCGCCTTGTCCATGCCGGCGTGATAGGCGAGCGCATCGTAACCAAGCCCCTGAAGCCAGGCGGCGGTTTCCTCGGTCTTGCGCTTCGACAGGCAGTAGACGATGCCGCTCTCCCCAGCGTGGCGCTGGAGGAACGCCTTTATTTGCGCACGCGGATTGTCTTTTTCTTCAATGGCGTAGCGAATATTGGGGCGATCGAACCCGGCGATGAAGGCGTCGGTTTCCGCAATCGCCAGATGCGACAGGATTTCCGCGCGCGTCGGCTCATCCGCCGTGGCCGTCAGCGCCATGCGCGGCGTGTCGCCAAAGCGCGCCACGACCGCGTCGAGCTGACGGTACGACGGCCGGAAATCATGCCCCCATTGCGACAGGCAATGCGCTTCATCGATAGCGATGACCGACAGCGTCACGCTGTCCAGCAGCTCCAGCACGTCGGGCCGCAGCAAGGTTTCGGGGGCCACATAAAGCAGATCGAGCGCGCCAGTCCGGATGTCGCGCCACAGGGCGCGCCGCTCTTCCCACGGAAGGTCGGAATTGAGCGCGGCCGCCCGCACCCCCGCCTGTCGCAACGCCGTCACCTGATCGGCCATGAGCGCCAGCAACGGCGACACGACCAGGCCCATGCCAGCGCGAACCAGCGCCGGGATCTGGTAACAGAGCGACTTGCCGCCGCCCGTCGGCATCAGCACGAAGGCGTTGTGGCCTTCAATGACATGCGCGACGATGTCCGCCTGCGGTCCCCGGAACGCATCGTAGCCATAAACGGTTTTGAGAATATCGAGAGCGGGGGTCATCGGCGGCAACACGGGAATCACGGAGGCCCCTTCATAGCAGCTTCGCGACGCCAGGGATGACCGGCGCGTCGCCGGGCCGCGTCTCTGGCCGGCGCGAACGCGTCGCGCCACGGCATTCCCCCGCCAGGAGCCGCCGGCACAGCAAAATGCGCCCGATCAGCAGACCGGGCGCATGTGGAGATGTGGGCTGGAGCATTCCCGCTGAAAGCCAGTCAGGGAAAGACCTCCCCCTCGGGTTGACGCATTCCCTTCACGTAGGATGGGCCGCGCATTTCCCGGAAAAGCCCAGCCCGAAACGTCAGATCCGCTCGATGATGATCGCCGGAGCCATGCCGCCGCCAGCGCACATGGTCACGAGACCGCGCTTCTGGTCGCGGCGCTCCAGTTCGTCCAGCACGGTGCCGATCAGCATCGCGCCCGTCGCGCCAATCGGGTGGCCAAGAGCCATGGCGCCGCCGTTCACGTTGACCTTGTCGCGATCAAGCTTCAGGTCGCGGATGAACTTCTCCGCAACCACGGCGAACGCCTCGTTGATCTCGAACAGGTCGATGTCGTCGACGGTCAACCCGGCCTTCTTCAGCACCCGGCGGGCCGCGGGAACCGGCGCGTTCAGCATCAGCGTCGGGTCATCGCCCTGGTTGGCCATGGCCACGACGCGCGCCCGTGGCTTCAGGCCATGCGCCCTGGCGTATTCCGGGCTGGCGAGCAGCAGGGCGCCGGCGCCGTCGACAACGCCGGACGAATTGCCCGGATGGTGGATCGGCGTAATGTTCAGCCCTGGATACTTCTGCAGGATCAGGCTGCGGTAGGTGGCGCCGCTATCATCGATCGCCATATCCGCCAGCGCCTCGAAGGACGGCTTCAGCGCGGCGAGCCCCTCAAGCGTGGTGCTCGGCCGCGGGAACTCTTCATGATCGAGCGCCAGCGTCCCGTCCTGGCGATAAACCGGGACCAGGCTGCGGTTGAAGCGTCCTTCACGGATGGCCACGTCAGCGCGGCGCTGGCTTTCCAGCGCCAGGCGGTCGGTGTCCTCCCGCGTGATGCCTTCAAGGCTGGCGATGGCGTCGGCGCAGACGCCCTGGTTCGACTGCGGATGCATGGCCCGCAGTTCAAGATTGCCCCGGTCCATGACCGGCGGGCCGTCGCCGGCGCCACGGCGCAGCGGCATCGACATCATCTCGCAACCGCCAGCCACCACGAGATCGGACATGCCCGACATCACGTTCGCGGCGGCGAAATTGACCGCGGTGATGCCCGAGCCGCAGAAGCGGTCGAGGGTAACGCCGCTGCTGGTAACGTCGTAACCGGCCGTCAGCGCCGACATGCGGCCAAGGTCGCCGCCCTGCGGGCCAACCTGGGCGCTGGTTCCCCAAATGACGTCGTCAACGTCGGCGGTGTTGAAGCCGTTGCGATCGACCAGGGCCTTCAGCACGGTCGCGCCGAGGTGCTGGGGATGAATTTCGGACAGGGCGCCCTTGGGATATTTGCCAATGCCGCGCGGCGTGCGGCAGGCGTCGATGATCCATGCTTCGGTCATCTGGCGTTTTCCTCTTTCGTTTTCCGGGGACCCAGCGGGCCGCCATCCGGATTGCGCCGGCGAGCATAGACGCACGGGGGGCGATGAGAAACGAAATTCCAGTCCTCCAGACGCCGCCATCCACCGCGCCGGCTCCGTCCGTCAGAAAGCGTCGCTCTCCGGTCCCGCAGCCCCCGGAAAATCTGGAGCCACCCGGGCGGCGCGCCGCGGCCATGGCGTGCATTTATGGGCGGGCGCCATGCGTCCAGCGTCTCTTGCGCGGCGGCGCCATCGTGCGGATGCTGTGAAAAAGCGGGAGGACACATGCTGAACAGCAGCGCATCGGACATGGCGGCGCCCATGAGCGCCGCCGCCGTGCAACCGGATTTGCAGGGCATCGGGCTGGTGACGCTTCTGACCGGGGCGTTCCTGTCGGTCATGAGCGGCATTATTGTGTCAATCGCCATTCCCAGCATCCAGGCGGAGTTCGGCGCCAATCCCGCCATCTCGTCAATCATCGCCTATTACGGTCTGGCCTATGGTCTCGCCCTGATCACCGGCGGACGTCTTGGCGACCTGTATGGCCGCCGCCGGCTGTTCGTCATCGGCATGGGCGGTTTCACCCTGGCGTCGCTGGCCTGCGCGCTGGCGTCGTCGCTGACCATGATCATCGTCGCGCGCGTCGCCGCCGGCCTGTTCGCGGCGCTGCTGTTTCCGCAGGTCCTGTCCATCATCCGCGTGGCGTCCGGCAGCGACGCCGCCAGGGCGCGCAATCTCTCCGCCTTTGGCGTGACGCTTGGCCTGTCGGGCGTGATGGCGCAACTGCTGGGCGGGGTGTTGATCAGCGCCAACATCTACGATCTTGCGTGGCGCTGGGTGTTCATCCTGTGCATTCCGATCGGCCTTGCGGCCTGCGTGCTCGGTCCACGCGTCATTCCCGAAAGCCGCGCGCCAGGCAAGGCGCGGCTCGATCTGGCGGGCGTGGCGTTGTCGGCCATCGGCTTCGCGCTGGTTCTGTTTCCTCTTGTGGAGGGGCGGGCGCTGGGCTGGCCGGTCTGGCTGCTTGCCCTGCCCCTGCTGGCGGCGCCAGTCTTCGTTCTGTTCGCGCGCGATCAGTCGGCAAAAGCGCGATCCGGCCGGGATCCGCTGGTCGATCTGCGCCTGTTCGCCCGTGGCCCCGTGGCAGGGGGCGTCGTCATCGCGTTCCTGCTGCACTCGACGATCGTTTCGATGCCCTTCATCCAGGCCATGTATCTTCAGGTCGGCCTTGGCTATTCCGCGCTCCACGCCGCGCTGATCATTGCGCCGGCGGGCGTCTCGTTCATCTTCGCATCCATGCTGTGCAACCGGCTCGCGCCGCGCATTGGCACGGGGGTCACCATGCTGATCGGCGCCGTGCTCGCCATCACCGGCTATCTGCTGTGCATCCTCATCGCCCACGCCACCCCGGCGATAGCGGCCGGCTGGCTGGGGCTTGGCCTGCTGGTCGTCAGTTGCGGCCAGGGCCTTTTCATGCCGCTGATGCTGAATGTGGTGCTGGCCAACGTGCCGCCGGAGAAAGCCGGATCCGCGTCCGGCGTGGTGTCCACCGCCCAGCAGGTCGGCGGCGCCTTTGGCGTCGCCATCGCCGGCCTGCTGTATTTCGGCATGCTGGCCCGCCACGCCGGGGAAGCGCAAGCGCCCGCCGCCGCATTTGGCCTCGCCACGTCCTATCCGGTTCTGGCCATGACGCTTTGTATATTCACCCTGCCAGTTATCTTCCCACGAAAACAGCCGTGAACCCGCCAAAGGACATTCCCCCGCCCGCGCGGTCTGGCGGCGGCATAACCAGGAAGCAGGCGCGTGGACTGGCCCGTGGTGATTTGACACGCCAGCGATTCATGCTTCTCATGGCGGGAAATACGGCGAGATCAAAAGAATAATCGCCGCAATCGGGAGTAAACACATGTGGGGTTATTCGACGCGCGCGCGGACCTGGCTTGGGCTCGCCGCGCTCACGGGCGCCATGCTGGCGGCCGGACACGCCCTGGCGGAGGCCAAATATGGCCCGGGCACATCCGCGACCGAGATCAAGGTCGGCCAGACCATCGCCCACAGCGGGCCAGCCTCGGCTTACGGCAGGCTCGGCCAGGCTGAAGCCGCCTACTTCAAATGGGTGAACCAGACCAAAGGCGGCGTGAACGGCCGCAAGATCACCTTCATCAGCCGCGACGACGCCTACCAGACCCCGAAAGCCGTCGAGAATGTCCGCGCCCTCGTCGAGAATGATGAAGTCGCGGTGGTCTTTGGCAATCTCGGCACGCCGATCAACATGGCGGTCCGCCCATATCTCAACGCCAAAAAGGTGCCGCTCCTGTTTATCGCAGCCGGCTCGTCCGCGTTCAACGACCCGAAAAACTATCCCTATGTCATGGGCTGGCAGCCAAGCCTGCACGATGAGGCCGCCTTTTACGCCAAATATATTCTGAGAACAAAACCGGACGCCAGGATTGGCGTGCTGTATCAGCACGATGATTTCGGCAAGGACCTGCTCAGCGGCCTGAAAGACGGGCTTGGCGACAAGGCCGGCAAGATGATTGTCAGCGCGCAGAGCTTCCAGGCGTCGGACCCGACCATCGACAGCCAGATGGTTATTCTCAAGAACGCCAATGTCGACGTACTGTTCCTGTTCGCCTATGCGAAGCAGTGCGCCCAGGCGCTGATCAAGCGCTCGGATCTGGACTGGAAGCCGATGACCTTCCTGCATCTCGGCTCCGCCTCCATCGGCTCGACCTTCAAGCCGGCGGGCCTCGACCGGTCGGTGGGCGTCCTGACGGCGGGGTTCCGGAAGGACCCGGATGATCCGCAGTGGAAGAACGACCCCGTTGTCCAGTGGTACTTCACCTGGATGAAGGAAAACATGCCGGGCGCGGATGCGACCGACTCCATGTATTCATCTGGCATTTCTTACGCCATGGCGCTGGAGCATGTGCTGAAAATGGCCGGCGACAACCTGACGCGCGAAAACATCATGAAACAGGCGTCAAATATCAAGGATTACCAGAATCCGTTCCTGCTGCCGGAGGGGCGGATCAACACCACGCCGGACAATCATGCGGTCATCACCTACATGAAGCTGCAAAAGTTCAACGGCAAGGGTTGGGAGTTCGTCGACTGAACCGGTTGCTGGCGGCGACGGGCCAGCGCGCTGCCCCGCTCGCGCCGGACGCGCGTTCCAGTTGAACGCGCGCCGTCCTCCAGCTGGCCGCGGCCCCCCGCGCCCGTGCGAAATGCGTGAAGCTTCCGTGGTCTGGCGGCTGGGGGTCACCATGGGGCCGGCATGTCCGGCGCGCCGCACCGCCCATGCAGGGCCGACCAGAACCGTCACCGCAATTCCACCGCACAACGCCAGGAAAATCCGCCAGAAACCCATGCGGGAGCGCCGACATTGACCAACAGTCCCCGACCAGCGCCTGACGTCGCGGCGTTTCGCGCCATTGAGCTGATTTATCACGCCTATCTGACCGGAATGATCCTCCAGCTGGTGTCGCGGGCGGGGCCGCGGCTTGCGGCCGAGGTTGTTTTCAGAACATTCCGCCGCCAGCAACGCGCACGGTTCCTTCCCGGCCTGAAGAAGCTTGGTCTCGACCACCTCCCCCACGCCGTCGCCTGCGCGCAATATCATTATCTGTCCAACCAGGTCGGCGGCGTGAAGGTTGAGTATGTTTACGAAAACGACCGGAAGGCGTGGGTGCGCTATCCTCCGCCACGGTGGATCTGGTCCGGCACGGCCATCTGCGGCGTCCCCTCCGAGGTGTCGCGCGCCATGTTGTGGGGCTGGCACGCCAACAACGGCGTCGTGCTCGGCAACCCGAGGATTGGCTTTGTCTGCACTGGCCAGACCGTCGACGGCCAGCCCGGCCTCGAAGGCTACTATAAGGAATGGGACCACGACCTGGCGCCAGAGGAGCGGCTGCAGTTTGCGCCGGGCGAGCGTTGTCCGGCGTTCGACCCGGCGATGGCGCCGCGGCTGCCGGAAGATAACTGGCCGGAAGAGCGGCTTCAGAAGACCCTGCGCAATTACGCGATGGAATATATCACCTCGATCGTTCCCGAGGCCGTGGCGGCGCTTGGCCCCGAGCAGGGCGGCCATATGGCGGGCGCGGCCGCCCGGCTCATCGGCATGCACACATTCGATGACGTCGCCGCCCTGCTGGGCGGCGTCGCGCCGGGCAAGGACGGCTTTGCCGCCGCCTTTCTCCGCCTGGCCCGCGGCCAGGGCGACGACGCGCAGATCATCCGCGAGGGCGACGCGCTGATCGTTCGCCAGACATCCTGGCGGTTGATGGCGGAGCGGACGAACCTGTCGCCGCGCGTCTTCGACGCCTGGAACGAGCTTTGGGTCGGCGCCGGGCTGGCGCACGATCGCTTCATGCGCATGGAGGTGATCGCGCGGCGCGACCTGGGTGACGCGCACTGGGCGTGGCGCTTTCGATAAGGCCCCCGCCGGCGCGGCGGCGCCTCTGGTGGGCCGGATAGAGCCATTCGCCAACCGCAGCTCTCCGTATCCTGGACAAGCGGCAACGATTGCGACGGGGCCCTGGCCGGCGGCGTCTCAGCTGGGCCAGGTTTGGCGGAAAACCATCCGTCTCTCCCATCAGCCCGGCGCGGAACGGTTTTCTCCCCGCGTCGGCTCCCCTTTCCTCAAAAATGTTTTAGTATGAACAGCCCCGGCGTCAGGCATTCTGGAGGCGCTTCATGCAGCCGCGAGCCGCCAGCTTTCCGTCCGGCGAATTCCTGCCTCCCTTTTCGTGCTTCGCGCCGCCCGTACAGCCGGCCAGCGCCCTGAGGCAGGCGATTACGGCGGCGTGCCTGACGCCTGAAAGAAGCTGCCTGCCGCCGCTCCTCGCCGCCGCCCGGTGTTCCGACGAAGCCGCCGTGCGCGCCCGGGCGCGCCAGCTGACCGAAGCCCTGCGCGCCGGGGGAGCCGGTGGCTTCGGCGCCATGTTGCAGGAATATTCGCTGGCCAGCGACGAGGGCCTGGCGCTGATGCGCCTTGCGGAGGCGCTGCTGCGCATTCCCGACGCCGCCACGCGGGACGCCCTGTTGCGCGACACGATTTCCGGCGGGCGCTGGCAGGAGCACCTGGGGCTGGACCGGCCGCTGCTGGTCAATGCCGCCACCTGGGGGCTGCTGGTCGCCGGCCGGATCACCGACGCCGGGCACGGCGGAGAAACCGCGACCATGCTGGACCAGGTCCTTGCCCGGGGCAGCGCGCCAGTCATCCGCGCCGGGATGGACCTCGCCATGCGGGCGTTGGGCGCGCAGTTTGTCTCAGGCGACGCCATCGAGGCGGCGCTGGCGCATGGCGCGGCGCGCGAACGGCGCGGCTACCGGCACTCCTACGACATGCTGGGCGAAGCGGCGGTCACGGCGGACGACGCGGAACGCTATTATCGCGATTATGAGCACGCCATTCGCGCGGTCGGCGCCGCCGCCAACGGCGCCGGCTGCAAACGGGGGCCGGGCATATCGGTCAAGCTGTCGGCGCTGCACCCCCGTTACGGCCGGGCCCAGGCGGCCCGGGTCATGGCGGAGCTGGCGCCGCGACTGAAGGCGCTGGCCGTGCTTGCCCATCGCCACGACATCAGCCTCGCCATCGACGCCGAGGAAGCAGACCGGCTCGAACTGTCGCTCGACCTGTTCGAGGGCGTGCGGCTCGATCCGCAACTGGCCGGCTGGCCCGGGCTTGGCTTTGTGGTCCAGGCCTATGGCAAGCGCGCGCCGCGCGTCATCGACTGGCTGGTCGATCTCGCTCGCCGTTCCGGCGAACAGATCATGGTGCGGCTGGTGAAGGGCGCCTATTGGGACACGGAGATCAAGCGGGCCCAGAGCGCCGGTCTTGCGGGTTTCCCGGTGTTCACCCGCAAGGCTTACACGGACGTGTCGTGGCTGGCTTGCGCCCGACAGCTTCTGGACGCGGGAGACGCGATCTACCCGCAGTTCGCAACCCACAACGCGCGCTCGGTCGCCGCGGTGCTGGCCATGGCCACCGGACGCGACCATGACGCCTTTGAATTCCAGTGCCTGCACGGCATGGGCGAGCCGCTGCATGACCAGCTGCTGGCCAGCGGCCTCGCCTCGCGGATCTACGCGCCGGTTGGCCCTCACGACGCCCTGCTCGCCTATCTGGCCCGGCGGCTGCTGGAGAACGGCGCCAATGCGTCCTTCGTGCATCTCGCCGCTGACAGGGAAACGCCGGTTGAGGCGCTGATCGCCGATCCTGTCGCCACGGTTGAAGCGATGGCGGACCCTGGCGCCCCGCACCCGGGTATTCGCGCGCCGGTCGACCTGTTCGCGCCGGCGCGGCGCAACTCCATGGGCATGGATTTTGCCAGCGAGGCCGATCTCGCGGCGTTGTGGCGGGCTCTGAACGCCTCGGCCGGGCGGGAGTGGCGCTGCGCGCCCGCCACCGTCGCCGACATGATCGCAACCCAGGCAGAGCGGACCATCGTCAACCCGGGCGACCATCGCGACCAGGTGGGCGTGACCTGCGACCTTACCCCCGAAAGCGCGGGAGCGGTGGTCGCGGCGGCCCGCGCATGGTCGGACGCGCCCGGCCCGGAGCGGGCCGCGTATCTGGCGCGCGCCTCGGACCTGCTGGAAGCCAATGGGTTGACGCTCGCCGGGCTGCTGATGCGCGAAGCCGGCAAGACCGCCGCCAACGCCCTGGGAGAAGTGCGCGAGGCTGTTGATTTTCTGCGCTATTATGGCGCGCAGGCGCGCGATCTGCCATCCGGGGCCGCGCCGCTGGGCGTGGTGCTTTGCATCAGCCCGTGGAATTTTTCTCTCGCCATATTCGTCGGCCAGATCGCCGCCGCCCTTGCCGCCGGCAATGGGGTGATCGCCAAGCCGGCTGAGGAAACGCCGCTGATCGCCGCCGAGGCGATCCGCATCCTGCATGAGGCTGGCGCGCCGCGCGCCGTGCTGCAACTGGCGCCGGGCGACGGCGCCGTGGGCGCGGCGCTGGCGGCGGAGCCCGGCGTCGCCGGGGTGCTGTTCACCGGATCAACCGCCGTCGCCCGGAAGCTCAACCTCCAGTTGGCGAAACGTGTGGGCGCGGCGGGCGAAACGCCGCTGCTGATCGCGGAAACCGGCGGCGTTAATTGCATGATCGTCGATTCCTCCGCCCTTGCCGAGCAGGTGGTGACGGATGTGCTGACGTCGGCGTTCGACAGCGCCGGACAGCGCTGCTCGGCCTTGCGGGTGTTGTGCCTGCAGGAGGAAATCGCCGATCACACCCTGGCCATGCTGCGCGGGGCGATGGCGGAGTTGTGCATCGGCCGCAGCGACCGGCTCGCCATCGATGTCGGTCCGGTGATCAGCGCCGAAGCCCGGGACACGCTGGAGGCATACGTGGCCCACCTCGCCGCCGCCGGCAAACGCGTCCACCGCCTGCCCCTGCCGGATGAGGCGTCGCACGGGACCTTCGTCGCGCCAGCCATCATTGAAATCAACAGTCTCGACGACGCGCCCCGCGAGGCTTTTGGCCCGGTTCTGCACGTCCTGCGCTGGCGTCGTCCCGGGCTGGACGCCCTGATTGACGCCATCAACGACAGGGGTTTTGGCCTGACTTTCGGATTGCACACCCGCCTTGACGCGACCGTCGCCCGGGTCGCCGCGCGGATACGGGCCGGCAATATCTATGTGAACCGCAATATGATCGGCGCCGTGGTTGGCTCCCAACCTTTCGGCGGCCGCGGCCTTTCCGGCACGGGCCCCAAGGCTGGCGGACCGCTGATCGTCGGCGCCCTGCTCGCCGCGCCGGCTTTGCCTGGGCGCGGCGGCTGTACGGGCGCCGCGGCGGCATTCGCCGCATGGCTTGATCGCCAGGGCGACGCATCGGCTGGCGCGGCGGCCCGCCGCATGGCGCAAGGCGCCCGGCCGCAGGGGCGCGAGGCCCTGCCCGGCCCGGCCGGCGAGGACAACAGCCTGCGCATCGAACCTGTCGGAACTGTTCTGCTGGCGCCCATCACGACAGCCGGCCTGTACAGCATGATCGCCGCGACGCTCGCCACGGGTAACCGCGCCGTAATCATTACCAACGATCTCCCGAGGCCGGCCCTGCCGCCCGAAGCGGCCGCCTGTCTGACATGGCGCCTGGACATCGACGGCCTCACCGCCGTGGGCGCGGCGCTGATCGAGGGGGCGCCTGATCGGCTGAGGACCCTGCGCCGGCGCCTCGCCACGCGCGCGGGTCCGATCGTCCCGGTGCTGTCCGCGACCCCCGAAGCGATCGCGGCGCGGCCAGACCTGTGGGCGCTGGACCGGCTGCTGCACGAAACCGCCCTGTCGATCAATCGCGCGGCGGCCGGCGGCAATCCGGGCCTGCTGACGCTGGACGCGGGCGGCGGGCCAGCCTGACCAGTGTAAAACCGGTTCAGAAACAGGGCTCAGGCGTCCCTTTTTCTTGCCATGGCGGGTTATTCCGCCGGGTTGCCGCCCATCCCGTTGAAAGGCGCCGCCAGTCCCGCCAGCCCACCCGGTCCTGCCCGCCCGGTTCTGCCCGGCCCCCCTGGGATCACGCCTCCTTTCTGGAGACGGTCCATTGATCCAGATCATGCTATGATTGCAGGGCGTGTGCATGAATTCCATGACGGTTGCCTGGCATGAACGGTTGTACAAACCTTGTCTGCAACATTATTGGCGCCCCGGTGGAAGACGGGGCTGGCCGGCCCGGCTGCATCATGGGGCCAGCGGCCTACCGCACCGCTGGTCTGATCGATGTTATCGCGGAGCTGGGCCATACGGTGGTGGACCACGGCGATATCCGGCCTGCCTCCATCGTTCCGCTGCCCATGGCGCATCCCAATCCCGCCCTCAGGAACCTGCCCGAAATCGCCGCCTGGACGGGGGCCATCGCTGACGCCGTCTGGCGCGCGGGCGATGCGGGCCTGACCATTTGCCTTGGCGGCGACCACAGCCTGTCGGCTGGAACCCTGGCCGGCCGGGCCCGCCTGTGCGCGGATAGCGGGCGCGAGCTGTTCGTGCTGTGGCTCGACGCCCATACGGATTTTCACACGCTCGACAGTTCGGTTTCCGGCAATCTGCATGGGGTTCCGCTCGCCTACGCCTGCGGCTTGCCTGGATTTGCTGGCTACTTCCCGGATCTTCGGGTGCGCGTCGATCCGGCCAACGTTTGCCTGATGGGGCTGCGCAGCGTCGACGCCAGTGAACGGCGCGCCATCGCCGGGAGCAGCGCCATCACCCACGACATGCGGGCGATCGATGAACATGGCCTGGCGCCGCTGCTGCGGGCCTTTCTTGAGCGGGTCGCGGACGCCGGCGGGGTGTTGCACGTCAGCCTCGACGTGGACTTCCTCGACCCGGCCATCGCCCCGGCGGTGGGCACGACCGTGCCTGGCGGCGCGACGGTGCGGGAGGCGCACCTGATCATGGAGATGTTGTGCGACAGCAACCTGGTCGGAAGCCTCGATCTGGCCGAACTCAATCCATTTCTCGATGAGCGGGGCCGCACGGCGACGCTGATGGTCGATCTCGTCGCCAGCCTGCTCGGCCGGCGCGTGCTGGACCGTCCCACCAGGGAGTTCACATGAGCGCTCCTGCCCGCAATGTGGTGCCGTTTGTCAGCGTTGACAACATGATGCGCCTGATCCACGCCATCGGCGTCGAGGCCTTTCTGGCCGGCCTTGGCGCATATCTGGAGGAGGATTTCCGGCGCTGGGAGGTTTTCGACAAAACGCCGCGCCTGGCGTCGCACAGCCGCAATGGCGTGATCGAGTTGATGCCAACCAGCGACGGAACGTTGTATGGCTTCAAATACGTCAACGGCCACCCCCGCAACGCCGCCCAGGGACTGCAAACCGTGGCGGCGTTTGGTCTGCTGGCCGATGTCGGCAGCGGCTACCCCATGCTGTTGTCCGAAATGACCATGCTGACCGCCCTGCGCACCGCCGCGACCTCGGCGATGGCCGCCCGCTATCTGGCGCGGCCGGATGCGCGCGTCATGGCCATCATCGGCAACGGCGCCCAGGCGGAGTTCCAGGCCATTGCCTTCCAGGCCCTGCTCGGCGTCGACCGGTTGCGGCTCTACGACATCGACAGGGCCGCGAGCATCAAGTGCGCCCGCAACCTGGACGAGCGCGGGCTCGATATCATGATCTGCGACAGCACCCAGCAATGCGTGACCGGCGCCGATATCATCACCACGGTCACCGCCAGCAAACAGCGCGCGGTCATTTTGAGCGACAACATGGTGGGCGCCGGCGCGCATATAAACGGCGTCGGCGGCGACTGTCCCGGCAAGACCGAGCTGCAACGCGAACTGCTGCTGCGCGCCGACATTTTCGTCGAGCACCTGCCGCAAACCCGCATCGAAGGCGAGATCCAGCAGCTGCCGGCGGATTACCCCGCCACCGAACTGTGGCGCGTGCTGACCGGCGCCGCGCCCGGTCGCGCGGCGGCCGGGCAGATTACCCTGTTCGATTCCGTTGGCTTCGCCATCGAGGATTTCTCGGCCCTGCGCTATGTTCGCGACCAGCTGACGCCAACATTCTATGAGGAGCTGGACCTGCTGGCCGACCCGGACGATCCCCGGGACCTGTTTGGCATGCTGATGCGCGCCGCGCCCATCGCCGCCGGCGCCTGAGCGGCGATGGGGTTCAGCCGGAACCAGGCCCACCTTTCTGACATTTTAACGGACAAACCCCACGCCGACGGCTCCAGCGGGCTGTCAGGCGCCTGCAGTTCGCCAGGATGGCGCATCGGCGCGGATGACCAGCGCCCGGCGATCCGCCGTCGCGGCGTCGGCAAAATCGTTTCCGCTGGCGGGCGCGACGCCGCAACTCATGGGAATGCCCGGGAAAGTCGGGCGCGCCGCGACTGACGCCAATGCCCCGGCCAGGCGGCGCAACTGGTCTGCCTCGCCGCCAGTTCCGTCCCGTGTCCACCAGACGAACCTGTCGGCGCCAACCCGCCGGAGCGCCACGATCCCGGGACAGCAGGCGCCGATCGCCCGCGCCATGTCCTGGATATCCGCGTCACAAAATCCCCCCGTCGAGGCGCTTTCGAACAGCAGGCGATCCATGCGGAGCGACCAGACAAAGGCGCGTTGATGCGGCGACGGGCCTTTCTCCGCCAGGACCGACACATCGCGCGCCAGCGCCCGCGTGAAGGCGCCGAGCCTTCCCAGGCTTTCGGACAGCGCCAGGTTGACGTAGCCAATGGAAACGATGGACGCGGCCGACATGCTCAGGAAAATCACGTGCCAGGTCGTCGCCGCGTACCGGTCCCGCAGGCCGGGAACCATGTCGTCGGCATGCACGATGCGGATGAGCATGGCGGCGGCCACGAAGCACCAGAGCCCGAGCCGGATGCGCCGCCCCCAGAGCGCCAGCCCGCCGCATATGAGTTGCGCCCCCGCGACCCCGGCGAGGGTCGCCGACAGCAGGGAGTACAGGCGCACCGCCATGTGGGTGTCCGCGCGAAAACTGTCCGACATGCTGGCGATGACCCAGATGACGCCGGGCGCCACGAGCAACAGGGGAACCGGCCTCAGGCCATCGACCGCCCGGGTTCCCTGGACAAACAGGGACGTGCCTGTCAGCAGCAGGATATTCGCGGCCGTGTTCGTCAATACATATGGAAAGCCGAAATATCGCGCGCCCAGAAGGCTGGCGCCGACCCCGACGCTGATGAAGCCGGCGCCGAACCAGAAGAGCTCCCGGCCATCGGGCAATCTGTTCCACCGGACAAGGAAAATGCCGCCCTGCACCAGTGACCACAGGGCGATGGCGGCGACGAGCGTAGCAAGGTCCACGGTCATCTCCCGGGCAACCGGCTGAAAACCGCCCACCTATAGATCACCGGCCCGGCTGACAGAACCAGCCACACGCGATTGTGGGGCGCCCGCCCGGCTGGCCCAATGGCATGCCGACGGGCCTGGCGTCAGGCCGCGACGGCCGCCGGCTGCGCTTGCGGAAATGGCCGGAACGTCATGAGGATCATCATGGCCGCGAGGCCCATGGCCCATGAACCGGCGTACATGGGCGCATAGCTGCCAAAATGATCGTAAATCAACCCACCCAGCAAGGGCCCCGTGGACATGCCGAGGCTGCCCGCCATGGCCGTGCCGCCAATGATCGCGCCCATCATCCGCAGCGGGAAGTTTTCGCGGATGATCACCGCATAAAGCGGCATTGTGCCGGCGTAGATGAAGCCCACCATCACCGCGACGGCGTAAAAGGCGCCCAGATGACTTACGAAGGCGTAGGCGAGGACGGCGAAGGCCTGGGCCAGCAGACCGAGAACGAGAATGCGCTGGGCGCCGAACCGGTCCCCGGCCAGGCCGAAGCCTATGCGCCCGAACATGCCGGCCACGCCTTCAACGCTGTAGATCGACACCGCCGCGAGCATCGGCACGCCACAGGTCACCGCATAGCTGACCGTATGGAATATCGGCCCCGAGTGGGTCGCGCAGCAAAAGAAATTCGCCAGCATCAATGTGATGAACTGCGGCGAGGCCATGGCCTGTCGCACCGTCATGCCGGATTGCGCGTCGTCCGCGCCTGCCCCGGCCTGGGCGCCTTCCAGCGCCGGCGGACGGCGAACCAGCAGCGCCGCCGGGATCATCAGGACTGCGGCGATGCCGGCGATGATCTGCATGGCGACGCGCCAGTCGTAGGCGGTGACCAGCCACGCCGCCAGCGGCGACATGGTCATGGGCGCCATGCCCATGCCAGCGGAAACCAGAGACACGGCAAGCCCGCGTTGGGTGTCGAACCAGCCGGTGACGCAAGCCATCATCGGCGCGAACACCGCCGCGGTCGCGGCGCCCACCAGGACGCCGAACAGCAGCTGGAACGCGAACAACGATCCGGCCCGGCTGGCGAGGGCGAGACTTGCGGCAAGAACAATGGAGCCGGCAAGCACAACCGGGCGGGGCCCGAAGCGGTCCGACAGGCCGCCCCAGACCAGACTCGCCGCCGCCATGGCGAGGAAGCCGATGGTCATCGCCGTGGAAATGCCGGTGATCGACCATCCGGTGTCCTGCGCCATCGGTCGCAGGAAAACCGGCAGCGAGAACATCGCGCCCACCGCGACGCAGCCCAACAGGCCGCCGGCCGCGACAATCACCCAGCGATAGGAATGCGTCATGACGTCCTCCAGGCTCTCCGCGTTCCGCGCGACGCCAACGTCGTCCTGGTCCACGGAGCCGGACCAGGAGGCGCAGGCCCGCGCCGTCGTTTCAGCCTTGTTGCGTTGGCGTCCAGCCAGCGGGCGGGATGGTGTTGATCATCCACGGAATGCCGAAACGGTCGACCAGCGAGCCGAAGCCTGGCGACCAGAAGGTTTCACCAAACGGCATCGTCTGCGCGCCGCCCTCCGACAGCGCGTCGAACCAGCGCTTCCCTTCGGCCTTGTCTTCCGTGTGCAGGGTGACGTCGAAGCCGTTCTTGGGTTTGTCGATATTGGACGCCCAGGCGACGTCCATGTCCGCGCCCATCAACGCCTGATCGCCCACCTCCAGCCAGCAATGCATCAGCCATGATTTGTATTTGTCGTCGGTGATTGGCATGCCGGGCGGCCCGTCGCCGTAGGGAAAGGCGGCCGTGATCTTTCCGCCGAGCACTTTTGCGTAGAATTCAAACGCCTCGCGGCACTGGCCCTGGAAACTGAGGCTGGTGACAATCTTCATGGTTTCCCTCCCGGTCGGGTCTTTCGCGATATATGTTGATATCAACTTATATGGCCGGACATGTCAACCGACGCCGCCGCCAGGCTGGATGCAGCCCCAGACGGGGCAACGAGGCGCGAACGGCAAGCCAACCGCAGAACCGTCCCGAAATCAGGTGGAGCGCAAAAATGCCTCCACATGATTGTGATCAGCAATCCTTGCCAGGAAGCCCCGCCCGGAGCCGCTGCAACGGTTCATCTGGCGGGGTGGCGTCAGTGGATCGCGGCGTACATGATTTTCTGCTCGTCAGCCTCCGCCGCGTCGATCTCGGCGGCGATGCGGCCCATGCGGGTCACCAGGATACGGTCCGACACCGAGAGGATTTCAGGCAGATAGGACGAGATCACCAGCACGGCCTTGCCCTCCTCCGCCTGTTTACGGATGGCGGCATGGATTTCAGGAATGGCGCCCACATCGACGCCGCGGGTCGGCTCGTCGAAAATCACCACCTGCGGCTCCTGGGCCAGCGCCTTGGCGACGACGACCTTTTGCTGGTTGCCGCCGGACAGCTCGATGATTTTGGCCCGGCTGTCGAGCGCCGCGATGCGAAGGCGCCGGATCAGTTCCGATGCGATGCGGTTGCGATCTCCGGCGTTGAGCGCGAAGGTCCAGCCCTGTTTCGTCGCCAGGCGGCCGATGTAGATGTTGTCGTCGATCGCCATTGTTTCGAAGAAGCCGTCGACCTTGCGGTCCTCGGTGATGTAGACAATCCCGTCGTTGATGGCCTGGCGGGGCGTGCGATAGCGGATCGGCTTGCCGCGCAGGTAAATCTTGCCGCCATTGATCAGGTTGCGCTTGAGCGCGCCGGCGACCACGCGGGCGATCTCGGTGCGGCCGGAGCCGATGAGCCCGGCCATGCCGACCACCTCGCCGGCATACAGCGTGAAGGACATGTTCTTCACCGCCGTGCCCATGGTGACATTCTCGACGGTCAACACCTTCTCACGCAACGCGCTGGCGGCGGGCAGGCGTTGCGGCCGCTCCTGGATGACTTCGCGGCCCACCATGTGGCGCACGATGTCCGCCCGGGTCAGCTCCCGCGTCGGCGCAGTGATGACGTGGCGGCCATCGCGCAGCACGGTGATGCGATCGGAGATCTTCAACGCCTCTTCCAGCGCGTGCGAAATATAGATGATGGCCACGCCGCGCGCGCGCAGATCCTCCACCAGATGGAAGAAGTGCATGATCTCTTCCGGCGTCAGCGTCGCCGTCGGCTCGTCGAAGATGATGACCCGCGCCTGGTGCTTCACCGCGCGTGCGATTTCCACCATCTGCCGGCGGGCGGCGCCCAGGCTCGCCACATAGGCCGTGGGTTCGACATGGAAATTCAGCGATTGCAACAGCTGCTGCGCCTGGATGTTGAGCGAGCGAAAACGCGTCAGCAGCGGCTCGTTGCCCAGCTCCAGGTTCTGCGCCACCGTCATTGTCGGCACCAGTGAGGTTTCCTGGTAGACCATGGAGACGCCGGCGGCCAGGGCGTCGCCTGGCCGGGAAAACTTCACCGGCTTGCCGTCGATCATGATGTCCCCGGCCGACAGCTGGATGGCGCCGGCGATGGCTTTGCACAGGGTGGATTTGCCGGCGCCGTTCTCCCCAACCAGCGCATGCACCTCACCGGGATACAGGTCGAAACTCACGTGCTCGATGGCGTGGACGCCGCCATAAATCTTGGAGCCGTTGCGCACCTCAAGCACCGGCGCGTTCCCGCGCGGTTCCGTTGCGGTTTTTTGATGATCGACAGGGCTGTTCATTGCCGGCTCTCCCCACCCTGGCGTTGCCCGCCCAAAACCTGGCCGCGCGCCTTCGGGACAATCAGCAGGTCGCCATCGCTCTCCACCACACTGACGACCCCATGGTTCTGGCCGCCGACGCGGCTTTGCAGGCTTCGGTCAAATTCACCATGGCCGTCGATATGGCCGATGAAGCCGTAGGAACGCGGCGGCGCCCATGGCTTGAGAATGCCGAGCTTGCGCATGCCGCCGCCCTGCAGCGGCTCCAGATAACTGCGGCCGGACGCGTATTGCGGCGCGATCCACAGCTCCGGCGTGATCGTCGCCATCATCTCCTTGCGGAAGCCGTCCTCGGTCAGCACCAGCTCCACCAAATGGGTCCGCAGGGCGAACAGGGCGAGCCAGAAGCCGCCGTCCGCCGTCGCCGACAGCCGCGCCGGATATCCTGGAAGATTGCCAATGACGATCTCGCGCTCGCCAGGGCCATCCGGCGACCAGGGCGCGCGGCTGACGCGGTGGGCCCAGCTCTCGGTAAACCACAGACTGGCGCCGTCATGGGAGAATGCGACGCCATGCGGCCAGGCCAGCCGGTCAAAGACGATGCGGGCGTCGCCGAGCCCGGCGTTGCAGACAACGATCTGGCCGCTGGCGTTCTTCTCCATCAGATCCCACAGCCAGTCGGCGGCGGGATGACGGACGCTGCCATTGGCGACGACGATCGCGCCGTCCGGGGCCACCGCGACCGCTGTCAGGCACGTCAGCGCCACGCCGCCCGCTTCGGTGAGCCAGATCACCCCGCCATCGGCGCGCACGGCGGCGAGCCCCCGGCCGGCGACGCAGGCGAGCACGCGATAGTCCGGATGCAGCGCCAGGGCGCCGCACGGCGCCTCGAAGCGGGCGATGGTCGCGCGCGAACCGTCCTTCCCCACCAGCACGACGTCATGACCACTGGCGACGTAGAGGCCGTCGGGACCGGCGACGACATCGTCCACATCCGTCAGATCATCGAACACCGGCGTAAAGGCGTCGAGATCGCTGTTCGGGCTCAGCGGGCCGTCCATGGAGGGAATGGCGTGCTGGTCCTCGTCGCGGAACAGGATCTGGCGCATGTTGCGCAGCATGTGACTGTAGAAGGCCATGCTCAGTTCTCCCCCCGTCCGTTCTGGTCAGAGGGCTTGCCCCAGTAGGAATCCTGGCCGGTCCAGTCCGGGTCCGCGCCCACAAGCCGCACGCGGCCAATGCGGTTGTTTTCGAGGCCGCCGATGTACAGCCAGCCGCGATGTTCGCGCATGGAGGTGACGGCCGGATGCAGGGCGCCGCTGGGGTCCCACAGGCTTTCAACCGGCTTGCCGTTGGCGTCGAGCTTGACGATGCAACCGTTGTTGAGGCCAGGATACAGCCATTCGTCGCGCGGAATTTCCTTCACCATGCGCAGGCGGAAATCCGGGTTGCGCATGGCGAGGTCGTAGGCGGGGGAGCGGATGCCGGCCAGCGCCAGCCAGTAGCCGCCGTCCGAGGCGCGATTGATATTGTCGGCGTAGCCCGGAAGGTTATCGATGAAAGTCTCGACCCGGCCCTTTTTGGGCCCGGCGATCCAGTAGCGGAACACCTTGCACAGCCAGGTGGAGCAATACAGCACCGACTGGCCGTCGTGGGTGACGCAAACGCCGTTGGGGAAGCGCTGGTTCTTGATGATGGTGCGGGTCTGGCCGGTGGCGGGGTCGAAGCAGATCATGCGGCCGTTGCCGCGCCCTTCGATGCCGTCCATGTCCCAGGAGTGCATCTCGTAGCGGATGGTGGCTTCGGAAAAGTAGATCTTGCCGTCCGGGGCGATGTCCAGATCGTCGGCGAGACGCAGGCGCGAGTCGTCGTTGAGCTTGCCCCAGGTGCGGTTGGTCTCGTCGGTGACCTTAAAGACCTCGCCGTCCGGCCTGACGCCATAGACGCCCATGCCGCCGGAGCAGACGATCAGGTTTTCCTCCCTGTCGAAGGCCATGCCCAGCGGTCGCCCGCCGATGCGCGCGAAGATTTCGCGATGCTCGAACTTCGGCCCCGAGAAACGCAGGATCCAGCCCTCTCGGGTGCCGGTGTAGAGCCGGTCCTGCCGGTCGAGGATGACGTCTTCCGGCCCCTCCACCTGGCCAAGGCCAATCGGCTCGGCGTGGGACAGGCGATCATTTTCGGCGAAGGGCGAATCCGAGCCGCGCGCGATCGACGGCGTCGGCGGTAGTTTCAGCCAGGTGGGGTTGACGTAGATCTTCTGGATCGCCTTGCCGCGGTTCTTGGCCCATTTGACGTCGACGCCAACGGCGACCAGCAGCACCAGCCCCAGGGCCGACAGGGTCAGATAGCCCTCAAGACCAAGGCGCACGAAGCCGTTAATCAGCAGAAAGACAATGATGGCGCCGAGGCAGGCGCGGAACACGGTGCCGCGCCCACCGGCGAGCGAGATGCCGCCGAGCACCACCGCCGTCAGCGCCTGCATTTCCCAGCCCTGGCCGGTGTCGGAGCCGGCGCTGTTCTGGCGCGCGGCGTAGAACAGTCCGGCCAGCGCGCACAGCACGCCGGAGAGCACATAGGCGCCGAACAGCACCCGCTCGACCCGGATGCCGGCGTGGCGCGCCGCTTTGCGGCTGGAGCCGACAGCGGTGATGTGCCAGCCCCAGCGCGAGCGGCTGAGATATATGTGGCCGATGACAATCACCAGCAACAGCGCCGCGGCGTTGGCGGGCACGCCCAGAATCCGGCCGGCGCCAAGGAAATCCCACACCGGGCTTTCCACGTCCGAGGTGGCGAAATCGGTGGCGTAGCGGCCGCTGACCATATCGAAGACGGCGCGCAGGATGATCAGGGTGACCAGGGTGGTCAGAAACGGCCGCGCCTTCAGATAGCCGACCAGCCAGCCGTTGACGGCGCCCAGCCCGGCGCCGAGCAGCAGCGTGCAGATGGCGGCGACGGGAACCGGCCAGCCGAAGATCTTGAACATGACCAGGGCGGCGAGATTGGTGACGGCGAAGATGGCGCCGACGCTAAGGTCGATGCCCCCCGAAATCATCACGAAACCCATGGCGATCGACACCAGGCCGATCTCCGCGAACAGGTTCAGCATCTGCTGGAGATTGTCGACGGAGAGGTATCCCGGCACCGTGGCGGCGAAATAGCCCAGCAGCGCCAGCATCAGCGTGAACGGGACAATCGGCTCCATCCAGTTCTTCGCCAGCAGCTCCGACAGGAACAGCTTGGCGGAGAACCGGTAGCGCAGCGCCTTCAGCGTATCGCTGGATGATGAACGGGGCGGAGTTGGCGATGTCACGACCGACATGAAGATTTTCCTGCGGAGGCCGGATCAGGTTCCGTCTGCGGAACCCGATCGCGCGGCTTCTTTCTGCTTCGGCGCATGGCTGCGCGGCGGCGGCTTCGCGGCAAGACGCGGATCAGCGGGACAGGGCGCCGCCGGCCTGAATGGTCGATGCAAACGCCCGGAACGACCGCGCCGGCGTCACGCGCCGGCCCGGAAAACGGGACGCGCCTATTTGCGCGCGCTGTAGCAGGCGTCGCCCTTGCCGGTTTCCTTGTCGAGCATCACCAGCTGGCTGAAGTTGGCGATGTGCTTCGTCCCCGGCTTGTCGCCGTTCTGCAGCAGGAAACTGATGGTCTGGATAATGTCGTGACCCTGCAGGCGCGCCTGATAGTTCATGTATTTGTGCAGAAGCCCCTGTTGCAGCATGTCGCAATCCGCTGGTCCGCCCTCGCCGGAGGCGTAGCTCTTGACCTGATCGAGCTTGCCGGCGGTCTTCAGCGCCTGGGAAGCGCCACGCTGCATCACGCCCCAGAAGCCCACGCTGGCGCACAGGTCAGGGTGCTGCTGGATGACCGACGAGGTGATGTCCAGCGCCTTGGTGGCGTCCCAGTTGGCGGCCTGGTTGGAAACGACCTTGATGCTGTCGTCCTTGTTCAGCGCCTCCATCAGGCCGGCGAGCTGGTCGAGGCTGGCGGTGGCGGTGAGCTCGCCCTGGATGATCTGCACCTTGCCTGATGTGCCCGAGCCCTTGCCGCAGGCCTTCACCACGTCCTCACCCAGCAGTTGTCCAACGCGGATGAAGTCCGCGCCGACATAGGCGTCGCCGTCATAATTGGAGGCCATGTTGACCTGCACCACATAGATGCCGGCCTCATTGGCGCGTTTCAGTTCGCGGGCGAGCAACTGGACGTTGGGGTTCTGCACCACCAGCACGTCGACTTTCTCGCCAATCAGGGCGGACACCGCCTGCAACTGGGCGGTGGCGTTCCAGCCGGGATCGCGCACCACCAGCTTCATGCCAAGCTTCTCGGCCTCCTGCTTCATGGTGGCGGTCCATTCATCCGCCAGCGGAATGCCGAGGGTCACAGGCACCCAGCCGATGGTCTTGCCCTTGAGGGCCTTTTCAGACCTGGCCTGCAACTCCAGCGCGTTCTTCGACGGTTTCGGCGCATCGGCGGCCGTCGCCGGGCCCGCCAGCGCCGCGAGGGCGAAACAACCGCCGAGGACAGAGCCGGCGACAGTGCGCCGGAAGGCGCCGGACGCATGGGCGGCGGCGCTGGAAAATGCTCTGGATGCGCGCATGGAAGTCTCCCCCGATTTTGTTGTTTCTGACGGTTTCAATCGCCCTGACGGGCCGTTTCCTCGTCACGCGGGTGCAGGCGGTTATCGAGAATGATGGCGCCCAGCAGCACTAGGCCGCGCACGATGTCCTGCATCTGGTTGTTGACGTTCATGATGGTGAGGCCGTTGAGCAGCACGCCGATCAGCAACGCCCCGGCCAGGACGCTGAGCACGCTGCCGCGCCCGCCCACCAGGCTGACGCCGCCCAGCACCACCACCAGCACCACGTCGAAGATCATGGTGCCGGTGATGATCTGCAGGTTCATGCTGGCGGTGGCTGACGCCGACACCAGGCCAGCCAGCAGGCTCAGGCCGGCGGCGAGCATGTAGGAGATGATGATGTCGCGACGCACGTCCACGCCCGTCAGCCGGGCGGCCTCGGGATTGTCGCCGCGCGCATAGGTGAAACGTCCAGGCGTGGTGCGGGACAGGAACAGGTGCATCGCCACCGCCAGCACCGCGAAAACGATGATCGGCATGGGCACGCCGAACAGCTTGCCCTGCCCCAGGAACAGGAAAGCGTGCGCGTCGGCCGGCGGATAAACCAGCACGCTTTTGAAAACGAAGCGGGCGACGCCAAACACCAGCAGCGACATGGCCAGCGTGGTGAACAGGGCCGGCACCTCGATGAAGGCGATAATCCAGCCATTGACGAGCCCGATCGCCATCGCCACCGCCAGCCCGGCCAGGATGGCCAGCGGGAAGGCGTAGCCAGCGCCCTGCAAGGCCATCACCGTCGCCGCGCCGGCCGCCATGCTGGCGATCAGCGACAGGTCGAGCCCCCGGCCGATCACCACAAGGGCCATGGCGAGACTGAGAACGCCAAGCACGGAGACGCTGCGCGCCAGGGTGAGCATGTTGTTGATGGTGGCGAAGCCTGGCAGCATGAACGCGAACAGCACCGCCAGCGCCGCGGCGATGGCGAAAATCGCCATCTCCTGAGACTGAAACTTCCTGCGGCCCGCCGCCGCCGACTGGCGACGGCCGACGGTGATGTCTGCCTGGGTCATGCCCGCCCCGTTGTCTGTTTCCACCCGCGCCGGGCTGTTTTTCCGCCCTGACAAACCAGCGATGTGAACCCATCGCCAGGACGGGCCGCCCCCCTGTATCCACTTCTGGGGCCGCCCTTGGCCGGCCGGATCACCGAAGCATCCAGCCGTCACCCAACCGCCATCAGATTACGTCGTGAGGCCGCCGTAAAGAAAAATCACAAATCTCGTATACGTTCACGCCGGTTTTTTTGAACGATAACGGGACGCGCCATCAATTCCGTCCTGAACTCAAATGGTTGGCAAGCGCCTGCATCAGAGCCCGTTGCTCCATGGCGCGCCGGGCTCGCGAGCTCACCGCCGCATCCCGTCCGAAGATCCGGGCCATCGCCAGGAGGCGTCGATGCGCACCCATGCAGCACCGACATGCCAGCGCGCGCATTGATCTGCGCATCCACTGCTTCTAGCCTGCGGAAAACACGTTGGCCTGTTGTTCAAACACAGACGTCGCCGACACGCTCACGGGAGGAAGAGATGCGCGCAGTTGTTGCCGGCCTGATCGCCGCCGCCATGACCCTGTCGGCGCCTGCCTGGGCCCAGGGCAAGGCGCCGGGCAAGGCGTATGACGTCGGCGCCAGCGATACTGAAATCAGGATTGGCCAGACCATCCCCCATAGCGGCCCCGGCGCGCCCTATGGCGTCATCGGCCGGTCGATGAAGGCCTATTTCGACATGCTCAATGAAACGAAGGGCGGAATCAACGGCCGGAAGGTCATGTTCCTGAGCATGGACGACGCCTACAGCACGCCCAAAACCGTCGAGCAGACTCGCAAGCTGGTGGAGCAGGACGGCGTGCTTGCGCTGTTCGGCAGCACCAGCTCCGCCGGGCAGCTGGCGGTGCAGAAATATCTGAACAGCAAGGGTGTGCCGCAGCTGTACCTGTTCACCGGCGCCTCGCGCTGGAACAATCCGAAGGAATTCCCGTGGACCGTGCCAGGCCAGGCGCTTTATCCGACCGAAGGCCACATCCTGGCGAAGTACGCCCTGAAAAAAATCCCCGAACCCAAGATGGCGCTGCTTTACCAGAACGACGAATTCGGCCGCGATTACGTCAAGGGGTTTCGCGAGGCGCTGGGGGACCGGGCTGACAGCCTGATCATTTCCGAAGCCTCCTACGACCTGACCGACCCCACCATCGACAGCCAGGTGCTGAAACTCTACCAGTCGGGCGCCAACGTCGTTCTCGACGCCTCGACCGGCAAGGCGTCCTCCCAGGCCATCCGCAAGATGGCGGAGCTGGGCTGGAAACCGCTCCACCTCATCTCGTCCACCGCCGTGGGCGCGCCGATGATCAACGCCGCCGGCAAGGAGAACGCCGCCGGCCTGACCACCGCCCGCACCTTCCGCAGTCTCGGCAGCCCGGAATGGGCCAACGATCCCGAGATTCTGCAGTTCCACGCCTTCCGCAAGAAGTATCTGCCCAACGTCGATCCCGACAACGACCTCGCCTTCGTCGCCTATTCCGCCGCCACGGTGCTGGCGCTCGGGCTGGAACGGTGTGGCGACGACCTGACCCGGAAAAACCTGCTGAAGCAGATGACCGGCATGAGCGGCGTCAAGGCCCCGGCCCTGTTGCCCGGCGTGACCTACGCCATCACGCCGAACGATTACACGCCGTTCAGGAAACTCTACATTTCAGTGTTCGACGGCCAGAAATGGAACCAGGAAGACATCGATTGAACTTGCATGTCCCCGGCGAAATGCACCCAGGCGCTCCATGACTTCGGGAACTGATGCAACCGACACGGGCGCGGCGCGCGCGCGACTCACGGGCCTCACCTGTCTCGGCATTACCGCGGTTGGCTGGGGGCTGAACTGGCCGCTGATGAAAATTCTGCTGCGCGACTGGCCGCCCCTGTTCTCCCGGGGCCTGGCCGGCGTGGCGGCCGCGTGCATTCTCGCCGCCATCGCCGCGAGCCGGGGCCAGTCGCTCGCCGCGCCGCGCGCCATCATCCCGCAACTGCTGTTCGCCTCCTTCACCAACGTGTTCGCCTGGATGGGGCTGACCACGGTGGCGATGAAATTCATCCCGGTGAGCGAAGGGGCGCTCATCGTCTACACCATGCCCATCTGGACGTTGCTGCTGGCCTGGCCGCTGCGCAACATGCGCCCGGCGCTGCGCGACGTCGCCGCCGTTGTCCTTGGACTGGTCGGGGTCGCCCTGCTGCTGGGCGGTGGCGGCGACGCGCCATTCAGCGGCGACCGGTTGCTGGGGATCGGGCTGTCTCTGGCCGCCGCCATCCTGTTCGCGCTGGGCAATATCCTGAACAGAAAACCGTTGCCGCTGCCGCCGCTCGCGGCGGTCGCCTGGCAGGTCGGCCTCGGTTGCTTCGTCATGCTGGTTCTTGGCATGGTGTTCGAGGGGCCGCGTTATCTGGAGCTTTCGGCGGCGGGGCTCGCCTGCCTCGTCTACATGATGCTGATCCCCATGGCGGTCTGTTACCTGAGCTGGTTCGAGACCCTGCGCCGCCTGCCGCCGGCCGGCGCCTCGGCCGGCATGTTGCTTGTGCCGGTCATCGCCACTGTCGCCGCCGCCGTTGCCCTGGGCGAGCCGCTTGGCGTGCGCGAGATGGCGGCCATCGGCCTGACGCTCGGCGGCGTCGCCCTGGCCCTCGGGCGGGTTTGAGGCATGGTCCGGCGGCGGCTGTCCGGCGGGCCGCGGCGGAGCCTTTGATCACGCAATTCCCAGCTGGAGACAGCGCGCCCAGGGGTGATGTGATCTGATCCCCGTCCAGCGGCTGGAGGGCACGTCGGCAGATCAATTCGCACGTCTGGCCTGCGTCCACGCACGCCCTGCGCGAAGCGCCGCCGATAACAGAACGTGGACAGGGGAGAGACATGACAGCGGATATCGTGGAAACCGACATTCCCGCCCGGCTCGACCGTTTGCCATGGGGGCGGTTCCACACGCTGGCGGTGGCGGCCCTCGGCGTCACCTGGATCCTGGATGGCCTCGAAGTCACCCTGGCCGGGTCCGTGGCGGGGGCGCTGCGCCAGAGCGCCATCATGCAGTTCTCTGGCCTGGACGTCGCCATGGCCGGCAGCGTCTACATCACTGGCGCCGTGCTCGGCGCGCTGTTTTTCGGCTGGCTGACCGACCGGCTCGGCCGCAAGAAGCTGTTTTTCATTACCCTCGCCGTCTACCTGTTCGCCACCGCCGCGACCGCCTTCTCCTGGAACCTGTGGAGCTTTTGCCTGTTCCGCTTCCTCACCGGCGCGGGCATCGGCGGCGAATACACCGCCATCAACTCCACCATCCAGGAGCTGACGCCGGCGCGGGTGCGCGGCTGGACCGATCTGGTCATCAATGGCTCGTTCTGGATCGGCGCGGCGCTGGGAGCGGTGGGCTCGGTGGTGCTGCTGAGCCCGCATATCCTCGGCGTTGAACTGGGCTGGCGCGCCTGTTTCGGCCTCGGCGCGGTTCTGGGGACCATCGTGCTGTTCATGCGCATGTGGCTGCCGGAAAGTCCGCGCTGGCTGATGACCCATGGCCGCGTCGCGGAGGCGGAGGCGATCGTCGCCGATATCGAACAGCGCTTCATCGCCAGCGGCCACACGCTCGCCCCGGTCACGGAGAAGGTCCGGTTGCGCTCCCGCACCC
>Ga0180223_1000783_pt1 | contig 32785 bp, 25 predicted proteins | sample eDN5th30CKraftOP_FD_151337 | JGI IMG/M metagenome (GOLD analysis project Ga0180223, IMG submission 151337) | Enriched Organic Plus compost microbial communities from Emeryville, California, USA - eDNA 5th pass 30_C Kraft OP (version 2) (version 2) ... | reverse complement strand
GCATATTCTTAAGGACCACGATGCCTGAAGTTATTTTCACCGGCCCCGCTGGCCGTCTTGAAGGACGCTATCACCCCGCGAAGCAGAAGAACGCCCCGATTGCGATGGTGTTGCATCCGCATCCGCAGTTCCAGGGTAACATGAATCACCCGATCGTTTATCAGGTGTATTATTCATTCGTCGCCCGTGGCTTTTCTGTGCTGCGCTTCAACTTTCGCGGCGTCGGCCGCAGCCAGGGCTCGTTCGATCACGGCACCGGCGAACTCTCGGACGCGGCAGCCGCGCTTGACTGGGCGCAGACGATCAATCCCGAAGCGCGCGCCTGCTGGGTCGCCGGATTCTCTTTCGGTGCATGGATCGGCATGCAGTTGCTGATGCGCCGCCCCGAGGTCGAGGGCTTCATCTCGATCGCGCCGGAGCCGAACCGCTATGACTTCTCCTTCCTCGCGCCCTGCCCGTCGTCCGGACTGATTGTCCACGGCGACAAGGACATCGTGGCGCCCGCGAAGGACGTCAACACGCTGGTCGAGAAACTCAAGACGCAGAAGGGCATCGTGATCGACCAGCAGGTGATCCCGGGCGCCAACCACTTTTTCCAGGACCGGCTCGAACCGCTGATGGAATCGATCACGTCCTATCTCGACATGCGTCTCGCCAACGTTCGCTAAAACTCACGGGCGCGTCAGCACGCCGCCCGTCAGCGGCGCAATGACGCCCGTCGTGCCGGGATACGTCAGCGGCAGGCCTTTCAGGCTACGCACTGCGAGATAAGCGAACGCCTGCGCTTCAATGGCGTCTCCCTGCCAGCCGAGATCGTGGCCAGTCATGACCGGCATCGGCGCGAGTCGCTCGGACAGAAACTGCATCAAGGTCGGATTGTTGGCGCCGCCGCCAACCACAACCCAGCTCGCGGGTTGGTTCGGCAACTGATCCACGATCCGAGCGATCGAGGCTGCGGTGAAGGCTGTGAGCGTGGCCGCACCATCCTCCAGCGTCATACCCTCGACGGTGAAGGACACGAAATCGTTGCGGTCGAGCGACTTCGGCGCAGGCCTATCAAAGAACGGATGTTCAAGCGCCCGTGCAATCCAGTCCATATCCGGATCGCCCTGCGCCGCGATCAGTCCATCCCGGTCCATCGCCTTGCCGGTGTGCCGCAGCAGGTAATCGTCCAGCAGCGCATTACCGGGGCCGGTATCGCAGGCGATCAGCGCCTCGCCGTCGATATAGGTGACGTTAGCGACACCTCCGATGTTGACGATAGCTGCCGGCATGGCGCAATCGGCCAGCCGGGCCAGCGCGCGGTGAAAGACCGGCACCAGCGGCGCACCCTGCCCGCCAGCCGCGACATCAGCGGCGCGAAAATCGTACACGACAGGCAGCCCCAGCGCCTTCGCAAGTGCTGCGCCATCTCCGATCTGAACCGTGAGGCGATCATGCGGGCGATGCAAAACTGTCTGGCCATGAAAGCCCACGACATCCACCGTGCGGCGGTCGATCCGGTTGGCGGCGAGAAACGATTCCACCGCCTCGGCGTGAGCGCGCGTGATCAGCTCTTCAGCCGCCGCAACCTCGGCCGGCCGTTCCTCACGCCGTGCGATCTGAGGTGCCACGGCAAGTGCTGCGCGCAGCACATCCCGCTCGGCGGCACTGTAGGGCCGGTATCCTGTGGGTCCGAAGGATTCGACCTGCTCGCCATCGGTCCGTAGCCATGCGACATCGACCCCATCGAGCGAGGTGCCACTCATCAGACCGATCGCGTTAGGCATGGCCCGGTTCCTCCGGTTGAATTGGATGCCGGACCTGATACACCACGGAGCCTCTAAAAATCGCTAAATCGCCAAAGAGTCCCGCATGACCGCCTACAAGTCCGATTTCCTCAATGTGCTGGAACAGCGCGGACTGATCCACCAGATTTCCGATCCCGTGGCCCTGGATGACGCCTGCACCAAGGGGCCGATCACAGCCTATGTCGGCTATGACGCCACCGCCACCAGCCTGCATATCGGCAATCTGATTTCGGTGACCATGCTCTACTGGCTGCAGCAGACCGGACATCGCCCGATCACGCTGATGGGCGGCGGCACCTCGATGGTGGGCGACCCCTCCTTCCGTGACGACCAGCGATCCCTGCTGACCCAGGAAACCATCGCGACCAACATCGAGGGCATCAAGAAAATCTTCGGACGCATCCTACGCTATGGCGACGGCGCAACCGACGCGCTGATGATCAACAACGCCGACTGGCTGCTGAAGCTCAACTACGTCTCCTTCCTGCGTGACGTCGGCCGCTATTTCTCGGTCAACCGCATGCTGTCATTCGACAGCGTGAAGCTGCGGCTCGACCGCGAGCAGTCATTGTCGTTCCTCGAATTCAATTACATGATCATGCAGGGCTACGACTTCGTCGAGATCAACAAGCGTTACGGCTGTATCCTGCAGATGGGCGGCTCCGACCAATGGGGCAACATCATCAACGGCGTCGACCTCAGCCACCGCATGGGCGGCGCGCAGCTTTACGCGCTGACCACGCCGCTGCTTACCACGTCGTCCGGCGCGAAAATGGGCAAGACCGCGAAGGGTGCGGTTTGGCTCAACGGCGATTTGTTCAGCCCCTATGATTTCTGGCAGTACTTCCGCAACACGGAGGATGCCGATGTCGGCCGCTTCCTGAAGGTGTTCACGCGGCTGCCGCTCGACGAGATTGCCCGGCTCGAAAAACTCGGCGGCGCAGAGATCAACGAGGCCAAAAAGATTCTCGCAACCGAAGCGACCGCCGTCGTGCACGGGCGTGCGGCGGCGGATGAAGCGGCAGAGACCGCGCGGCGCACCTTCGAGGAAGGCGCGATCGCGCAGAATCTGCCGACGCTGGAAATTCCGCGCGCCGAACTGGACGCCGGTGCCAGCGTGCTGCCGCTGTTCGTGAAGGCAGGTCTTGTCGCCTCGAACGGCGAAGCGCGCCGCCAGATCAAGGGCGGCGGCATTCGCGTCAACGACACACCTGTGACCGACGACAAGATGCTGCTGACCCCATCCGAGCTGACACCGGAAGGCGTCATCAAGCTGTCGCTGGGCCGCAAGCGGCATGTGTTGCTGAAGCCGGTCTGACGACCGTTATTGCATCGACTGAAAGTCCGGCGGCAGGTTCTGCTGCTTGCCGGTGTTGAAGTCGAAGATCTTGCGCAGCACGCCCGGCGCCATCGCCGAGATCGGATTGACCCGCAGCACCGGCGCGCCCGGCGTGCCGACGACCTCATACGTCACGCCGATCAACCCCTCATTGCTACCACCGCCGAGCACCAGACCGACGATCGGAATTTGTCCGAACATGTTGTTGAGGCCGTACATCGGCACGAAGGTGCCGCTCATCCGCACCTGGTTAGCCGTGTAGTTGATGTCGCCCTCGATGGTCGCACCCACCGCGGGCCCGCGCACCACGCCGTCCTTGATCCGAAGCTGGCCGGTCTGGCGGGTGAACTCGGTGCGCATGCGCGTGAACGCAATGCCATTCGGATTGACGTTGTTGTTATTGTTGACGACGCGATCCAGCGCCGCTTCGCCCTTGACGGTGAAATCGGTCACGTTGAGCAGGCCTTCCTGCGGCGTATCGTCGGCCGTCGGTGTATCCATCGCCACCCACATCTCGCCGCCGACCATCTTCGAATACGTGTCGGTGAAGCGGAACAGCGCCCCCGCATCATGCGTTTCGACGAACAACAGGTCACGGCCACGCCCGCGCGACCGCAGGCTGCCGATCACCGACGTGTCACGGCCGATTTTACCCGATAGCGAAAAAGCACGGATCGTGCCGCCGCGGCGCGACAGCTTGAGATCGACGCTGCGAAGCGCCTCGCCATAATAGCCTGCAATCGCACCGAGCTTGGCCTCGACATCGAAATTGTCGAGCTTGACCGCCGACTTGCTGTTGGTGGTCTTTGCACTACCCGACAACGCGCTCTTGATGAATCCGCGCCCGTCGAACACATCGCCGCGCAGGGTGACCTTGAGCGAGCCATCGCTCGCCCGTTCCGCCTTCAATGAGGCCTTGTCACCTTCCGATGGAGCGAAGGTCGGAAACACCGCGCTGACCAGATCGTTATTCTGATCGACCTCAACGGCGCCCTTGATCGACGTCCCGCTTCCATCAATCACGACATCCTCGAAGCGCGTGCCTTGCGGCTTGTGAACGACGTTGAAGGTGATACGAGCCGCCTTGCCTGCAATCTTGGTCCATCCCGGCAGGATGTTGTCGATCTTGGCCGCCGTCAGATCCGCCTCGACGCCGAGCTTGCTGTCATCGGAGCCGATCTTGCCGTTGATCTTGACCGGGATCGCGCCGGAGACACTCGGGCCGAGATCAACTCCGAGTTTCGCGCGCGCGGCATCGTCGAGCGTTGCCGAAAGGCGGATGTCCGCATCGCCATCGGCGTCCTTATGATAATCGAGCGAAGCCGGCTGACCCGCGATCTTCACATCGCCCTTGACGCGATAGCCCTGATTGTCGGCGACAAGCTTGAGCGTGGAGGCTTCCAGTTTCTGGTTCATCGCCAGCTTGTCGATCGACACCGCGCCGAGATCGACGTTGACGGTGTATTTGGTGTCTTCCTTGGTCAGCGCAGTCTTCAGCGGCATGTTCAGCGTGATGATAGCTGCGACGTTGCCCTTGCTGGTGGCGGGATCGATCATGTTCCCGCTCACGTCCTTGAGGCGATCCGACTGCAGGATTTCGGCGGCGGCCGGCACTGGGCCGTCGAGGCGGAAGCGCACGCTCGCGGGCGCGGGCTTCGGCACGAGGTCCGGAACCTGAAACAGCACGTCGGAGATCGTGAGTTTGCGTCCCCCCGGCGTGTCGATGCCGCCCTGACCTATCGAAACCTTCACCGTCCGGCCGCTGACATGGCCTTTCATGTCGGCATTATGGACCATCGGGAGTTCGTCCAGCGGGTGCAATTCCACGCCCGACGCCGAGAAATCGACCGAGAGTCCTTCATCGGGGATCGGCGGGCCGCCGCGCGCCAGCGTATGGATCGGCGCGTTCACCGCGATGTCGAGATGCTGCAGCGTGCCGCCGCTGACGCGATCGATCAGCCACTCACGCACTTCCGGTGCAATCAGGATCGGCCAGATGTTCTTCAGTGTCGAAGCAGGCATTGCGGTCGTGGCAAGGCCGAGTTGAACCTGCGCCGCCGGCATCGAATAATCGACCGCGCCCGAACCCGCGACACCGACTTCGCCATTGCTGATGTCGCACTGGGTCATGATCACGCGGCGATGTTCGGTGTCGAACCGCAGCCGCACCGCAATGCGGTTGAAGATGACCGGGTTTTCCCCCTTGGGGCCGGCCAGCAGGATCGTGCCGCCGGACAGGCCAAGCTGCCAGTTCGGTGTGCGCCCGTTCGGCGCCTCGAGATGCGCGAGCGACGTGATCCGATTGCTTCCTGACGTGATCTGGAATGGCGCCACCATCACGCGCCGGCCGGCGTCCCAATCGAGCCGCGCCTCGATGTGGTCAATCGCCATCGGATAATCCGGCGTGGTCCGATCGATGATGCTGCCCTTGCCGATAGAGAAGACGCCGCCGAGATAGGTCGGCAACCCATCACGGCCGACCTCGCCCTTGACCTCGCCGCTCAACAGCATGCCGTCCGTAGTGTAGGTGAAATCCTTCAGCCGTGCGGCGAGGATCAGGTTCTTGGTCGGCACCTTGTTGGCCGTCAATTCCACTTGCCGCACGCCGTTCTGCGGCGCGCCGACGCCGAGCCTGAGCGACCAGGCATCCGTGCCTTCCTCGCCCACGGTCATCAGCACACCGCCCGAGGAAGGTCGCCTCAGGCTGAGGCTGATATTATCGAAGGAGATTTTCGTCTTGCTCTGCTGGTCGTCCACCAAAAGCGAGCCGTTCCGCAGGCCGATCTCGTTCAGGCTCTGGCCATCCAGCCCTTTGGAGCCGAGCGTGTCGAGCCAGTTCATCACCGCGAGCAATCCCGGCGCGGATGCCGTGACCGCGGCTGGTGCTGACGTCTGCCCCGGAGCAGATGGCGCCGAGTAATCCGGCGGTGCGATCACTAGCGGCTTCACCGGCACCTTGCCGGTCGCCAGCGGCTGCGTGGTGCCCGCGGTGGACACAATCACCTCGCCATCCGGCGTGATCCGCACCGACAATTCCGCATCGACGAGCCGGAGCGACTCCGCGCGCAGCGTGCCGAACAGCAGCGCCATACCGGACAGGCGCACCTCCGCTTTCGGCGCGCTCGCGACGATCGCCTTGTTGCGGTCGCGCACCACGATGTCGCGCAGACGCACTGCCACCCTGATCCGGCCGGCACGCTCGATCTGAGTGCCACCGACCTCGACGGTGTGATCGCGCCCAAGGTTCTGCTCGATGGCGGAGGCCAGCCAGGGCGTGACGACGTCGAGATTGATCGGACCCGCGCCGAGACGCAGCCACAGCCCGAAAAAGCCGACGCCGAAGACGATGGCGAGAACGCCGAGCGTCGCAAGGGTCCGCCGCAGCCAGACCGTGTCGAGGATTCGGTGGCCAAGCCTTGCGAACGGTGCGGTCAGGCGATGGATGCCGACGCGACGCCGCTTGAGCAGGCGCCGGGCCTGATGACAGCACTCATCCTCCCACTCGGGAGCATCCCAATGGCTTGTTTGAGGGCGCGACGCTTTCTGAGGCTTCGAATCCTGCATTGCCTCACGTTGGCGTTGAGCGATGATCGGTTGCAGTGCGGGTTCTGGTTGCCAAAAAAAGGGGCTCAGAACGCGGCATGCAACGAATCCCGTCTGTTATATGTCCCGTCCAACAGCGGGCATGACGAATCCCGCATCAGTGTATCCCAAGGCTGGTAAATCCCAAGGCTGGTAAATGCCCAGCAGGCGATCCCGGCAGGCCCCTTCCTGCCGCAGCGTCAGGCAGGGCCAGTTTGACGGGCCGAAAGCGACGAAAGGAAGGCGTATGCCCAAGAAAACCAAGAAGAAACCGAGCGAGAAAGCATCCAAGAAGGTGACCGGGAAAACCGGTGCAACCAAGGCTGTATCGCCGCGAGCCAAGCCCCCTAAAAAGGCGGCACCCGGCAAGGCCGCCGGGCCGGCTCATACCCTCACCGAGGGCATGGCGGCTCCCGCCTTCCAGCTTCCTCGCGATGACGGCGGCAGCGTCTCGCTCAAGGACTTCGCCGGGCGCAACCTCGTTCTGTACTTTTACCCCCGTGCGGACACGCCCGGCTGCACGCTGGAAGCCGCCGACTTCACCCGCCTTGCGCCGTCCTTCGAGGCGATCGACACAGCAATTCTCGGCGTCTCCGCCGATCCACAGGCCGCCTTGCAGCGTTTTCGCAAGAAACACACGCTCGGCATCGGCCTTGCTTCTGACGAGACACTCGCCATGCTCAAGGCTTACGGCGCATGGGGCAAAAAATCCTTCATGGGCAGAACCTTCGACGGAATTCTTCGCACAACGGTTTGGGTCGATCCAAAAGGCCGAGTCGCCCGGATCTGGCGAAACGTCAAAGTCGCAGGCCATGCCGAAGCCGTATTAGCCTCCATTCGCGCCCCGCTTTCCTGAATATTAACCATGACGGTGTCAGATCGCCTCCGGCAGCCGCGCCGCTTGTTTGGCCGGCTCAGGAGTTCCGATGTCGCCGCCCTACCGTCAGTCCAATTACGTACCCCACCATCATCCGCATGATGACGGGCGGCAGATGCACCGCCGGCCGCCGCAACCGGCCCGGAACGCCCCGCAGCCGCGATCCAACCCTCACAGCTACGCTCTCGTCCATCACGGCAAGCAGGTCCGCGTCGGGCCGGTCGTGTTCTGGATCATCACCGGCTCGATCATCCTGATGGGCGCATGGTCGGCTGCAACCGCGACTTACTTCGCTTTCCGCGACGACGTGTTGACGCGCCTGATCGCGCGGCAGGCCGACATGCAATACGCCTATGAGGATCGCATCGCCGAGCTTCGCTCGCGGATCGACCGCACGACGAGCCGCCAGCTGCTCGATCAGGAACAATACGACCAGAAGCTGACGCAGATCCTGCGCCGCCAGTCCACGCTTGAGTCCCGCACCAATGCGCTGATGGGCCTGCCCGACAACGCAGCCACCGGATCGATCCGGCCGACGCACACGCCGCGCGGAACGCCGAAGCCTTCGCCGATCAACGACATTGCACCGGTCGACACCACGCCATCGGAACGCCATGCACGCCTCGACGTGCGGCCGTCGATCTTCGGCACCTCGCATAACCGGATGGCCGCTAAGCACGAGTCCGGCAATATCCTGGCGCGTCTGGAAACCTCCCTCGACAAGATCGAGAACCGACAGGACGCCAGCCTGAATGCCGCCGAGAAACGTTACGATACAAGGCTGCAGCGTGTGCGCGGCCTGATCTCCGATCTCGGGCTGAACATGGCGAAGCTCGAAGCCGCCACGCCGAAGGGCCATGTCGGCGGGCCCTATATTCCTGTTCGGCGGCCAGCGGCCAGTGCCAGCGCGTTCGACAAGCAACTCTATCACGTCGCGCTGGCCCGCGCGCAGGTCGACAAGCTCAACCGCACGCTCGCGATGGTGCCCTACCGTAAGCCGGTGGTCGGCGAGATCGAATTGTCCTCGGGCTTCGGCGTGCGCAACGACCCGTTCGTTGGACGGCCCGCAATGCATACTGGCCTCGATTTCCGCGCCTCGATGGGCGACCCGGCCCGCGCCACTGCCGATGGCAGGGTGACCAATGCCGGCTGGGCCGGCGGTTATGGCCGTATGGTCGAGATCGACCACGGCAATGGCCTCGCGACCCGTTACGGGCATTTGTCGAAGATCGACGTCAAGGTTGGACAGGTCGTCAAGACTGGCGAAGTGATCGGTGAAGTCGGATCGACCGGCCGCTCCACCGGCCCGCATCTGCATTACGAGACGCGCATCAACGGCGAAGCCGTCGATCCGCAACGCTTCCTGCGCGCCGGCGCGCGATTCGCTCAGGGCTGATCGCCCTCCTCGCCTCTTCAATCCTTGCGACGAAACCGCAGATGCATGGCGTTCGGTGTCGCGACGTGCTCGCTGACCATGTAGCCGAGCGCAGGAAGATCGATCCCGTTAAAAAGAGACTCGCCGCGTCCCAGCAGAACCGGCGAAACCGCGATGTGCAGATCGTCAATCAGCCTTGCGCGAAGATACTCGCGGATCGTTGCTACGCCGCCGCCGATCCGAATGTCCTTGCTGCCGGCCGCCTGTCGCGCGCGCTCAAGCGCCGCCTCGATCCCGTCCGTGACGAAATGAAAGACGGTGCCGCCCTTCATCGTGATCGGCGCACGGGCGTGGTGGGTCAGAACAAAAACCGGACAGTGGTACGGCGGCTCGTCGCCCCACCATCCCTTCCACGTCTCATCCGGCCAAGCACCGCGAACGGGGCCGAACATGTTGCGCCCCATGATCCACGCGCCGAGATTTTCAAAGCCCATCGCGGCGAGATCGTCGTCAGGCCCGGTTGCGCCGCCGCCCTTCCCAAACACCTTTGTCTGGAATGTGCGCGTGCCCATCGCCCATTGATGCAGGCCGAACCCGCCAACACCGAGGGGGGTCTCCAGACTCTGGTCCGGACCTGCCCCATAACCATCGGAGGAAATCGAGAAGCTGCGAACGATCAGTTTGCCCTGTGCAGTCATCACAGCTCCTTATAAAGACAAAATCAGTCCACGTCCTCGATCTCGCCGGGCGCGGTGCCGAAGGCTTTCTGCGCCAGCGTTGCGGCCATGAACTCGTCGAGTTCGCCGTCGAGCACACCGGAGGTGTCAGAGGTCTGCACGCCGGTGCGAAGATCCTTCACCATCTGGTACGGCTGCAGCACGTAGGAACGGATCTGGTGGCCCCAGCCGATGTCGGTCTTGGCGGCCTGATCGGCGGCGGCCTGCTCTTCGCGGCGCTTCAGTTCGATCTCGTAAAGCCGTGCACGCAGCATGTCCCACGCCTGTGCGCGGTTCTTGTGCTGCGAACGACCAGCCTGACAGACCACGGCAACGCCGGTCGGAATGTGCGTGAGCCGCACCGCGGATTCGGTCTTGTTGACGTGCTGGCCGCCCGCGCCGCCCGAACGCATGGTGTCGACGCGCACATCGGATTCGTTGATGTCGATCTTGATCGAATTGTCGACCACCGGAAAAATCGCGATGCTCGAAAACGAGGTGTGCCGCCGCGCGTTAGAATCGAACGGCGAGATGCGCACCAGACGATGAACGCCCGCTTCGGTCTTCAACCAGCCATAAGCATTGTGGCCGCTGATCTGGATCGTCGCGGACTTGATGCCCGCTTCTTCGCCTTGCGTCTCTTCGAGATACTCGATCTTGAAACCCTTACGCTCGGCCCAGCGCGTGTACATACGCAGCAGCATCGAGGCCCAGTCCTGGCTCTCGGTGCCGCCCGCGCCCGCATGGACTTCAAGATAGGTGTCGAACTTGTCGGCTTCGCCGCTCAGAAGTGCTTCAAGCTCCTGACGCGCGACGTCCTTCTTGAGCGCCTTCAGCGCCTTCTCGGCCTCAAGCACCACGGCTTCGTCGTTCTCGGCTTCGCCGAGCTCGATCATGCCGATCTGATCTTCGAGTTCGCGTTCGGTCCGTCCGATGCCGCCAAGCTGGTTTTCGAGCGAGGTCCGCTCCTGCATCAGCTTCTGGGCTTTCTGCGGGTCGTTCCAGAGATTGGGGTCTTCGGCGAGGTTATTCAGTTCGGCGAGACGTGCAGTTGCGGCATCGACGTCAAAGATGCCTCCTCAGCAGCCCGACTGACTGCTTGATCTCTTCGACAAGGCGTTCGACTTCAGGACGCATCTTGGGTCTTCGTCTTTCATTCCAGTAATGGAGCGCAACCGCGCAAATCCGTGCCGCAGGACTTAACCGCTGCGGCGCGCCGATGCAATCAGGTCAATAGAGGCCGCCGGTACCCGGGCGCATGATCGCGCGATCCGCGTCGGGCGACACGGTCAGCACCTGCCCGTTGCCGTCCGCCATGCCGATGGCCGCATAGTTGTCAGGCGGTGCGGTCCCCGGCTTGAAGGCCTCGAGGATGGTGCGGCCGGTATCGCCCGGCCCCGCCCGCATGCCGCTCTTGAGATCGACACGCACGAGCTTGATGCCCGCAGGTACGCGGAACGGAACCGCGGGCTTGTCGGCCAGCGCGACCTTGAGGAAGTCCTTGGCAATCGGCGCGGCCAGATGGCCGCCAGTGCCCCCCCGGCCAAGCGGCCTCGGCTTGTCGTAGCCGATATAGAGGCCAACCACGATATTGGGCGAGAAGCCGATGAACCATGCGTCCTTTTCCTCGTTGGTGGTGCCAGTCTTGCCCGCAATCGGCTTGCCGACTTCGCGCACGACGGTCGCGGTGCCACGCTGGACCACGCCTTCCATCATCGAGGTGATCTGATAGGCCGTCATCGGATCGAGCACCTGCTCGCGGCGGTCGATCAGCGTCGGCTCAGGCTGGTTGTGCCAGCCTTCGGGCGCATCGCAACCACGGCACTCGCGCTGGTCGTGCTTGTAGATGGTGTGGCCGAAGCGATCCTGGATACGATCGATCAACGTCGCCTTCACCCGCTTGCCGCCATTGGCGATCATCGAATACGCCGTGACCATGCGCATCACGGTCGTCTCACCGGCCCCGAGCGCATAGGACAAATAATTCGGTAGTTCGTCATAGACGCCGAAGCGTTTGGCGTACTCGCCGATGATCGGCATGCCGATGTCCTGGGCGAGCCGCACCGTCATGTTGTTGACGGAGTGCTCAAGACCGAAACGCAGCGTCTGCGGCCCGTAATATTTACCGGCCGAATAGTTTTCCGGCCGCCACACATTGCCCGAACCCTGATCGATCTCGATCGGCGCATCGACCACAATGCTCGACGGCGTGTAGCCGTTATCCAGCGCGGTCGAATAGACAATCGGCTTGAAGGATGAGCCGGGCTGCCGATAGGCCTGCGTGGCACGGTTGAACTGGCTCTGATCGAACGAGAAGCCGCCGCTCATCGCCAGTACGCGACCGGTGTTCGGGTCCATCACGATCATGCCGCCCGACACTTCGGGAATCTGGCGCAGCCGGTACTGCCCCTCGACGATCTTGCCGTCTTTCCCAAGCAACGGATCGACGTAGACCACGTCGCCCGGCGTCAGCACCTGCGTCACCTTGGTCGGCGCCTTGTAGCGGGTTGGCCCCGAGGCGGCCTTGGCCCAGCGCACGCCATCCATGGTCACGATGCCGGTGTCGCGATCCTTGGAGATCGCGCCGCCGAGCACCCGGCCCGGCTGGAAGCCGATACGCGCGGACTGGTCGTTCGCCTCCAGCACCACCGCCATGCGCCACGGCGAAATATCCGACAGCGATTTCACATTGGCGAGCTTGATGCCCCAGTCGCCGCTGATGTCGATCTTGGTGACGGGCCCGCGCCAGCCAACCGACTCGTCGTAGTTGACGAGACCCTTGACCATGGCCTTGCGCGCGATCACCTGCAGTTTCGGATCGAGCGTCGCGCGCACCGACAGGCCGCCTTCGTAGAGCTTCTTCTCGCCGTAACGCTCGAAGATGTCGCGGCGGACCTCCTCGGCAAAATACTCACCCGCGAAAACATGCGTCGCGTTGCTGCGGGTGGTGACGACGAGCGGCTCCTTGCGCGCCGCCTGTGCTTCCGCCTGGCTGATCCAGCCGTTTTCGGCGAGACGATCGATCACGTAATTGCGGCGCTCGACCGCGCGCGCATGATTACGCACCGGATGCAACTGGGCGGGCGCCTTCGGCAGAGCGGCAAGATAAGCCGCTTCCGCAATCGTCAGTTCGTTGACGGACTTATCGAAATAGACCAGCGCCGCTGCGCCGATGCCATAAGCGCCAAGGCCGAGATAGATTTCGTTCAGGTACAGCTCAAGGATCTTGTCCTTGCTGTAGGTGCGCTCGATGCGCATCGCGAGCAAGGCTTCCTTGATCTTGCGGGTGAACGACACCTCGTTCGTCAGCAGGAAGTTCTTTGCGACCTGCTGGGTAATGGTCGATGCGCCCTGCGGACGGCGGTTGGAACCGTAATTCTGCGCATACACGAGGGCCGCGCGCGCCATGCCGGTGAAGTCGATGCCGCCGTGCTCGTAGAAGTTCTTGTCCTCGGCGGCGAGGAACGAATTGATCACGCGCTTGGGGATCGCCTGGATCGGCAGATAGAGCCGGCGCTCCTTGGCGTATTCGGCAAGCAGCGAACCATCCGCGGCGTGAACTCGCGTCATCACCGGCGGCTCATAGTTCTTGAGCTGGGTGTAGTCCGGCAGGTCCTTCGAGAAATGCCAGAGCAGGCCCGCGACCGCGCTGACGCCGACCAGGAACAGGATCGTTCCGGCGGCAAAAAGGAAGCCCAGGAATCGCACCAGCAACCGCATTCTCAATCCATATTCACTTAAAGAGGCCTCGGGCCGGGGCGATCTCGTTCCGCGCGAGCGGATCGCGGCGGGACCATAACACTGGGACGCGCACTTGCGTGCCGCCGATTCATTTTCCCCAACCTCTATAGAGCGGAGGCTGTGGCCAAACTAGGGCTCTTATGGCCTGACTCAAGGCTTGGCGTTCGCCGATGGCTTGGCGCTCATCCGAGTGGCCGGAGCTCCGCCACGGGGCCCGAAAAACTCATCGATCGCCGCGGTGATGGAACCGGCCGTCTTTTCCCGCCAGTTCTCCGACACCAGATTGTGCAGGTCACCCTTGTTGGACACATAGCCCAGTTCAACCAGCACCGACGGCACATCATGTGCTTTCAGAACCCGGAACCCGGCGGATTTGAGCGGGTGCTTGTGCATCCGCGCCACCATCTTCATCTCGTGCATCAGGGTTTTGGCAAAGCGACTTGAAAAAGCTCGCGTTTCTCGCTGAGTGAGGTCAATCAGAATATCCGCCACGGCGGGCGGTTCCTCGGTCAGGTCGACGCCCGCAATGGCGTCGGCCTTGTTCTCGGATTCCGCGAGCTTTTCCGCCTCGGCGTCGGAAGCCCGGTCGGACAGGGTGTAGATCGTGGCGCCCTGCGCGTCACCTTCCCGCTTCGGCAAGGCGTCGGCATGGATCGAAACGAACAGCGATGCCGCATGTTCACGGGCGAACTTCACGCGCTCGGCCAACGGAATGAAGGTGTCGTCGTCGCGCGTCATCACCACGCGGTATTTGCCGGACTTCTCGATGCGCTCGCGCAGCACCTTGGCAAAGGCGAGCACGATATCCTTCTCATTCTCACCACCCGACGCCATCGTACCGTTATCGATGCCGCCATGGCCGGGATCGAGCACGATGACAGGGCGGGAATCCTCAGGTTTCGCGCCCTGCGGCGGAATCTTCGCATTCGGATCGGCATCGGCGACCACCGTAGGCCTCAAGGCCGGCGCTGCTGCTGTCGCCTGCTGTGCCTCGCGCCTGACGCTCTCCGCATCGGACGCCGCAAGCTCGATCACAAGCCTGGCCGGCTGGCCGTTGGCCGCATCGAGCGAATAGGCTTTTTCGATCTTCGCCGGGCCGTTCAAATCCATCACGATCCGCGAGGCACCGGGCATCACCATGCCGTAGCGGAATGCACGCACCAGCCCGCGCCCCGCTTTGCCGACACCCTCGGGCAGACGAAACGCCACCTGCGGGATGTCGACCACCACCCGGTAAGGGTCGGCCAGCACAAAGCCGTGCACGTCCACCTTGCGGTCAAGGTCGAGGATGAAACGGGACTGCCGCTCGTCGCCTGCCACGCGCGCACCGGTGGCGACCGGCAAACTGGCTGCAACTTCCGGGCGTGCTGGAACCGACTCGACGGCATGGGCCGTCGGAGCGCCCGACAGGGACGCCCATGCAAAACCTGCGGCAAGTGCCTGCAGAACGCGGAATTTCGTCCGGCTTTTCAAGGAATCTCCCGCTTCCGGCGCCCCTTTTATCCCAATAGGACTCCACGGTTAACCGCCGCTTACCTCACGAGGACCGATTGCGGACTTGTGTTGCAGCCGCGTGACGCTTCCCTTGCCAGAAGGCGTCAATGCCCGTATGTTTTGACCGCTGACGGCTTGAACTTCCGGTTGTATCGCGTTCAGCTCCCGGATCAGCGTTCGGTCTCGAAATGTCTTGAGGCCCAGCGGTTTGACCGGCCTTCCTCCCAGCCAGCGCAGAGCGCGGCAGGACCTTGGAAAGCCGGTTGGAAGGTTCGGGAGGCAAACCCAGCTTTGGCTGGTCCCGTCAGCAAGACAAGGCAGCACACCGCTGCCACATGATTTAGACGGGCCGCTGCTTAGATGCGCCACACTGTTACGCCGATCCAGACCTCCCACGAGGTCCTCCCAGGTTCCACGACAATCCAACGCGACGAGTTTGCGCGACGGAGGACGTTTGCCCTGGCTTCGGCACGGGGCATCGCTTCGCGGTTAGGCCTTCCCCTCACCCTCGAATCAGGTGGACCGTTCCGCCGTCCGGCCGCGCATGCTGCGCTGGCCGCCGCGCCTGCCGTCCGCCGTCATGAGTCCAAAAATGCCCAACAAAATGTTGATCGACGCCACCCACCCGGAGGAGACCCGGGTCGTCGTGGTTCGCGGCAATCGCGTCGAAGAGTTTGATTTCGAGTCTGCGCAACGCAAGCAGCTTCGCGGCAACATCTATCTCGCCAAGGTCACGCGCGTGGAGCCCTCGCTCCAGGCCGCGTTCATTGAATACGGCGGCAACCGCCACGGCTTCCTTGCCTTCAGCGAAATCCATCCCGACTACTACCAGATTCCGGTCGCCGACCGTCAGGCGCTGATCGAGGCCGACGAGCGCGCCCATCGCGAAGCGGAAGAGGAAAACGAGAACCGCGCGAGCCGCCGTCGTTCCCGCCATCGCAATTCTCGCCGCCGCGACCGTGGCGAGCGCGTGCAGAGCGCGATAGTCGAGGACAGCACCGCACCCGCCGCCGATGCGACGCCGGCATTTCCGCACGATTCAACCGAGCCGCAACCGTTCGGCGGCTACGGATACGATGACGAGCCCACTGAACCTGCAGTGACGCCCGCCTCTGCAGCACCTTCGGTGGTGCCGAGCGAGCCAGCACAGCCTGTTCCGAACATCGAAGGCAACGATTACGGCGACCAGGCCGACGAGAGCATCGACGATCCGTTCTTCGATCCGCCCGCCGCGCAGCATGCCGAAGAGCATGCTCATCACGATGACGAGCATCTTCACGATCATCACGACGATCATGCACACGATCACGAGCATGAGGCGCATGATGACACCCACGCCCACGTCGAGCATACCGAACACGAGCACGCCCAGTCTGCCGCCGCGGAAAGCGACGAGGATGAGGATGAGGACGACGACGAGGCCGAGGAAGAAGAACAGGTGGAGTCGGTCGGTGGCGACGACGCTCTGGAAGAAGTGCCGGAGCGCGCCTTCCGCCCCCGCCGCCAGTACAAGATTCAGGAAGTCATCAAGCGCCGCCAGGTGATGCTGGTGCAGGTGGTCAAGGAAGAGCGCGGCAACAAGGGCGCGGCGCTCACGACCTACCTCTCGCTCGCCGGACGCTATGCCGTGTTGATGCCGAACACCGCGCGCGGCGGCGGCATCAGCCGCAAGATCACCTCGGCACAGGACCGCAACCGCCTCAAGGACGTGGTGCAAGATCTCGACGTGCCGGAGGGCATGGGCATCATCCTGCGCACGGCAGGCGCCTCGCGCACCAAGCCGGAAATCAAGCGCGACTTCGAGTATCTCATCCGCATGTGGGAAACCGTGCGCGACCTCACGCTGAAGTCGCAGGCCCCCACCCTCGTCTATGAGGAAGGCTCGCTTATCAAGCGGTCGCTGCGCGATCTCTACAACAAGGAGATCGACGAAGTTCTGGTCTCGGGCGACGCCGGCTATCAGGAAGCGCGCGACTTCATGAAGATGCTGATGCCCTCCAGCGTCCGCGCCGTGAAGCCCTATCGCGATACCCAGCCCTTGTTCTCGCGCATGGGCGTGGAGAGCCAACTCGATGCGATGTTCTCACCGACCGTGACGCTGCGGTCCGGTGGATACATCGTCATCAACCAGACCGAGGCGCTGGTTTCGATCGACGTCAACTCGGGTCGCTCCACGCGCGAGCACCATATCGAAGACACTGCGCTCAAGACCAATCTCGAAGCGGCGGAAGAAGTCGCGCGCCAGTTGCGGCTGCGCGACCTCGCGGGCCTGATCGTCATCGACTTCATCGACATGGACGAGAAGCGCAACAACCGCGCGGTCGAACGCAAGATGAGCGATTGTCTGCGGCAGGATCGCGCGCGCATCCAGGTCGGACGCATCTCGCATTTCGGCCTGCTCGAGATGTCGCGCCAGCGCATCCGCGCCAGCGTGCTTGAAAGTTCGACCGAGCCCTGCCCGACCTGCGGCGGCACCGGGCATGTCCGCTCTGTCTCTTCGGTCGCGTTGCAATTGCTGCGCAGCCTCGAAGAACAACTGATGAAGAGCGGCACCCACAATTACTCGGTGCGCACCCGCACCGACGTTGCGCTGTACGTTCTCAACCACAAGCGTGGCCACCTGCGCGACCTCGAAGAGGCCTTCCAGGTGACGCTCGCGGTGATCGCCGATCCGACGGTGAGCGGCCAGCAGTCCTTCATCATTGAGCGCGGCGAACAGGTTCACACCGCCGAAGCCGCCAAGGCTCTCCTCGCCGCGCGCGTCGCCGCGCAGCCGGTCGAGGTCGAGGAATTCGACGACGAGGAAGAGTTCTTCGAAGAAGAAGTCGAAGCCGAAGCCGAGAACGGTGAAGCCGCAGACACCGAGACGGCTGAAGCACGCAACGAGGGCGATGAAGGCCCGCGCCGCAGGCGCCGCCGCCGTCGTGGACGCGGGCGTGGCGAAGGCCGCGATGCCGCGCAGGCATCGTCCGCCAATGGCGAGGAAGCCGTTGCCGGTGAAGAAGGCCAGGCCGAAACCAGCGAAGACGGCGAGGACGAGTCCGAAGCCGGTACCGCCCGCGCCGATCAAGAGAACGGCGAGCGCCGACCGCGCCGCCGTGGCCGCCGTGGCGGACGCCGCCGTCGTGGCAACCACGACAATGCCAATGGCGAGGAAGCCGTCGCATCCGGCAACGATGCTGAATCGGAATCCTCCTTCGAAACGTCCGTGGGATCGCACGATCTGCGCATGCCGTCGTTTGACGCGCCGCAGCCCGAAGCATCCGAGCCTGCGGTCGAGGACGCTGCACCCGCTCCGGCACCAGTACCGCTGGCCGCCGAGCCTGCTGCTCAGGCCAACGAAGAAGAAAAAGCTCCGCGTCGCTCCACCGTGCGCGAGAAGGTCAGCTTCTTCTTCAGCGAGACCCCTCCTGCGCCGCAGGAGCCTGCTCCCGTGCCAATCGTATCGCCTGCTCCTTCCGAGCCGCAGCCACCCGCAGAGTCCGCACCGGCAACTCCGCGTCGCATGGGCTGGTGGAAACGCTCCAGCGAGTGACACATAAGGCGGTCAGGCTGCTTCGCCCTGACCGCCTTTGCTTTCTTCAGATCGGTTGCTTGTCAGCGAGCCAGCGCGTGATCCGCGCAATCGCTTCTTCCGTCTCCGCCTTTGAGCCTGCGTAGCAGAAACGCAGGAACGAGCGGCCATGAACCGGATCGAAGTCGATGCCGGGCGTTGCCGCGACATGCGCTTCCTCCAGCATGCGGCGAGCAAAATCGAAACTGTCGTTCGTGAAGCGCGAGACATCCGCATAGAGATAGAACGCGCCGTCCGCAGGCAGGAAACTGTCGAGCCCGGCTTTCGGCAATCCCTCGATCAGCAGGCGGCGGTTGTCCTGATAGCCGTGCTTGATCGCATCCATCTCGGCCGGGCCATCGAACGCGGCTTCCGCCGCGATTTGCGAGAGCGTCGGCACCGAGATCGCAAGGTTCTGCTGTAGCCGCTCGATGGGACGCACCAGCGGTTCGGGCACCACCATCCAGCCGACACGCCAGCCTGTCATGCAGAAATATTTCGAGAATGAATTGATGACGAGCGCGTCCTCCGACAGCGCCGCTGCCGTGGTCGCGGGAAACGCATAGTCGAGGCCATGATAGATTTCGTCCGAGATGAAGCGGATGTTCTCGCTGGCGGCTGCCGCCATCAATTCCGCCATTGCCTCGCGGCTCATCATCGTGCCTGTCGGATTGGCGGGGCTTGCCACCAGCACGCCTTTCAGCGGCGTCTTGCGATGCGCGGCGAGCAGCATCTCGCCGCTTAATGCATGACGGGTCGCAGCCGTCGTCTCGATCGGCACCGGTTCGCAGCCGAGCGCGGTCAGGATATGGCGGTACGGCGGATAACCCGGCAACGTCACCGCGACCCGGTCGCCCGGCTCAAACAACGTCAGGAACGCCAGGATGAAAGCGTTGGATGAGCCTGTGGTGACGACGATCCGTTCGGGATCGGCCTCATAGCCGTAAGCTTCGCGATAATGGCGCGCGATACGTTGCCGCAGCGACGGGATGCCGAGCGCCGAGGTGTAATCGAGCCGTCCGGCATCGATCGCCACCTTCGCCGCGGCCCGCGCGGTCAGGGGCGCAGGCGATGCGGGCTGGCCGACCTCCATATGGATCACGTGACCGCCAGCCGCCTCGATTCGGGCGGCTGCCGCCATCACGTCCATCACCATGAACGGTGGAACATCACCCCGGTGCGAGGCCGTCAAAAGCTCCGTCGCGGAGCGAACTCTCCCATCCCGCATGAAATCTGCTATGCCCATTATTGAAAATGGAAACGGCCGGCGCGGATCCGAATGACCGCCGCGCTCCCGCCGTATTCCGTCCCTTGAACGGTCTTTACCACGCAGCCTCGCCGGGCTCCATCGCCGGGCATGGCCGCACTTAAACCGGACTATCTTGCCTCGCCCATGACGGAACCTGTCCTCGCCTTTTCGACCGCTCCGGCACCAGCCCGCACCGGCCTCGCCCGCCGCGCGATTGCGACGCTGACCTCGGCGGCGCTGCTGTTGACGAGTTGGCCCGCGCTTGGCCCGCTTGCGGCGGAGACCAAGAAAGGGCCGCCGCTACTGCGGGACACCGAAACTGAACAGCTGCTGCGGGACTATGCCCGCCCTATCCTGCGCGCCGCCGGGCTCGAGAAACAAAACATCCAGGTCGTCATCATCAACGATCCGACCTTCAACGCTTTCGTCGCGGACGGGCGGCGCATCTTCGTCAATTACGGCGCGCTGCTGAAATCGAAGACGCCGAACCAGCTCATTGGCGTGCTCGCTCATGAAACGGGCCATCTCGCGGGCGGGCATCTTGCGAAGATGCGCCAGCAGATCGCGAATGCGCAGACCCAGATGATCATTGCCATGCTGCTCGGCGTCGGCGCGGCCGTCGCTGGCGCGCGCGCGGGTGCCGGTGGAGGCGGCGCGGCAGCCGTTGCCGCTCCGCAATCCATGATCATGCGCTCGCTGTTGTCCTACCAGCGCCAGCAGGAAGAAAGCGCCGACAAGGCGGGCGTGAAATTCCTCAATGCAACCCACCAGTCGGCCAAGGGCATGTACGAGACGTTCAAGCGTTTCCAGAACGACAGCCTGTTCTCCGCCTACGGTGCCGATCCCTACATGCAGTCGCACCCGATGCCCGCGCAGCGCGTCGAGGCTCTTGAAGGTCTTGCGAAGTCGAGTCCGTATTGGGACAAGAAGGACGATCCCGCGCTCCAGCATCGTCACGATATGATGCGCGCGAAGGTCTCCGGTTTCATGGAGCGTGCCGAGACGGTATATCGCCGCTATCCGATGTCCGACAACAGCCTGCCCGCCCGCTATGCCCGCGCCATCGCCACCTATCTCCACGGCGATCCGCGCAGCGCCATCAGCCAGATCGACGGGCTTATCAAGGTCGAGCCCGCCAACCCCTATTTTTACGAACTCAAGGGACAGGCGCTGCTCGAGGGCGGCCGCCCCGCGGAAGCCATTGGTCCCTTCCGCAAGGCTGTCCAACTGTCGCACCAGGCGCCGCTCATTGAGATGTTACTTGGTCAGGCGCTGGTGGCGACGGATAATAAGGCTTACGCAAACGAGGCCATTTCGATTCTCAAGGCGGCGCTGGCGCGCGAACCCGAAGCTGCTCTCGGCTACACGCAGATCGCCATGGCCTATGGGCGCAAAGGCGACCTTGCCGACGCCGATCTGGCTTCCGCGAATGCCGCCTACCTGCGCGGCGATCATAAGACGGCGCGCGACCTCGCCTCTCGCGCCAAGACACGTTTTCCGATCGGCTCGCCCGGCTGGGTTCGCGCCGATGACATCGTCAACACGAAACCGATCAAGAACTGACGCCGCCATACCGGCCTAAAGGAGTCTTCATGTTCTCTCTCCGCTCGCTCGCACCGTTCGCTCTCGCGCTGGCCGTGAGCATTCCTGCCGCAGCATCTGCGCAATCGTTCACCGATGCGCAGCGCAAGGACATCGAGAAGGTGGTCAGGGATTATCTGATCGCCCACCCAGAAGTGCTGGAGGAAGCCTCCGCCGAATTGGGACGCCGCCAGGCCGCCGCCGAAGTCACCAAGCAGAAGGCAGCGGTGGAGAAACATGCCGCCGCGCTGTTCAATTCTCCGCACGGCGTTGTGCTCGGCAACCCGAAGGGCGACGTCAATTTCGTCGAGTTCTTCGATTACAACTGCGGCTACTGCAAGCGCGCGATGGGCGACATGCTAGACCTCATCAAATTCGATCCGAACCTGCGCGTCACGCTGAAGGAGTTCCCTGTCCTGAGCCCCGGCTCGGTCGAAGCTGCTCGCGTCGCGATCGCCGTGCATATGCAGGACCCGTCGGGCCAGAAATATCTCGCCTTCCACCAAAAGCTGCTGGGTGGCCACGGTCAGGCTGACAAGGCTCGTGCGCTCGCTGTCGCCAAGGAAGTCGGCGTCGACATGGCGCGGCTTGAGAAGGACCTGACCAGCCCGCAGATCAACGAGACCTTGAAGGAGAACTTCAAGATCGCCGAGGACATGGGCCTCACCGGCACGCCAAGCTACGTGATCGGCAAGGATGTCGTGGTCGGCGCGGTCGGTCTCTCCGACCTCACCAAGAAGGTCGCGCTAGCCCGCTGCGGCAAGGAAAGCTGCTGACCTCATTCTGCATTCAAAATGGCCCGCGCACGGCATGATACCGGCGCGGGCTTTGTTCTGCCCGATCGGCACAGGCATGTGAGGGACAGCTGACCGGCCGCCTCATTGCCGGGATTGGTTAATCAAAGATTTCCCCGGCTTCTCATGGGCTTTGCCCTGCCTCGATGGAACCCGGCTGTCCCCGAAGGCGCGCAGAAGGCTTCCCTCATCGGTTAAGATTACCTATAACCCCCGGCAACAGTTTGCTTTTTGGCGCATCTCGCGGTTTCAGGGATCGATATTCGGATGACCAAGACGATTTACGTGCTCAATGGCCCGAACCTGAACCTTCTGGGCACGCGGGAACCTGAGATTTACGGCCACCACACACTCGCCGATGTCGAAACGCTTTGCCGCGAAACCGCCAGCCGTGTCGGCGCGGAGGCCGTCTGCCGACAGACCAACCGCGAGGGCGAACTCGTCGATCTGATCCAGGAGGCAGGCGCCAAGAAAGCCGCCGGCATCATCATCAACGCGGGCGGCTATTCGCATACCTCAATCGCCATCCATGACGCTCTTGTTGGCGTGCAAATTCCCACGGTTGAAGTTCACGTCTCGAACGTCTATGCACGCGAACGTTTCCGTCACCAATCTTTCATCGCAAAGGCAGCTTTCGCGACGTTGTGCGGGTTCGGTATCGAGGGCTACAGGCTCGCGATCCAGGGCCTCGCCGCCCGGATCGGTCTTACGGCGAAAACCTGATCGATCACTGTCCTCGCGCAATTCTGGAATCCGACATGGCCCGTGAGCCGCAAGACAAAGCCGCCCCCAGCAAAACCGACGAACGCGAACTGATCCGCGATCTCGCGACCTTGCTGGATGAATCCAACCTGACCGAGATCGAGGTCGAACGTTCTGGCCTGCGTGTGCGCATCGCGCGCAACATCACGGTCGCGGCAAGCGTTCCGATGGCTGCCGTCGCGGCGGCACCGGCGGCTCCCGTCGCTGCAAGCGCACCGGCAGCGGCGCCTGCCGCCGCACCGGTGATCGACGTCGCCAAGCATCCCGGCATGGTGCCTTCGCCGATGGTCGGCACCGCTTATCTCGCGTCCGAGCCCGGCGCGAAGCCCTTCATCGACGTCGGAACCAAGGTCAAGGCCGGCGACACGCTGCTGATCGTCGAGGCGATGAAGACGATGAACCAGATTCCATCGCCGCGCACCGGCACGGTCACGCAGATACTGGTCGAGGACGGCCAGCCGATCGAATTCGGCGAGCCTCTCGTCATCATTGAATAGAAACGCGCCGTCATCCTTCGAGGCTCGTAAGTGCTCGCTCCTCGGGATGACGGGACAAGGCAGGCACGATGTTCGACAAGATTCTGATTGCTAACCGCGGCGAGATTGCCCTGCGCGTGCTGCGCGCCTGCAAGGAACTCGGCATTGCAACCGTGGCCGTGCATTCCACCGCCGACGCCAACGCCATGCATGTCCGCCTCGCCGACGAGAGCGTGTGCATCGGGCCGCCTGCCGCCAAGGACAGCTATCTCAATATCCCGGCCCTGCTCGCAGCCTGCGAGATCACCGGCGCGGACGCCGTGCATCCCGGCTACGGCTTCCTGTCGGAGAATGCGCGCTTCGCGGAAATCCTCGCCGAGCATGATCTCGGGTTCATCGGCCCCAAGGCCGAGCACATCCGCACCATGGGCGACAAGATCGAGGCCAAGAAGACCGCCAAGCGGCTCGGCATTCCCGTGGTTCCGGGCTCGGACGGCGGCGTAGGCCCGGACGACGACGCCATGGCAATCGCCAAGAAGATCGGCTTTCCGGTGCTGGTGAAGGCCGCTGCAGGCGGTGGCGGACGCGGCATGAAGGTCGCACATACCGAAGCCGACCTGATGCTCGCGCTTTCCACCGCGAGCAACGAAGCCAAGGCCGCCTTCGGCGATGGCTCGGTCTATCTCGAAAAATATCTCGGCAAGCCGCGCCACATCGAAATCCAGATTCTCGGCGACGGCCGCGGCGGAGCGATCCATCTCGGTGAACGCGACTGCTCCTTGCAGCGCCGTCACCAGAAGGTCTGGGAGGAAAGCCCCTCGCCGATCATCTCGCCGGAAGCGCGCAGCCGTATCGGCGAAATCTGCGCCAAGGCAATGCGCGAGATGAACTATCTCGGCGTCGGCACCATCGAATTCCTCTACGAGGACGGCGAGTTCTATTTCATCGAAATGAACACCCGCATCCAGGTCGAGCATCCGGTCACCGAAATGATCACCGGAATCGATCTCGTGCTGGAGCAAATCCGCGTCGCGGCTGGCGGCGACCTGCCCTGCGCGCAGAAGGATATCGTCATCAACGGCCATGCCATCGAGTGCCGCATCAACGCCGAGAACCCGGTCACCTTCCGTCCTTCGCCCGGCAAGATCACCCAGTTCCATCCGCCCGGCGGCCTCGGCGTGCGGATCGATTCAGCCGTCTATCAGGGCTATGTCATCCCGCCTTATTACGACTCGCTGGTCGGCAAGCTGATCGTCCACGGCAAGACCCGTGGCGAATGCCTGATGCGGCTACGCCGCGCGCTGGATGAAATCGTTATCGATGGCGTCGAAACCACGCTGCCGCTGTTCAGGGCGCTGGCCCGCGAGCACAGCATCATCGACGGCGACTATCACATTCACTGGCTCGAACAATATCTTGCCAGCGGAGACACGAAGTCCCATTAAGAACGGCATACCTTTCCTGTCAGCCAGCGGAGCCGGATTGAGGAACGCTATCGAGAGGCAGACGTGACTTTGGAAGCCGCACGCCTTCGCACGTTGTGGCAAATCGGCCTTTTGACGGCCGGCTTTCTCATTCTGGTCGCAATCAGCGCCGCCTCGCTTTATCTCGGCCATCGTGCACGAACCGATGCCCTGTGGGTCACGCATACGGTCGAGGTTGAAAGCCAGATCGGCACCGTGCAGCTTCAAATTCAACGCGCCGAAAATGCGGTTCGCGGCTTTCTCGTGACTTTGGACAAAGGCTATCGCGGCGATTTCGAAAAAGCCGAGGCCTTGATCGGCCCTTCGATTTCCCGGCTACAGAAATTAACAGAAGATAATCCAATCGAGCAGAGCAATGTCGCCAAGTTGAATGACCTGGTAAAACAGCGGCTTGAGTTTCTCCATCGCGCGGTTTCCAACATTGAAAACGGTCAGACTGACCAAGCTCGCGCCTCTTTGATGGAAAGTTCCCGGAATGACGAGATGGACAGCCTCCTCGAGGTTGGTCGTAACATGCGCGTCGAGGAAAACCGGCTGTTCGAACTTCGCACCGAAGCAGCCGATCGCAGCCAGTCTCTCAACATGCTCGTGACGATTGTCGGCAGCGGCTTTATCGTTCTGCTGGCAGTGTTATCCATTCTGCTCATTCGCTCATCCACGCGCGCGCGCGATCTGGCGGAAGCGAATCTGCGCGACATCAACCTCAATCTCGAATCCGCTGTCGATGAACGCACTGGCGATCTGCGTGAGGCCAATCAGGAAATCCAGCGATTCGCCTATATCGTCAGCCACGATCTTCGCTCGCCTCTCGTCAACATCATGGGTTTCACCAGCGAGTTGGAGGAATTGCGCGGCGATATTTTCAGCCGCATCTCACGCTATAGCCGCGCGGCAACTTCTGCGCCGCCCGAAGCGATTTCCGACGGCGGCACGGACGAACTCATCCTCGCCCCCGAAGATCAGAAATTGTCCGAGGATTTTTCCGAGGCGCTTGGATTCATCAAGTCGTCCATCGGGAAAATGGATCGTCTCATCAGCGCGATTCTCAAGCTCACGCGCGAAGGACGCCGCGAGTTCAATCCCGTCAATGTGGACATGCGCACGCTGTTGCAGGAAATCGCCAACAGCATGGCCCACCAGGCCACGGAAGCCCAGGCTCACATTCACATCGAGCCGCTGCCCAATCTGGTCAGCGACCGTCTCGCATTGGAACAAATCTTCTCCAATTTGGTTGAAAACGCGCTGAAGTATTTGCGGAGTGACACCCCCGGCGAAATCAGCGTCCGCGGCCGTACCAAGCTCGGCTTTGTGGTATATGATGTCATCGATAATGGGCGGGGCATCGATCCCAACGACCATGACCGTATTTTCGATCTGTTCCGCCGCGCGGGCACACAGGACAAGCCCGGCCAGGGAATTGGTCTTGCGCATGTGCGGGCACTGGTCCGCCGCCTCGGCGGCTCCATTACGGTCTCATCTGAACTCGACAAGGGCAGCACGTTTACGATAGCGCTGCCCGCACAGTGGAATTTATCAAGGCAAGGGAAAACGTATGGGTAGCCCTGTAAAAATCGTGATGATCGAGGACGATGAGGGACACGCGCGCCTGATTGAGCGCAATATCCGTCGCTCCGGCGTCAACAACGACATCATTCCTTTCGCCACCGGCACCGAGGCGATCAACTACCTGTTCGGCGCCGACGGGACTGCCGACCAGCACAAGGGCCAGGCGCTTCTGATCCTGCTCGACCTCAATTTGCCAGACATGACGGGCATCGACATTCTCAAACGCGTCAAGGACAACGCAACGCTCAAATCCGCTCCCGTCGTGGTGCTCACCACCACGGACGACGCGCAGGAGATCAAGCGTTGCTACGAACTCGGCTGCAACGTCTACATAACCAAGCCGGTCAATTACGAAAGCTTCGCCAATGCCATTCGCCAGCTTGGCCTGTTCTTTTCCGTGATACAGGTGCCGCCGGTTAAAGCATGACGCCCCCAAACCCGCGATTGCTCTACATCGACGATGATCCGGGTCTGGCCCGGCTGGTCGAAATCGGCCTGAAGCGCCATGGCATCGACGTCGATCATGCGTCCGATGGCCCAAGCGGAATTGCCCGCCTGCAAAAGGGCGGCATCGACGTGATCGCACTCGATCAGCATATGCCGGGCCTCGATGGCCTGGATACGCTCGAGCAAATTTATCGGCTACCGATGGCGACACCGCCCATCGTCTTTGTCACCGCCTCGGAAGACAGCCAAATCGCCATCGCGGCGCTGAAAGCCGGCGCCATCGATTATATCGTCAAAGACACCAAGGGCGATTTCGTTCCCCTGCTCCATACCGCCGTGACCGGCGCGCTGGAAACAGCGCGTATCCGCAAGGCCCGCGACGAAGCAGAAGCCGAGGTTCATGCCTCGCGCGACCGTTATGCCGCGCTTGCGGCAGAGCGGGAAATGCTGTTGCGCGAGGTCAATCATCGCGTCGGAAATTCGCTCCAGATCATCGCTTCGCTGCTCCACCTTCAGGCCTCATCGAGCAACGATGACGACGTCAAGGCCGCGCTCATGAATGCGATGGGCCGAGTCGCGGCGGTCGCTCAGGTGCATCGCCGCCTCTATACCTCGCACGATCTCAAGAGCGTGATGCTGAACCAATATCTGGAGGCATTGCTGGAGGACCTGCGCCGGTCTGCCGAAGGCAATCGGATGTCGCGCCTGACGCTAAGCGCCGATCCCATCGAGATCGATCCGGATCGCGCGGTCGGCATCGGCATCATCGTCAACGAGCTTGTGATGAATGCCGTCAAGTACGCCTATCCTGACGGTGCAGGCCCGATCCATGTCGACCTGCACAATCGCGCTCAAGATATTCAACTCGTGATCTCCGACGAAGGCGTTGGACTTCAGCAGGCCAAGCATGATCCCCGTTCCACCGGCATGGGCCAGCGCATCGTGAGCGCCATGGCGATCAAGCTCGATGCCAGCGTGGAGCGCGATCCCTCCCACGCCGGCACGCGGATCGTGATCAATTTCAGCCCATCCGGCAAAACGCCGCCCCCTGCACACGCCTGACGACGCCAGGATATTCCGCTACACTCCGCGCATGAGTTCGCGCGATAACGCCACGTCCGAAATCACCCCCGAAGTGCTGCTGCGGGCCTATGCCTGCGGCATCTTCCCGATGGCGGAGAGCGCCGACGATCCCAGCCTGTTCTGGGTTGAGCCTGAACAGCGCGGCATCTTTCCTCTCGACGGCCTGCGCATCTCCTCCCGCCTTGCGCGCACCGTGCGCTCGGACCGCTACCGTGTCACGGTCAACACCGCTTTCGAGCGCGTCATCGGCGAATGCGCCGCACCCCAGCGTGGGCGCGAGGACACCTGGATCAACCACCGCATCCGCAAGCTCTACGGCGCGCTGCACGGAATCGGTCATTGCCACAGCATCGAGGCGTGGGATGGCGACGACCTCGCAGGCGGGCTTTATGGCGTGTCGCTCGGCGGGGCATTCTTCGGCGAAAGCATGTTCCACCGCAGCCGCGACGCCTCAAAGGTGGCGCTGGTCCACCTTGCCGCGCGGCTGGTCGCGGGCGGCTTCGGCCTGCTCGATACTCAGTTTGTGACTGAACATCTGCGCAGCCTCGGCGCCGTTGAAGTCTCGCGCCGCAAATATCGGTCGCTGCTCGACCGCTCGATTCAGTTGCCGGGAGATTTTTTCGCGTTGCCGATCGAGCGCCCTGTCAGCGGCGCGGCTGCGCTCGCAATCGTGCGCGGGACAAGCGATCAGACGTAACGATGCGCCGTCAGGCTGGCGTCTAGCGGAAACCGCCAGGCGGCGGCGCGGGCTGGCGCTGCGGTTGCCGCGGCTGGCGCTTCGGCTGCTGCACGGGCGCAGCAGCCGGTTTCACGGGCTCGTTCTGGGCCGTGACCGGCTGTTCGGGGTCCTTACAATCCGTCAGCCAGACATCATAGATCGGATGCTCGACCGCGTGCAGGCCGGGACTTGCCGCGAACATCCAGCCCGAGAAAATCCGCTTCACTTCATTCTGCAGCGTGATCTCGTCGACCTCAACGAAAGCATCGGTGTTGGCCGCCTCCGTCGCGGGTCGCGTGTAGCAGGCATCGGTCTTTACCCGCAACGCGCCGAACTGGACGGTTTCGCCAATCTCCTCGTCGAAGGAGATGATACGGCCAGTGATCTTGTCCAGACCGGCGAACACCGCCTTCTTATTCGGGATTTTCACGGCCGGCGGCTCGGTCACGATCTCGTCGCCGGGCTGCAAGGTTGCCGGAGATTGCTGCGGATTGCCGCGCGGCTGTTTCTGTCCCGGCGGCAGCCCCGGCAAGGGATTGGCGGCCGGCGGATTGGCCGCCACACCCGGCTGGTGCTGCGGAGCCGCGGCGCTACCGGGCGGCGGAGCCAGCGGCTGGGATTGCACGGCTCCCGGCGGAGGCGCGGCCTGTCCGCGTGGCAATGGCCGCAGCTGCTGCGGCGCGGGCAACAGGCGGCCCTGCGGAATTTCAGGCACTTCCTCTTCGTCGGGATCCTGCGAGGGATCGCCACGCGAAATTCCTGCGGGAGGACGCAACGGCTGGTCGGAAAAGATATTGCCGATCTGCGCACGTGCAGACGGCAAAGCAAGCGGCGGCACCGCGATCAACGTCGCAAACAAAATCGTGGCGGCGGTTCGGGACATTGCGCGCTCTGCTTGGACAGGTCTTGGGCGTCTCGTGAACGATTCGGGCTCGCGTCATTCTACGCAAAACCGCGCCGCGCGAGGCCATCGGTTAACACGGGCATTGCGGCAACGAAAGGGCGCGCCGCTCGGACCGTTTCAGCTTCCCGGCGTCCAGGCCTGATAATCGCCGGTCGCCGCGGGGCGCTGGCCGCTTGCGAGCGTCGAGCCCGACGGACGATAGGCCGCCGGCGTGCCGGTCAGGTTCGGACGATGCGGCTTTTGCCATTCGCGAGGCGTGTAGTGCTCCTCGGTCGGCGGCACGTCGGCGGTGTGATGCATCCAGCCGTGCCAGTCCGGCGAAATCTTGGTGGCTTCGGCGTAGCCATTATAGACCACCCACCGGCGCTCGACCCCGAGCGTCGGATCGATCTTGCCGCCCTTGGTGCGGTAATATTTGTTGCCCATCTCGTCGGTGCCGACCAGTTCGCCGAAGCGCCGGGTCCAAAGCTGAGTCCCAAAGGTGGAGCCGTTCCACCAGGTAAAAATCCTCAAGAAAAACAGCTTCATGGATGGAATCCGTGGCGATCTGGGGCGTTGTGGGCTCTTGATGCCACCGGCCTTTGCCCTTGTCCAGATGCCTGCTTCCGATACCGGTTTACGGCTTGCGCCCATAGGGCATTTTGTCATGGAACTTTGCCACAGAAGCGCCGAAAACCCTCCTGACATTTCGGGAACTTTACGGAACGTGTCCTGATCCCGCGCGTTAGAATATGGCGACCACCGCCCGAGAGGGATTTTTTGGAGTTACAGAATGATGAATTTCACCAAGGGTATCGCAGCCGCCGCCATCGCATTGGCGCTGCCGTTGACCATGGGTTCCAGCGCGAATGCCGCGCCTTTGATGGCAGGCTCGGCGCTTTCGACCGCTAATACCGCAACCTCGTCCGGCCTGACCCAGGTCCGTTGGCGCGGCCATGGCGGCTGGCATCATCACCATGGTGGTGGATGGGGTGGCGTCGGCGCGGGCCTCGCGGCCGGTGCCTTGATCGGCGGCGCAATCGCCGCAAGCCAGGCTCCCTACTATTACGGTCCCGGCTACGGCTACGCCCCCGGCCCTGCTTACGTGGAAGGCGATGCGGTCAGCTACTGCATGCAGCGGTACAAATCCTACGATCCGCGGAGCGGCACCTTCCTCGGTTACGATGGTCTGCGCCATCCTTGCCCGTAAGTCTTGATGTAATAGATGAAGAAAAAGCGGCGTAGCGATACGCCGCTTTTTTATTGCCTTACGAACGCGCCGCGATCGCGACGCCAGCAACCGTCAACAGCAATGCACCGATCTGCGGAATGCCGAGCGGTTCTCCGAGCGAGATCGCCGACGCCACCACGCCCGTCACCGGCACGATCAATGTCCCGACTGCGGCCGTTGAGGCCGGCAGCCGCTCCAGCGCCGCAAACCAGCAGGCATATCCGATCGCTCCCTGAAAAACCGTGCTGAACCCGAACAGCAACCAGCCAAGCGTCGACATTCCACCAAAATGTGGATGTTCGAACAGAATGCCGATCAGCGCCACGGGAAAGCAGCCAAGCCCGATCTGCCAGACCGCAGCCGGTAGTGGACGAATCGCGATGGGCCGACGTTTGGCGAGGACCGCGCCGAGAGCGAACAGAAGGGCCGCTATCAGCGCGTAAGCGATTCCCGGCATCTTCTCCCACGAGACGCTGATGCTGTCGCCGCCCATCAGCAGCACGACGCCACCGACGGCCATTGCAATCGCAATGATTCGCAGCATGGAAAGCCGTTCGCCAAGCATCGGCCAGGCAAGGCCCGCGGCCCACACCGGAATCGTTGCGCCGAGAATTGCGGTTTCCGAAGCCGGCAGATGCACCAGCGACAGCCCCATCAACCCCATCCAGAAGCCGACCATCAGCGCCGCATAAAGAATGAGCTTGCCCCATTCGCCGCGCGGCGCACGCAATGACTGCCCCTTCGCCAGAACGAAACCTGCAAGAATCAGCGCGCTGAACACTCCCGGCAGGCCGCGCAGCGTCAGCGGCGGCAGTTCATGCAGCAGCCATTTCGAGACGGGCCAATTGATGCCCCAGATGATGGTGGCGACGAACAGCAACCCGTAGCCAAGCGCACGGCTTTCATGCGGCGGTTGGGTCGAGGGATTCGGCGGCGACACCACAATCGGCTCGCCCGGCGCGCGCTGGTCCATCGGCTGCTCTCGGAGAATCTGCACCCACGCGATTGTGGAAGACGGGGAGAAAGCCATGCGGCAGCCCCACGGTCCACCCGAAAAGCGCCAGATTGAACGCATGGACGACGGCAGATTCTGCATGTCTTTCAGGTCCCGGATCCCATGAGCGGGAACCTCGCAAAAAGGTCATTTTCGCCTTTGGAATCGGGACGGACTCACCCATACTTTGCTGGCGGGAGACACGGCCCATCGAGGCTGAATGCCACTGGCAATCCCCGTTTTCCACCATATTTAGTATTTGATTCAGGATTGAGTACTAATCCTTGACGGGCGCGCGGGAGTCGTCCTAGCGTCGAGATTGTCAGGTGCGGAGTATTTGCGTTGGCGCCAGACCCCTATCGCAACAAGCCAACAGACAACTCCGCTCTGCCGAAGGAGGCTGCGGACAGAGGATTTGTCTGCGGTTTTTGAAGCCCGCGAACACGGTGCGGGAATGAATTTGGTGGGTGGCGTTGGAGCCAGTCGGGCACAGAACCTGACGATGCTCCGCAGAGTTAAACAGGCCGGGGCCGCATTCGGGCCAGATCATGGCTGAACGGCGAACCACGGTTCGCGAACTGAAATCTTCCGGCGCCGCGGGAATGCGGGACTGCCGGCCATTGAGACGGGGCATACGATGCGAATTCAACGCCGCTACACCAAAGCCGATCAGTCACCCTACGCCGATCTTTCCTTCCGGCTGACGACGAGCGAGATTCGCAATCCCGATGGCTCCGTGGTGTTCAAGCTCGACAATGTCGAGGTGCCCGAGTTCTGGTCGCAGGTCGCCTCCGACGTGCTGGCGCAGAAATATTTCCGCAAGGCCGGCGTCGCTGCGAAGCTGAAGAAGGTCGAGGAAGAGACCGTTCCTTCATGGCTGTGGCGCTCGGTGCCGGACACCGAGGCGCTCAAGGCCCTGCCCGAGTCCGAGCGCTTCATCGGCGAACTCACCGCCAAGCAGGTGTTCCACCGCCTCGCCGGCTGCTGGACCTACTGGGGCTGGAAGGGCGGCTACTTCACGTCGGAGGACGACGCCCACGCTTTCCATGA
>Ga0180223_1000782_pt1 | contig 32810 bp, 27 predicted proteins | sample eDN5th30CKraftOP_FD_151337 | JGI IMG/M metagenome (GOLD analysis project Ga0180223, IMG submission 151337) | Enriched Organic Plus compost microbial communities from Emeryville, California, USA - eDNA 5th pass 30_C Kraft OP (version 2) (version 2) ... | reverse complement strand
CCCGAACTGGATGTGTTCGAAGGCGGCATGCCACATGCGTGAGTGCAGCACGGATTGCGGCACGGTGTGCGCGCTGACTTCGGACAGGTCCAGTCCGGCGCAGAAATGATCGCCCTCGCCGTACAGTACGACGGCCTTGACGGATTCCGGCATGGACTCGAAACACGCCTTGAGGGCCTTGACCAGGCCTTCGTTCAGGGCGTTGCGTTTTTCAGGCCGGCAGATGCCGACCTGGGCGACCGCCCCGACGAACTGGACGCGTAGAAGATTCGAATGATCGGACTGGCTCATGATGGATAGGGAGGCCCCGGGTTAGATAGTTATAAATCATAACTATTATGCATTGTAAATAAATGCCTGTGCAAAGAAACTAAGGGACAACACGGAGACTTTCCCCGGCCTGGCTTTTTTCATATGTTCTTTATATATAAAGATGACTGATGGTGGGTGTCTGTGGACAACTGGCATAACTCTGAAAACCCAAGGGCTTTCAACAACCTGGATGCGAATTTATGGTCTGGACAAGTTCTGTGCGGCATGTGGGCCGAATGGGTACAAGTTTGCCGCCGGCCCGGCCGAGGCCACTTGTCGACCGGCCATCCCCAGTTTGTCCACAGAGGGTCCGACCATGACCCGCGGGGCGACACCTGCGAAGTTGTGCGCCTTGCGGTGCGCAGGCCGCTCCGATTCGCCAGCTGCGGAATAGTCCGCGGGGGGCGGCCCGGCAAAAAAAAACCGGGCCGTTTCCGGCCCGGATGCGTGCTGCGCGTAAAACTGTGGTCAGAAGCCGATGGTCATGTGAGCCCAGTAGCGGCGGCCGTCGTAAGTGGCTTCGTAGGTCTCGTCCGTGACGCGTTTGTCCAGGATGTTGTAGACGCCCACGCCGAAGTTGACGTTCTTGTTCAGCCGGTAGTTCAGGCCCACGTCCACAAAGGTAAAGGAAGGCGTGCCCTCGGCCATGGAGGTGCGGCTCAGGTATTCCGAAGACTTGCCCCGGAAGTTCACGCGCGTCCACAGGCCCAATTGTGGGGTGGCGTCCCAGTCGAGCGTGGCGTTGAACATGTGCTTGGGCATCTTGTTCAGCGGCTGGCCTTCGAACTCGCCGCTTTTTTGCTTGGAGTGGGTAAAAGTGTAGTTGGCCGCCAGACGCACCTCTTTGAGGGGGCTCCAGGTCAGCGTGGCTTCGATGCCACGCATATTGGCTTTGTCTACATTCAACCGGTCACTGATGAACTTGAAGGGTGTGCCGTTGATCGAGCAGTTGCCGTCCACAATGAGCGAGCCGGGTGGATTGCTGCCTGTATCGCTGCAAGTACGCACTTCGGTGATCTTGTCCTTGAAGTCCGTGTTAAAGAAGGTCAGGCTGGCAGACAGGCTGTCGCGGTTGTCCCAGACCAGGCTGAGTTCCTGGCTCAGGCTCTTTTCTGGCGCCAGGTCTGGATTGCCGCGGATGATGGCGGGATCCCCGCCGCCTCCGGTGATCTGTCCCCAGTCCGCGACGGCGGTGCGCAGCGATGGCGCCTTGAAGCCGGTGGACACGCCGCCCTTCAGGCTGAGGTTTTCAGTGGCGTGCCACACGCCATACAGGCGCGGTGTCCAGTGTGTGCCGTAGTTTTCATCCTTGTTCATGCGAACGCCGCCGGTCAGCGCAAAGCTGTCGGTCAAGCTCCATTCATCCTCGGCGTACAAAGCCCACTGATATCGGGACAGTTCAGACAGCGAGGTCAATTGGTTGCCCATGTCGGTCAGTTCTTCCTTCTGATAATGGAAGCCCGCGCTCAGCATGTGCGAGGCCAGCGGCAGCGTCCACTGGGTATTGAATTCCGTGTTCTTCAAGAACATGTCGCGGCCGGGGTTGTCGATTTCCTCGCGCTGCACATAGGTGTTGGACTGTACGCGGCCCCAGCGCCCATAGTGGGTCAGCGCATACAGATTCTTGTCGTACTTGGTAATGGAGGGATCGTTGGGCGTGCAGCGGCCGCCGCGGCAGCTTTCCGCCGCCATGCTCTTGCCGGGCATGGAAGATCTTTCCTGCAGGGTGCGGCTGATTTCGGCCACCAGGTCATGGTCGCTGTTGGGCGACAGGGCCAGCTTGACAGTGCCCGAGCTGGTGTTCTGCTTGTTGAAGCCGTTCAGGATGCGGTCTTCCTGGCGGCGCGACTGCTGGCCGTATACCTGCAGGCCCAGCTTGTCCTGCACGATGGGGCCGGCCAGGTAAAAGTTGCCCTGGTAGATGTCGCCCGAGTCGCGGTCTTCCTGCAGCGTGCCCTCGGTGCGCACCGTGCCCGTCCAGTCTTTGGCCACCTTGCGGGTGATGATGTTGACGACGCCGCCCATGGCGTCGGAGCCGTACAGCGAGGACATGGGCCCGCGGATGACCTCGATGCGCTCGATCGCTTCCAGCGGGGGCAGCCAGCCCTGCTCGATGCCGGGGCCGTCGCTGTTGGGGCGGGTTTCGCGCGAGTTCTGGCGCTTGCCGTCCACCAGTATCATGGTGTAGGCCGCCGCCATGCCGCGGATGCTGATGTCGCTGCTGCTGCCGCCGCCCGTGACCAGTACGCCGGGCACGTCGCGCAGGGCGTCGGTGACGTCCCGATAGGACTTCCTGGCCAGTTCTTCGCGCGGAAGCACCGTGATCGATGCGGGCGCGTCCTCGACTGCCTGCTCGAAACCCGACGCGGTGACGACCACGCTTTCAAGCTGCGCGACGCCGGACGTCTGGGCATGCACGGCTGCCGGAATGGCGGCCAGAGCGGAATAATAAAACGCTCCGCGCAGCGCCCTGGCCATGACGCCGTACTGGAACAATGCTGTTTTCTTCATCACGCAACCCCTCGATATAAAAATAATGACAGCGCGAAACACAAAAAGTAAAAAGGAATGTAAATGAGAACTCTTCGCACTATAAAGACAGACCGCGGGGGAAAAATACCTGGTTGTGTGTAGTTGACCTTTCTGGATACTTCTTGAATAAAAAGCAGGCGTTCCGGCCCTGTTTGTTGTCAAATAAAGACATGCAACCTGGAGTCGTCCCCATCGCCACCCTGATCCCGCTGATTTCGCTTGTGGTGCTCGCGGGCGCCTGGGGCGCGCTGGCGTTGTGGGTCCAGGCCCCCGCCGGACGCCCGGGAACCGCGCTGTGCATAGCCATGTGGCTGGGGTCGGCCGTCTTCCTGGCCGGCGGTCTTGCGGGGGCGTGGCCCGGCTTGCTTGCCGCGGGCACAGCCCTGTTCGGCGGGCTGGCGTTGCTCCTGGCCGTCTGGTGGCTGCGGGTGGAGCCCTCCAACGAACGCAACTGGATTCCCGAGGTGGCCATGCAGACGCAGGGCGTGGTAGAAGGCCGCATCGTCACCCTGCGCAACGTGCGCAATTTCCATTGGCGCGGCGAGCGGGACTTCGACGAGCGCTGGGAAACCCGCCGCTACGACCTGGACACCTTGATATCGGTGGACCTGGCGTTGTCATACTGGGGCCGCCCCGCCATTGCGCATGCCCTGGTGTCTTTCGGCTTCGACGACGGGCGGCATGTGGTTTTTTCGGTAGAGATCCGCCGCAAGCTGGACGACCGGTTTTCCGAACTGGGCGGCTTCTTCAGGCAATACGAGCTGAGCGTGATCGCGTCCGACGAACGGGACAGCCTGCGCGTGCGCACCAATTTCCGCGGCGAAGACAGCTATCTGTTCCGCGTGCACATGCCGCGGGGGACCATGGAGCCGTTGTTCCTTTCGTATGTGGAGCAGGCCAACAAGCTGGTGAACAAGCCTCGTTTCTACAACACGATAACGGCCAATTGCACCACGCTGATATATCGCATGCTGGATCCCATCGTGCCCGGGCTGCCGCTGGACTACCGCGTGCTGGCGTCCGGCTACCTGCCGGAATACCTGTACGACCTGAATGCCCTGCGCGGCGCCGACAGCGTGGCCGAATACCGCCGCCGCGGCCGGTATACCGACAGGGCGCGCGCCAATGCCGACTCGGCACGGTTTTCCGCCGACATCCGCCGCGGCGTGCCGGGCATCCCCGCCGGCGAAGCCGCCGTGCCGGACCCCGATTGACGTGGTTCAGTCGGCGCCAGGGACGCCCTGGCTGGCGGCCTGGCGCAGCCGGCGCAGCCAGGGCAGCGGCGAGGGATGCACGATGGCGCGCAGCGCGCGCGCATAGTCCGACACCAGCCCGGGTGTCCATGCCATGTTCTGCGCGCGCTTGCGCACCTGGGCCGCTATCCACAGCTCCGGCATGAACAAGGTGCGCAGCACCCTGGCCCAATGCCTGCCGCGTTCGGCCAGTATGCCGTCCAGCGCCGCCTCCAGCGCATAGGCCACCGTGCTGGAGCAGTTGCGGTAGGTCAGGTTGTAGATTTCCTTGCCGCGGTAGGCCTGCCAGAACCGCGCCAGCCCGGCCCGGTTGTAGCCATGGAACTGGATCTGGCGGGTCGAGGGGCACCAGGCGGCGGACTCGGTGGCGTAGTCGGGCTGGAATTCGCCGGGGACGTCGTTGTCCTGGGTGGCCTTGAGCAGGCGGAAGAATTCCGACGGCGAACGGTCTATGTCCACCGCGGGGTACAGGCTGATGTAGGTGGAAGGCGGCGCATCCAGCGCCGCGTGGCCGGTGGAGATGACGCCCCGCGTATCCACCGCCGCGATGTAGCGGTTGATGATGGGGCGCGGCACCGGCGCATTCTTGGACGAGCCTTCGGGCGTCCACACATGGACGGTCAACGCTTGCGTTTCGGCTGCTGCTTCGTCTTGCGGTTCGGGGCCGCCCGCCGTTGCCAGCTGCTTGCCGTCCTGCGCGGCGGCGCCGGCCAGCAGGTCGCCGGGGGCGAACAGCTCGAATACCGAGGTGCCCTCGCGCAGGCGCCGCGCCCTTAGCGACACCCGCAGCGTGCTCAAGCCGCCCACCAGCAGCGTGACACCGATGAATTCGGAAATCGTACCGTAGTAGTGCGTGGGATAAGGCAGGAAAAGGAATAGCGCGAAGGCCAGGTGGGCGAAGCCGCCCGCCAGGGAAAGCTTCCAATGGGGAAACTGCACCACCCAGGACGAGGCGATTTGCAGCATGCCGGCGACGAAGTAGGAAAACCCGAACAGGAACGCCAGAAGCATGTTGCTGACCGCGCCGCCCGACAGGATCAGCAGGGCCACGAAGCAGAAGATGCCGCCCTTGAAATACAGCACGGCCTTCTGTGCCCCGATGCCGGAGGAGGCCACGCCCAGGGTAATGATGCTTTCGACCAGCAGCAGCATGCCGAAAAGCGTGACGGGAAAATAGCGCACGCCATCCAGGCCATCTATGAAAATGGCGACGCCCAGCAGGCTCCACAGCAGGCCGGCCAGCGTCAGCAGGTAAGCCTTGCTGCGCACGAAACCGGCGCCGAACAATAAAAGAGCTATCTGTATCATCCGAATTCCCGTTGGTCAGGGGGGCGTGGAAGGGCTAGGGTCGGCAGGCCCTAGCGCCACGCACGGCCCGCGGCCCGCCGCCAACTGCCCACGACCACCGCGCCGGCGGTGTCGGGGATGACGGTCGCGTGCTCATCCAGTATGGCCACCCAGCCGCCGTCCCGCGCGGCCAGCCGAAAAGCGAAGGACGGCATGGCCTGCCCCGACGCGGCCCAGTGGGCCTGCAGCGCGGCCCGGTCGTCGGGGTGGGCTTGCTCCAGGGCGGCCTGCATGGTGTCCAGCGCGCCGGAGCGCAGGCCCAGGGCCTTTTGCGGGGTGCCGTCCCACCACAGGCGGCCTGTTGCGGCATCCAGCCGGTACATCAGGCCTGGGACCGCAGCCGCGCCTTCGCGCCGGCCTGCCAGGCGGATCAGGCCGCGCAGGAAGGCCTGCAGCAGCGCCGCGGCCACCAGGTAGCATTGCGCCAGCAGCAGGGATTCGTCCGCGCGCATGCCGCGCGCAAAGAAAGGCCCCGAACCGCCAGCCGAGTAATGCATCACGATGATGGCCAGACTGAGCAGCGCCAGGGCGCCGGCGCGATTGCCGCAGGCCAGCGTCACCACCACCGCCAGCCCCACGGGCAGGCACGCCAGCGCGAAATGCAGCGACGTGCCGCCCGGCAGGCGCCCCGCTTCGAACAGATACCAGGCGCTGGCGCACAGCCCCATCCAGGCGGCCAGGCCCAGCGCCAGCTGGCCCGGCGATGGCCGGCTGCCCGCATCGCCCGGGCGCATCAAACTCAACAGGACGACCGTGCCGAACAACACACCGGTGACGTTGGCGGCCCACCATACCCAGATCAAATCCGCGAAAGGCACATCCATGGTCAAGGCCAGCCAGGCCACACCCAGCACCGCGGAAACGGCGCTGGCCACGGCGGTGGCGCCTACCCATAGCGCGATGCCGTGCAGTTCGTCGGCGGGGCGCTGATAGCGGCGCACCAGCCAGGCGGTGGCCAGGTCGGACAGCAGCGAAATGGCCGACACCACCAGGGACGAGCCGAAATCGTGCCCCAGCTGGATCCCGAGCAACAGGCTGGCCAGCAGGAACAGGCAGAACAGCGCCGGCCACAGCCGGCGGCGCATGATCAAGAAGGCGGGCACCGACACGCCGGCGGCAAACCATACCGCCGCCACGCGGCTGGCGGGGTTGTCCAGCAGCAGGGAAACATAGCCCGCCGCATAATAAAGAACGGCCCAGGCCAGCAGCGGCAAAGACGAGCGGAAGATGGAAGAAGGCATGAAGGGAGAGCCCGGCGCAAGGAAATGGGCAAAGATTATTACAGGCCTGTCTGGCTGGCAATACTGATCCAGGCGCCGGCGGCCTATGACGCGCCCGCCTCGTCCCCTTGGCGCCGTCCGGCTATTGCGCGGGATGATCGCGCCGGTATAGTTCCCATTCTTCCACCAGCGTGCCGCCCGGCAGATGGCAAAGGCGGTATTCGCCCTGCCCGTCATCCTGGGGAACCGACACCCCGCCTTTCTGCAGGCAGTACACCGAGGCGGGATTGGCCATGCCCACGGCGGCGGGAGGATGCGCCGGCGGCGACGCGCAGGCGCTTGCGATGGCTGCAAAACACGCGGTGGTGAGTAGCCGCGGCATCATGGCCGGTCAGCCCCGCTGGCCCAGGGCTTTTTCGATCTTTTTGTCGGTCTTGTACTGGCTCAGCGCGTACACGGCCCAGATCGTGGCGGGGATCCAGCCGATAAGCGTCAGCTGCAGGATCAGGCAGAAGATGCCGGCGATGGGCCGGCCGATAGTGAAGAAAGTAAGCCAGGGAAGAATCAGGGCGATGAGCAGGCGCATGATGGAACCAGTGCTGTTGAATCCGCCGTAGTCTACCCTGTATTGCCTGCTGCGGCGAGAGGGGGAAAGACGAATGGCTTCTATGCTCCACTTGGGCCTATTCGGGGACCCAAGACACGGGTGTGTCCCTTGATGGCTTTCCAAAATCCGCAATTATATAGACGACAATGGATGCCACTTGGACTCCACCTCACTTCCCGATACAAAACCTGGAAAAAATCTCCCCCAGCAAATCATCGCTGGTGAATTGCCCGGTAATCGCGCACAAGTCGTCATGCGCCAGGCGCAGTTCTTCGGCGAACAGGTCCAGCACGCTGTCGTCGTGGCTGGCGTGTTCGTCGGCCGCGTCCAGGTGGCCCGCGGCGTCGCGCAGCGCCAGCAGGTGGCGTTCGCGCGCCAGCCAGGGGGATTCGGCGCCGGGGTTCCAGCCGGCGATGCCCAGCAGGCGCCGGCGCAGTTCATCCAGGCCGGCGCCGGTCTTGGCCGAGGTGGCCAGGAAATCTATGGGTTGAGCCTCGGCGGACGCGTGCTCCTCGCGGTCCGGGACGCCCTGGACCGCGGCGGGCTTGCCCCTTGCCTCCACGTCCGGGGCGGCTAAAGACTGGCCTTCTATGCCCTCCCCTTCCCCCAGCAGATCCACCTTGTTGTACACCTTTAGCACCGGCGTGCCGGCGGGCAGCCTTTGCGTGATGGCCGCATCCAGTTCCCCGCCCGGCTCGCGGGCGTCCTGCAGGTGGATGATGACGTTGGCTTTCTCGATCTCGGCCCAGGTCCGGGCGATGCCGAGGCTTTCGACCGTGTCCTCGGTTTCGCGCAGGCCGGCGGTGTCGACGATGTGCAGGGGCACGCCTTCGATGTGGATTTGCTGCACGACTTTGTCGCGGGTGGTGCCGGCAATCGGCGTGACGATGGCGATGTCGTCGCCGGCCAGGGCGTTCAGCAGGCTGGACTTGCCGACGTTGGGGCGGCCGGCCAGCACGACGTGCAGGCCTTCGCGCAGAATCATGCCCTGGCGGGCCTGGCGCAGCAGTTCGCCCAGCTCGGCGCGGATGCCGGCCAGGGTGTCGCGGGCCTGGTATTTTTCCAGGAAGTCGATTTCTTCTTCGGGGAAATCCAGGGTGGCCTCGACCAGCATGCGCAGGCGCACGATGCGTTCGCTCAGCGCGTTGACACGCGCCGAAAAGGCGCCGCTGAGCGAGGCCATGGCGCTGCGCGCGGCGGCTTCGGACGAGGCCTCGATGAGGTCGGCGACGGCTTCGGCCTGGGCCAGGTCCAGGCGTTCGTTCAGAAAGGCGCGCTGGGTGAATTCGCCGGGCTGGGCGTGGCGCAGGCCCAGGTCGCGGCCGGCTTCCAGGCAGCGGTCCAGCAGGCGGCGCAGCACGGCGGGGCCGCCGTGGCCCTGCAGTTCGATGACATCCTCGCCGGTGTAGGAATGAGGGGCCTTGAAGTACAGCGCGATGCCGGCGTCGATGGGCCGGCCCTGCGCGTCGTTGAAAGGCAGGTAGTGGGCGTGGCGGGGCTGCAGGGGCGCGCCGAACAGGCGCGCGGCCAGCTCGCCCAGGTCGGGGCCGGAGACGCGCACCACGCCGATGCCGCCCCGGCCGGGGGCGGTGGCGATGGCGGCGATGGGCTGTTGCAAAGAGGCGGCCATGGGCATTGCGGTAGTCGGGGTGCCGTCCGCGCCGCCCGCGCCGGCGGCGGAGGGCGGCGCGGCGGCCAAAGCTGCATTCTACGCCCTTGGCGGGGCCGCTTCATCGGCGGGTGCCGGGGCCTGCGGCAACGCACCGGCTCCGGCCCCCGCCCGTTTCAGCCCAGCGCCTTGATGGCGGCGGCGACGCCGGCGCCATAGGCGGGGTCGGCTTGGGTGCAGTGCTCGATGTGGCGCTGCTGCACGTCCGGCGACACGCCCTTGATGGCGCGTGCGGTATTGTCGAACAAGGCTTGTTTCTGTGCGTCGGTCATCAGGCGGAACAGATCGCCGGGCTGCGAGAAGTAGTCCGTATCGGTGCGGTGGTCCCAGCGGTCGGCCGCGCCGTCGATGGCCAGGGGCGGCTCGCGGAAGTCGGGCTGCTCCTGCCATTCGCCCTGGGCGTTGGGCTCGTTGCCGGTGATGCGTCCGTGGTTGCCGTCCACCCGCATGGCGCCGTCGCGGTGATAGCTGTGGAAGGGACACTTGGGCGCGTTGACGGGAATCTGGTGGTGGTTGACGCCCAGGCGGTAGCGTTGAGCGTCGCCGTACGAGAACAGGCGGGCCTGCAGCATTTTATCGGGCGAAAAGCCGATGCCGGGCACGACGTTGGCCGGCGTGAAGGCCGCCTGCTCGATTTCGGCGAAGAAGTTTTCCGGATTGCGGTTCAGCTCCAGCACGCCGAATTCGATCAGCGGATAGTCGCCGTGCGGCCACACTTTGGTCAGGTCGAAAGGGTTCAGGCGGTAGGCGGCGGCGTCTTGCTCGGGCATGATCTGCACATAGGCCGTCCAGCGCGGGAAGTCGCCGCGCTCGATGGCTTCGAACAGGTCGCGCTGCGAGCTTTCGCGGTCGCCGGCGATGACGGCGCCGGCTTCGGCGTCGGTGTAGTTCTTGATGCCCTGCTGGGTCTTGAAGGTGAACTTGACCCAGAAGCGCTCATTGTCGGCATTGATGAAGCTGAAGGTGTGGCTGCCGAACAGGTGCATGTTGCGAAAGCCCACGGGGATGCCGCGGTCGCTCATCACGATGGTGACCTGGTGCAGGGCCTCGGGCAGGCCGGTCCAGAACTCCCAGTTGTTCTGGGCGCTGCGCATGCCGGTGCGCGGGTCGCGCTTGACCGCGTGGTTCAGGTCGGGAAATTTCAGCGGGTCGCGGAAGAAGAACACCGGCGTGTTGTTGCCCACCAGGTCCCAGTTGCCCTGTTCCGTGTAGAACTTCATGGCCACGCCGCGGATGTCGCGTTCGGCGTCGGCCGCGCCGCGTTCGCCCGCGACGGTGGAAAAGCGGATCAGCACGGGGGTCTGCTTGCCCACTTCGGAAAAGATGCGCGCCTTGGTGTAGCGCGTGATGTCCTGGGTAACGGTAAAAGTGCCATGCGCGCCGGCGCCCTTGGCGTGCATGCGGCGTTCGGGGATGACTTCGCGGTCGAAGTGCGCCAGTTTTTCCAGCAGCCACACGTCCTGCAGCAGTGCCGGGCCACGCGGCCCGGCAGTCATGGTGTTCTGGTTGTCGGCGACGGGAGCGCCGGCGGCGGTTGTCAGTTTTTTCATGTAAGACCTCTTGTGATGAAGCGCCCGCTCCGGGCGGCGGGGCGGGCTGGAATCACGTCTTGGGGGATGGCTGGCCAAGACGTGGGACCAGTGTAGGCAAGGTCTCGTAAAAGGTAAAATTGATTGATTCTTATTAATTCATAGTTGAATACTATGAACTGGCCCGGCATTCCTGGGCAGGCCTGGCCTCGGAAATGAAAAACCCCGGCGTGCTGGCGCACGCCGGGGTTGGCGGGGCGATGGGCGCGCCGGCATGGCCGGGCGCCGCGCGGTCAGCGCTTGGCGGCCGCGGCCTCTTTGTCCAGCTTGTGCATGATGTAGCGCTGCTGGGCGATGGACACGGTGTTGTTCACGCACCAGTACAGCACCAGGCCGGCCGGAAAGAAGAACATCATCCCGCCGAACACCAGGGGCATGATCATCATGATGCGGGCCTGCATGGGGTCGGGCGGCGCGGGGTTCAGCTTGATCTGCAGGAACATGGTGCCCATCATGATGGCGGGCAGAATGTACCAGGGATCGGTGGCGGCCAGGTCGTGTATCCATAGAATCCAGGGCGCGCCGCGCATTTCGACGCTGCCCAGCAGCACCCAGTACAGCGAGATGAACACGGGCACCTGCACGATCATGGGCAGGCAGCCGCCCAGCGGATTGATTTTTTCAGTGCGGTACATCTCCATCATGGCGGCGTTCAGCTTGGCTTTGTCGTCGCCGAACTTCTCGCGCAGGGCCTGCAGGCGCGGAGCGACCTGCTTCATCTTGGCCATGGAGCGGTAGCTGGCCGCCGACAGCGGGTAGAACACCAGCTTGATCAGCAGGGTCAGGGCGACGATGGTCCAGCCCCAGTTGCCCAGGAAGCTGTGCAGCCAGGTCATCAGCTTGAACAGCGGCTTGGCGATGATGGTGAGGAAGCCGTAGTCCACCACGACGTCCAGGCCGGGGGCCACGTGCTGCATGGCCTGCTGGTCCTGCGGGCCGACCCACAGGCGGGCGGTGGAGGCCAGGTTCTGGCCGGGCTGGATGGTGCCCAGCGGCTGGATGCTGCGGATGGCGTACAGGTTGTCGGAAACGCGCAGCACCTCGTTGTGGCGCGGGCGGTTCTGCTGGGGCACCCAGGCGCTGGCAAAGTAATGCTGCACCATGCCGATCCAGCCGTCATCGGCCTGCTTGACGTAGCTGGCCTTGCCCTTGTCGATCTCCGGGAACTTGATCTTCTGGTATTTTTCGGCGCTGGAATAGACCGCCGGGCCGGTGAAGGTGCTGTAGAAATGCGAGGTATTGGGCGGGTCGTTGCCGTCGCGCGTCAGCTGCAGGTAGACCGACGGGGAGATGGGCGCATCGCCCAGGTTGTAGACCTCGTGCTTGACGTCGATGTCGTAGCGGCCCTTGTGCAAGGTGTAGGTCTTGACCACGCGCACGCCGCCGGACTGGGCCTCGAAGACGACGTCCAGCTTGTCGCCCGTCAGGGTGCGCTCGGACGACACCAGCCGGAAAGGGGTCAGGTGGGTGGGATAGCTTTGGCCCTGCGGCGCGCCGACCAGGCCGGTCTGCGCCATATAGATGGAGCCGGGGGAATCGTCCAGCAGCATCATGGGGCGCGTGGTGTCGGTCAGGCCGGCGAACTTCAGCAGTTCGGCCCCGACGAGCTGGGCGCCCTGGGTGTCGAAGGTCAGGTCATAGACATCGGTCTTGACGCTGACTTTCTCGGATGCGGGGGCGGCGGCCTGCCGCGGGCCGGGCGCGGGTGCATCGGCCCGGGCCTGGCCCGCGGGCACGTCCGCGGCCGGCGCCGGGGCGTTCGGGATGCCGGCCGCCGGCGCGCCGGCCGCAGGAACACCCGTCGCCGGGACATCGCCGCCGGCGGCGGGGCCGGCCTTGGCGTGGTCCGCCGTCTGCGTGCTGGTGGCGCCGGTGAACAGCGAAGGCTTGCCGTTATAGACTTGCCAGTTGTTCCACAGCAGCAAGAGCGAGAAAGAGAAAATCATCCAGAGGACGGTGCGTCGGATATCCATAGCGCCTGTGTCAGGTTGAAGCGGGGGCAAAAGCCCGTTAGTTTAACGTAGCCCAACTGAAAACGCGTTGAGCGCGGAATGCCTGGAAAATCGTCTTGGCGTCAGGGCCTGGCCGCGCCCATTGCCTATTGACAAGTCCTAGGAGTTTTCGTGCCTGCCGGGCACCGGATCGCAGCCGCCGTGCGCCCACGGATGGCAACGGGCCAGGCGGCGCGCCGCCAGCCACAGGCCCCGCGCCACGCCGTGGGTTTCGATGGCTTCGATGGCATAGGCCGAGCAGGTGGGGGTGAAGCGGCAGTGGTGCCCCACCCAGGGGCTCAGAAAATACCGGTAGAACCGGATGGGCAGGATGAACAGTGCCTTGATCATCGCTGCGCCTTGTCCAGCAGCGCATCGGCTTCGGCGCGGGCCTGCCGCTTGAGCTGCGTAAGCGTAAGGGGCTGCACCCTGGAATGCAAGCGGAATACGAAGTCGCGCGGGGGCAATTGGTGCCGCCGCAGGCGGAAAGCCTCGCGGATTACCCGCTTTATGGCATTGCGGGTGGCGGCCTTGGCGGCGAAGCGCTTGGCTATAATCATTCCCAGCCGGGGCTGGGCCGGAACCCCCTGCGGCACCGGGTTTTCGCGGGGGGTCGTGACAACAAACATCGCCCCTCTGGCGATACGCCTGCCCTTCAGGGCGGCGGCGTATTCAGAGGGGCGGTGCAGGCGCCCCGCCGGGGTCAGCGTGGCGCGCATGTCGGGGGCGTCCGGGTATGTCGGGGCCGAGCGTTGGCGCCGGGCTTGCGGCTGGCGGCAGGCTTGCGGTTGAATCCGCGGCTGAACCCCCGGGCCAAACCCGGCAACGGGCCTAGACTGCCAGGCGTTTGCGGCCCTTGGCGCGGCGCGCATTGATGACGGCGCGCCCGCCGCGGGTTTTCATGCGTACAAGAAAACCATGGGTGCGCTTGCGACGGGTAACGGAAGGCTGGTAGGTGCGTTTCATGGGTAATCCAAAAAGAGCGACGGAAAAGCCCACTATTTCATCAAATTATTCGAGTTTAGTCAAACGTTTAGCATAAATACCAAGGGTCCGAGCTGTCCGGGCTTGTGGATAACTACCCCCGCGACAGGGTAGAATCGAGGTTTACTCAAGTGGTGGACATGAAAGATTTCTGGCAGACTTGCGTTCAGCGTCTAGAGCAAGACCTACCTCCGCAGCAGATCAGCGCCTGGATACGCCCCCTGGTTCCCCTTGCGTTCGACGAAGCGCAAGCGGTGCTGCGCGTTGCCGCGCCCAACCGCTTCAAGCTGGACTGGGTGCGCAAGAATTTTTCCCACCAGATCGAAACCTTGGCCAGCGAATGGTACGAACGCCCCGTGCAGGTGGCTTTCGAGCTGGGTGCGGGCGTGTCCGCCCGGGGGCCGGCGTCCGGGCAGGCGGCGGCCTCCCCCGCCCCGCAGCCGGCGCCCGCCGCCGCGCCGGCGGCCTCCCAGCCTTCGGGCGGGGCCGCTGCCGCCGCCGAGGCCGTGCACGACCGTTCCCGCCTGAACACCGAACTGCGCTTCGACAACTTCGTCACCGGCAAGGCCAACCAGCTCGCCCGCGCGGCGGCGCTGCAGGTGGCCGAGAACCCCGGCGTGTCCTACAACCCGCTGTTCCTGTACGGGGGCGTGGGGCTGGGCAAGACCCACCTTATCCATGCCATAGGCAACGCCCTGCTCAGTTCGGGCACCGGCACCCGCGTGCGCTACGTGCATGCCGACCAGTACGTCTCCGACGTGGTCAAGGCCTACCAGCGCAAGGCGTTCGACGAATTCAAGCGGTATTATCATTCGCTGGACCTGCTGCTCATCGACGACATCCAGTTCTTCGCCGGCAAGAACCGCACCCAGGAAGAGTTCTTCTATGCCTTCGAGGCCATGGTGGCCCAGCGCAAGCAGATCATCATCACCTCGGACACCTACCCCAAGGAACTCTCCAATATAGACAGCCGGCTGATTTCCCGCTTCGATTCCGGCCTGACGGTGGCCATCGAGCCGCCCGAACTGGAAATGCGCGTGGCCATCCTGCTGCGCAAGGCCGAGACCGAGGGCGTGGCCATGCCCGAGGAAGTCGCCTTTTTCATCGCCAAGCACCTGCGCAGCAATGTGCGCGAGCTGGAAGGCGCGCTGCGCAAGGTGTCTGCCTATGCGCGCTTTCATGGCCGCGAAGTGCTCAATGTAGAGGTCTGCAAAGACGCCCTGAAAGACCTGCTGTCGGTGTCCAACGGCCAGATCACGGTCGAAAACATCCAGAAGACGGTGGCTGACTTCTACAAGATCAAGGTGGCCGACATGTATTCGAAACGTCGGCCGGCCAATATTGCGCTGCCCAGGCAGGTGGCCATGTACCTGGCCAAAGAGCTTACCCAGAAAAGCCTGCCTGAAATCGGCGATTTGTTCGGCGGGCGCGACCACACCACCGTGCTGCATGCGGTGCGCAAGATTTCCGACGCCCGCGCCAAGCAGTCCGAGCTGAATCACGCTTTACACGTATTAGAACAAACCTTAAAAGGATAACCATGCAACTCGTACAAACGACTCGCGATGCATTGTTGAAACCGTTGTCGACGGTGGCGGGAATTGTCGAAAGAAGAAACACATTGCCCATCCTGGCGAACATCCTTTTGCGCAAGCAGGCCCAGAACGTGGCCTTCATCGCCACCGACCTGGAAGTCCAGATCACCACGCACGCCGACTTCGGCATCGGCGACGACGCCGAGTCCACCACGGTTGCGGCCAGAAAGCTGCTGGACATCCTGCGCGCCCTGCCCGAGTCCGGCGACGTCAAGCTGGCGCTGTCCGGCGGCAAGCTGACAGTGCAGTCCGGCAAAAGCCGCTTCGCCCTGCAGACGCTGGCGGCGGCCGAGTTCCCTACTCTGTCCCAGCCCGAAAAATGGGACGTCTCTTTCAGCCTGCCGCAAAAAACGCTGAAGCACCTGTTCAACATGGTGCATTTCGCCATGGCGCAGCAAGACATCCGCTACTATCTCAATGGCCTGCTGTTCGTGTTCGAGCCCGGCTGCGTGCGCGCCGTGGCCACCGACGGCCATCGCCTGGCGCACAGCGGTACGGCGGTCGACGGCATCACGGCCAAGCACGACGTCATCGTGCCGCGCAAGACCGTGCTTGAAATGCAGCGCCTGCTGGCCGAAACCGACGACCCCGTCGCCATCGATGTGGCGCCGGGCCAGATCCGCTTCCGCTTCGGCGACGTCGAGCTCGTGTCCAAGCTGGTCGAGGGCAAGTTCCCCGACTTCACCCGCGTCATTCCCAGCAACTACACGCGCCACTTCACGGTCGACCGCGAAGCCCTGCAGGGCAGCCTGCAGCGCGCCGCCATTCTTACCACCGACAAGCTCAAGGGCGTGCGCATCCAGCTTTCCGACCACCAGCTCAAGATCACGTCTTCCAACGCCGAACAGGAAGAAGCGCTCGAAGAACTGGACATCGACTACAACCACGAGCCGCTGGACGTCGGCTTCAACGTCAGCTATCTGCTCGACGTGCTGGCCAACGTCAAGACCGAAACCATAAGGTGGTCGGTGCAGCCGGATGTCAACGCATCGGCGCTCATCACCCTGCCCGACGACGACCAGTTCAAGTACGTCGTCATGCCCATGCGCATTTAAGCCGCGCGGGCCACGCCGCCCGGCCGGGCGCCCGCCAGGCGTCCGGCCGTCACATCCGCCATCAGGTTCGCCGCAAGGCGCACATAGGATTCCAGCTTTTTATGTCAGATCAAACGATTGCCCCAGATACGGGATACGGTGCCGAATCAATCAAGATGCTCAAAGGGCTCGAGGCTGTTCGCAAGCGTCCGGGCATGTACATTGGCGACACATCCGACGGAACGGGCCTGCATCACATGGTGTTCGAAGTCGTGGACAACGCGATCGACGAAGCCCTGGCGGGCTATTGCGACGACATCGTCGTGACCATCCATGCCGACAACAGCATATCGGTCACCGACAACGGGCGCGGCATCCCCACCGACATCCACAAGGACGACGAATTCGGCCGCAGCGCGGCCGAGATCGTCATGACCGAGCTGCACGCCGGCGGCAAGTTCGACCACAACTCATACAAGGTGTCGGGCGGCCTGCACGGCGTGGGCGTGTCCTGCGTCAATGCGCTGTCGCAGTGGCTGCGCCTGACCATCTGGCGCCGGGGCCAGGCACACGAAATGGAATTCCGCCGCGGCGAGCGCGTCGAGCCCCTGCACGTCACGGGCCCGTCCGAGCAGCAGGGCACGCGGGTGCAGTTCCTGGCCGACGACACCATCTTCGAGAACGTCGAATACCACTACGACATCCTGGCCAAGCGCCTGCGCGAGCTGTCCTTCCTGAACAACGGCGTCAAGATCCGCCTCGTCGACGAGCGCCAGGGCAAGGAAGAAGACTTCGCCTTCCTGGGGGGCGTCAAGGGCTTCGTCGAATACATCAACCGCAGCAAGACGGTGCTGCACCCCAATGTATTCTCGGTCAACACCGAGTCCAGCGTGGGCGAGGCCACCGTGGGCGTGGACGTGGCCATGCAATGGAACGACAGCTACTCTGAAACCGTGCTGTGCTTCACCAACAACATCCCGCAGCGCGACGGCGGCACCCACCTGACCGGCCTGCGCGCGGCCATGACGCGCGTCATCAACAAATACATCGCCGACAACGAGCTGGCCAAGAAGGCCAAGGTCGACACCACCGGCGACGACATGCGTGAAGGCCTGGCCTGCGTGCTGTCGGTCAAGGTGCCCGAGCCCAAGTTCAGCAGCCAGACCAAGGACAAGCTGGTCTCCAGCGAGGTGCGCCCGGCCGTCGAGGACGCCGTGGCCCGCACCCTGGAAACCTGGCTGCTTGAAAACCCCAACGACGCCAAGGCGCTGTGCAACAAAATCATCGAAGCCGCGCGCGCGCGCGACGCCGCCCGCAAGGCGCGCGAGATGACGCGCCGCAAAAGCGTGCTGGAGGGCGCCGGCCTGCCCGGCAAGCTGGCCGACTGCCAGGAAAAAGACCCCGCGCTCAGCGAAATCTACATTGTGGAGGGCGATTCGGCCGGCGGCTCGGCCAAGCAGGGCCGCGACCGCAAGTTCCAGGCCATCCTGCCGCTGCGCGGCAAGGTGCTCAACGTGGAAAAAGCGCGCTTCGACCGCCTTATCACCAGCGAGCAGATCACCACGCTGATCACCGCGCTGGGCACCGGCATCGGCCCCGACTTCAACGTCGAGAAGCTGCGCTACCACCGCATCATCATCATGACCGACGCCGACGTCGACGGCGCGCACATCCGCACCCTGTTGCTGACCCTGCTGTACCGCCAGATGCCCGCGCTCATCGAACACGGCTATGTGTACATCGCCCAGCCGCCGCTGTACAAGGTCAAGGTCGGCCGCGACGAGCGCTATTTGAAGGACGACCAGGAAGAAGCCCAGTTCATGATGCAAGTGGCCCTGAAAGACGCCGAGCTCGTGCCCAGGGAAGGCGCCGCCCCCATTTCCGGCGAGGCGCTGGGCGAGCTGGCGCGCCAGTATATCCTGGCCGACGCCGTCATCAACCGGCTGTCCCGCTACACCGATACCGCTTCGTTGTCGGCCATGGCCGAAGGCGTTGAGATCAACCTGGACGATGCCGGGCAGGCCGAGGCCTCGGCGCGGCGCCTGCAGGAAGCCATCCAGGATCCCGACGACCCCAAGGCGGTGAGCGTGGCCGTCGAGGCCAACGAAGAAGGCAATGCATGGCGCCTGGTCGTCAGCCGCTTCCACCACGGCAATATCCGCGTCAGCATCTTCGACCGCGTCTTCGTGCGCGGCGCCGACTACGCCGTGCTGTCCAAGGCGGCCAAGACCTTCCTGGGCCTGATCGGCGAAGGCGGTTTCGTGGCCCGGGGCGAAGGCGACAAGCGCAAGCAGAAGCCGGTGGCCGACTTCCGCGAAACCATGCAGTTCCTGCGCGCCGAGGCCGAGCGCAGCGTCAGCAAGCAGCGCTACAAAGGCCTGGGCGAAATGAACCCCGACCAGCTGTGGGAAACCACCATGGACCCCAAAGTGCGCCGCCTGCTGCGCGTACAGATCGAAGACGCCATCGCGGCGGACGAGATCTTCACCACGCTGATGGGCGACCACGTCGAGCCGCGCCGGATGTTCATCGAGCAGCATGCGCTGCAGGCGGGGAATATCGATACCTGACGGTGCTGCGCTTTCTCGGCGGCGCGGCCAGCTACCTGCTGGCGGCGCTTGCGGTGGCGGCCATCGGACATGCGCCCGCCAGCCTCTTGGCCAGCATAATAGCCATTGCATTTGCCGGCTTCTTCGTCATTGGCGCCCAGTTCTGCATGAACGCATTTGCGGCAGGATATTATCCGACTACATCGCGGGCTTCAGGCATGGGGCTGGCTTTTGGCATCGGCCGTATTGGTTCCATCCTGGGCCCTGTTCTGGGTGGGGTGATTTTGGCCAATAACTGGTCGACATCAAGCATTTTTATCATTGCGGCAGTTCCCGCCTTGGTATGCGCCTATGCGGTATGGCAGGTAGATGCGTTGAAGAGCCGCTCGGCGCGCCGAGCGGCCGATGCCGGCACAGTATCGACGGATGCCCTGGGGGGAAAGGCGTCCTGAAGCCTGCGCTTGTCCATTGTCCGCCGCCAGCGCAGGCCCGCACAACCGGCGCCGCACGGCTCCCCATATCGCCCCCGGCAGGGCTTGTGGCAATGATGATCCAGGAAGATGCCGGCCCGCCGGCTACGGATGCACGGTTTCCGAGAACCACTCGTCGGGAAGCTCATGGCCCAGGGCGGCGGCGCGGGCCTTGTCCAGCACCAGGGCGCCGCAGGCGGCGAATTGCAGGCCTGTGCCGATGTTGTTGACGAAGCAAGTGATCTGCCCGTCGCCGCCGCGGCCGGCCGCCCTGCCGGCCACCAGGTCGGCAAGGTCGGCATAGGCGCCGCGGTTGCGCGCGTCCTTCCACCAGCCTTCTTTCTGGGCGGCCGTCACATTGGGCGTGCCGGGCATGATGTTGTTGTCCTGCTTGGAGGGCGCCGCCACATGCAGGACGACATGGTCGCAGCCGTCCAGCAATGCCTGGTCCACCTCTTGCGTCTTGACGCAGCTGAGATGCACACCCGGCTTCAGCCAGGACGGCTCCAGCACGGGCTGCATGGACGAGGTCGCGGCCATGATGACGTCGGCGCCGGCAACGCATTCCCCGGCGCTGGCGGCCTCGCGTATTTCCACGTCCGCATGGCGCGCCCTGGCCTCCTTGACGAAGGCCTGGCGGCTTTCGGGACGCGGGCTGAAGACATCGACCCGCTGGAAGGGATGCACGGCCAGGGCGGCCATCAGCTGGCCGCCGGCCTGCCAGCCCGAGCCGATCAGGGCCAGCTTGCGGGCATTCTTGCGCGCCAGGTGCTTGAGCGCGATGCCGTTGACCGCGCCCACGCGCATGCGCTGCATCACGCCGTCGGGAAAGGCGCCCAGCAGCGCGCCGGTCTCCGAGCTGAACAGGAACACCAGGCCCACCCAGCGGCCATTGGCGCGCGGTTCTTTGACCCGGCGCATCTTGCCGGCGACGATAGGATGGGTGATGACGTCCGAATTGATGCGCAGCGCATGCACGCGCTTGCGCGGCCAGGCGCCGCCCATCTGCTTGAAGCCGTAGTAGGCGCCCGGCTCGACCGAGGGCGAGATATTGTCCACGCGCGGCACCAGCAGCGTCTGGCCGGCGGCATAGTCGCGGAACATCTCTTCCAGCGCATCGATGCATTCGGGCATCGTCAACAGTTGCTCCACGTCCTCGTTGCTCAGCACGCGCATGAATGGGATTCCTTGTTCTGATTGGTGTAAGGGGCGTCAGTCCCGGTGGCGCCGGGCCGCCGGGGCCGACCCGCCGGCGCAGACGTGCTGGCGCCCGCCGGCGATGCCGACGGACTGGAAGCCGCTATTATCTATATGACCTATATCAATCGTCAAGAATGCGCGGGGCAGGCAGCCTCGGCGGCGCGGCTCGCGGTGTCGGCGCGCAGGTAATCCAGCACGGCCTGGAAGTCGCCCTGGAACACGATGCGGTCTGCCTTGTCCCGGCGCTGCGAGGCATACATGGGGTCGTAGTACTCGGCCAGCAGGCCTTCTATCCAGCGGCGGTGCGGGTCGACCGCGCCGCTGCGCTCCTGGGCGGACAAGGCTTCGTCCATCAGGCGGGACAGCCGTTGATGGCGCTCGGCGCCCAGGCGCTTGACGATGTTGTCCAGGCTTGCGCGCAGGCGTCCGGCAAAGGCGGTGAAGCCGGCTTCGGGTCCATGCAGCGCGATGAATTCCGCCGACAGCCGGACCACGTAGTCGTCCAGTATGCGTTCGACCCGATGCGCGAAGCTGTCTTCCAGCCACACGACCTTGAATTCCTGCATGCGCTGGTGCACGGGCAGCGGCAGGGCGCAGCTGCCGATGAGGCGGCTTTCGTCTTCCAGCACGAACTGCCGCATGCCGCGGGCCTGCTTCCTGAGCAGGTCGATGGCCACGCGATGCTCGAAATCGATCTGCCTGGGCTGCGGGGTGGCGTGCTTGCCGAAACTGGACCCGCGGTGGTTGGCATGCGCCTCCAGGTCGATGGCATTGTCCAGCCGCGCCAGCAGTTCGGTCTTGCCGGTGCCGGTCAGGCCGCCCACGATCACGAAGCCGCACTCTTTGAACGCGCTTTCGGTGGCCTGCATCAGGAAGCCGCGCATGGCCTTGTAGCCCCCCGCCACCCGCGGATAGTCGACGCCCGCCTCGCTTTTCAGCCATTGCTGTGCAATCTGCGAGCGCAAGCCGCCGCGAAAGCAGTATATATAGCCGTCGGGATGGGCGCGGGCGAAATCGGCCCAGGCCTGGATGCGGCCTGCCTTCAGGGGGCCGCTGACGAGGCGGTGTCCCAGCTCGATGGCGGCCTGTTGCCCATGGTGCTTGTAGCAGGTGCCGACCTTCTGGCGCTCGCTGTCGTTCATCAGGGGCAGATTGCAGGCGCCCGGAAAAGCGCCTTTGCCGAATTCGACCGGCGCGCGCACGTCCAGCAAAGGGGTGCCGCTTAGAAGAATGGAGAGGTAGTCGTCGCTATCGGCGCGCATCGAGGTGGTATGGCCAGGGTTGTCGCAAAGGCTTATTTTAGATGCGTTTGCGTATGGCCGGCGCGGAAGCGCCGCTTGCCGGGCGTGTCGGAACTGCCTGGCCCCGGCGATGCACTGTTTGCACGGCGCCCGCCGGCAGGCGGGCGCGGTCGCGCCCCGCCGGCATCGCGCTTACTTCATGTTGCACTGTTGGTAGTAGGCATCCTTGTGGTCTTTGAAGACGGTCCCCTTGACCGCCAGCTGAGCCTTGCCGTCCGCCCCCTTGACCACGTCCACGCGGTACCAGTCGGTAATGGGAAAGTGGTTGGTGTTGAACTTGAAGTTGCCGCGCACCGACTTGAAATCCGCCGCCTGCAGGGCCTTGCGCAGGGCGTCCTTGTCCTTCAGGTTGCCATCGACCTTGCGGATGGCCGAATCCAGCAACATGGCCGCGTCATAGGACTGCGCGGCATACAGCGAGGGGACGCGGTTGTATTTTTTCTCGAAGGCCTCGACGAACTGCTTGTTCTGGGGGTTGTCCAGATCGGGCGAGTAAGGAGAATTGGTGATGGCGCCCAGGGCGATGTCCTGCAGCGCGGGCAGCGTGGAGCCGTCGATCGTGCTGGCCGAAATCAGGGGCACCTTGTCCAGCAGGCCGGCCTGGCGGTATTGCTTGACGAAGTTCACCCCCATGCCGCCCGGATAGAACACATAGACGGCGTCGGGGTTGGCCTGCATCAGCTGCGCGATCTCGACCGAATAGTCCAGCTGGTTGATCTGGGTATAGACCTCGTCCAGCACTTCGCCCTTGTAAAAACGCTTGAAGCCGGCCAGCGCATCCTTGCCCGCCTGGTAGTTGGGCGCCATGATGTACATCTTTTTGTAGCCCAGGTTGGTGGCCAGCTGGCCTCCCCCTTCGTGCAGCTGGTCGTTGTTCCACGAGGTGGAGAAGAAATTGGGCGAGCATTGCGCCCCGGACATGGGCGAAGGCCCCGCGTTGGAGCCTATGAGGAATGTGCCCGAATCCAGTATGGGTTTTTGCACCGCCATCATGACGTTGGAATAGATGATGCCGGTGATGAAATCCACCTTGTCGTTGTTGATCATCTTGCGGGCGATCTGCACGCCGACGTCGGGCTTGAGCTGGTCGTCGTCCTTGATGACCTGTACGGGCTGGCCGCCCAGCTTGCCGTCATGCTGCTCGACGGCCAGCATGAAGCCGTCCAGCTGGTCCTGGCCCAGCGCCGCGCCGGAACCGGACAAGGTGGTGATGAGGCCTATCTTGACGTCGGCATGCGCGGGCGCCCAGCCGAATGCCATCGCGATTGCCGTTGCGCACATGATTTTCTTGAAGTGTGGTTGCATGAGTTTTCCTTTAATGGTTGTCTGGACACTACGGCTGCATACAACAAAAAACAAGCGCTGCGGCGCGCGGCGGGCGCCGCAAGGCATCATATCCCGAAGAACTGCGCCGCGTTGCCGCCGAGCAGGCGATTGCGGGTTTTCTCGGGGAAGGGGGTGTCGCGTATCAATTGCCCCACTTTCTGCTCGCCCAGCGGATAAGGGTAGTCCGAGCCCAGCATCACCTGGGCGTCGCCCATGACGTCGACCAGCAGCTTCAGCGCGGCGGGGTCGAACACCGCCGAATCCACGTGGAAGCGGTCCACGTAGGACGAGGGCGGATGGGGGCAGTCCTGGCGGATGATGTCGCGTTCGCGCCAGGCATTGTCCACGCGCCCCAGCAGGAAGGCAAAACTGCCCCCGCCGTGGGCGAAACAGATCTTCAGCGAACGTGGCAGTTTCTCGAAGGCGCCGGACAGGATCAGCGACAGAATGCCCAGCTGGGTCTCGGCCGGCATGGCCACCAGCCAGGGCAGCATCCATTTCTTCATGCGCGCTTGGCCGCCCATCATGTCCCAGGGGTGGACGAGCAGGGGAATGTCCTCATGGGCGCAATGGGCAAGAAAGGCCAGCAGCTGCGCGTCGTCCAAGTCCTTGTCGCCCAGGTGGTTGCCTATCTGCACCCCCACGTGGCCGATGCGCTTGGCCCGCGAGGCTTCGGCGCAGGCGGCGTCCAGGTCTTGCAGGGGCACTTGCGCCAGCGCCTTCAGGCGGCCGGGGCGGTGCGCGCACAGCTCGATGGCATAGTCGTTCATGCGCTGCGCCCAGGGCAGCGCCTTGCCGGCGGGATAGCCGTAGCCGAACATGACGGGCGTGGCGCACATGATCTGCACGTCGACGCCGCTGGCGTCCATTTCCTGGAGGCGCCTGGCGGGGTCCCACAGGGCCGAATACACCGGCCGGAAGGGCCGGTCGCCGGTCATGATCATGCCGCTGCCATCGCCGTCGTCGCGCAGCCAGGGCGCGTTGGCCGGGTCCAGCGCACGGGCCTCGGCCTGCGTGATGGGCGGGAAAAAATGCGAATGGATGTCGATGACCGGGGCGGCGGCGGGTTTCAAGCGGTGTTTCCTTGCGTGGAGGGTTGGGGCGGGGGCGACAGGGCCGCGCGGCCCGGATGCACGGCATGGCAGTGGCCGCATTCGCGCAGGCTTTCGTCCTGGTAGAAGCGCTCGAACAGCGGCGGCAGGTCCTTGACGATGCTTTTCAGCTGCACTTCGACGCGGTGCACCAGGTGGCTGCACCGCGGACAGTACCATTCGAACGCATCCAGCACGTCCAGGGGGCGCTGGCGCTCGATGACCAGGCAGCGGCTGTCGGCCTCGGGCCGCTGCGGCGAATGGCGCACGTGCGGCGGCAGCAGGAACATGTCGCCTTCTTTCAGGTCGACGCGCTGCGGCTTGCCGTCGGCCATGATGTTCAGGTAGGCGTTGCCCTTGAACTGGTAGAAGAATTCCTCGAAGGGGTCGTCGTGGAAGTCGGTGCGCTGGTTGGGGCCGCCTACCACGGTGACGATGAAGTCGGCGTCCTGCCATATCTGCTGGTTGCCGACCGGCGGCTTGAGCAGGTGGTTGTTCTGTTCCAGCCAGCGATGGAAATTGAGCGGCGCTCCGTACTTGAACATGTCCGTCTCCTTGCTGCCGGCCCGCGGGGCCTACAGCGGCTTATAGGCAATGGCCTTGATCTCGATGAGCAAATGCGGGTGGGGCAGCTGGTGCACGGCCACCGTCGTGCGCGCGGGGCCGTCGTAGTCGAAGTATTCGCCGTAGACCTCGTTGTAGCCCCCGAAGTCGTTCATGTTGACCAGGAAGGCGGATATTTCGACGATGTCCGACAGGCCGGCATCCGCGCTTTGCAGGATGTCGCGGATGTTGTCCAGGACCGCGCGCGTCTGGGCCCGGATGTCCAGCCGGGTGGTGCCCAGGGCGTCGACCTCGACCCCGGCAAAGCTGTTGTCGGGCCGGCGCGAGCTGGTGCCGGACACGAAAAGAAAGTCGCCGGCGCGCTTGACGTGGGGGAATTTGCCGCGTGGCGCGGCCTTGCCCGCCACCACCTGTGCCTGTGTGTTCATGCGTGCTCCTGGGCACGACGCATGGGCGCCGTTTGCCGAATGTTTGCCGCCGGGCTCCCCCGGCCGGACGTCCCTTGCCGGGCGCCCCTTGCCGGGCGCCTCCATCCATCCTGGGTCGAGTATAGGAAGGCTTGGCTCCATTACATAGTGAAAGAAAGCGAATTTGCTATTCGTGTTTTCGATAGCGGACAGGCGTCGACAGTAAGGGGTCAGCGCAGGCAGTCTATGAAGCGTTGCGTGGCGGGGGTCGGCTGGCGGTCGGCCCGTATGGAATAGCCCACGTCGCCGAATTTGCCAAGCTTGCCCAGATTCAATATGGAAAGCAGGCCCAGGCCCTGGAAGTGCCGCGCGGCGGCGCGCGGCATGAAGAGAATCGAGGAGGAATCCTGCAGCAGCCCGATGTTGGTCACCAGGGACAGCGATTCGGTGATGTTCAGGGGAAGGTCCAGGCCCGCGTCCCGCAGCAGGCGTTCGACGATGGCGCGCGCCGGGGACTCCTGCAAGGGGAAAATCCAGGGAAACTGCAGCAGGTCCTGCAGGCGCAGCCGGCTGACATGGGCCAGGGCATGGCGGGGGCCGGATACCGCGCAGATCTCGTCCGGGTACAGCACCGTATGCTCGAAGGGGAAGCGGCGCATCAGGGGCAGGTTCTTCTCGGGCAGGCGTCCCACCACGATGTCCAGTTCGCCATTGGCCAGTGCATGGAACAACTGCTCGTTGGACCCTTCCCGCACGGTGACCAGCACGCCGGGCCGCTGCTGCTTGAGCCGGATGATGGCCTTGGGCAGCAACTGCGCCGAGGCGGAAATCAGCGTGCCGACGATGACATGGCCGCTTTCGCCCGACCGGAAGGTGTTCAGCTCGTCGGTCAGGTAGCGCAGTTCGGAGATGACGGTGCGTAGCCGCTGGCCCAGCAGCGTGCCGTAGCAGGTGGGCGCCACGCCCCGGTTGCTGCGCTCGAACAGAGGGACGTCCAGGGCGGCCTCGAGTTCCTGTATGGCTTTGGTGACGGCGGACTGCGACATGTTCAGCTCACGCGCCGCGCTGGCGATGGAGGGCGAGTTGAAGACCCGCTCGAAGATCAGCAGCGGCCTGAGCTTGAGGTGGTGCATGGAAAGCGGCTGGAGGGCCGCGCCCGGCGCTATTTTTCCCGCTGGGCCGCCCTCGGGCTTGGCGTCCCTGGCAGGGGGGCGGCCAGCCGAAGGCGCAGCGTGGGGGCGTTTTTTTGTCATGCCGTTCCTGAAGCGTCAAGCGCCATGCGGGCGCACCGCGATGGTTATATTTAATGCGCGAAGCGCGCCGCCTGGCAAGCCCCGCCCGCTTCGGCACGGACGCTGGCGGACAGGGCGGCGAGGTCGGCGGCGGAAGCGGCGGGTTGCGGGCGGGGCGCTTGGCCGGCGACGTCTTCGATCTTGCGTCTTATTCTCGTTCTCAGCCAGTCTTTCCGGGCCTCGGCCCAGGCTTGGCTTTTTGCCGCGCGCAGTCTTATACTGGCCCAAAACCCGGAGAAACAGTGGGGTTTTTCCGGCATAAAGTAAAAATAGGTGTCTTCATTCTGGGAGAGCGTCATGGTCAACATGAGTCGGCGACAATTCTTCAGGGTGACGGGTGCAACACTGGCGGGTTCCAGCCTGACATTGCTGGGGGCCGCCCCCGGCCCGGCCATGGCCGAAGTCAGGCAGTACAAGCTGGCGCGCATGAAAGAAACGCGCAATACCTGTCCCTACTGTTCCGTGGCCTGTGGTGTGCTGATGTACGGACTGGGGGACGGCGCGAAAAATGCCACGCCCCGCATCGTGCACATCGAAGGCGATCCGGACCACCCTGTCAACCGCGGGACGCTCTGTCCCAAGGGGGCCGGCCTGATCGATTTCATCAACAGCCCCCACCGACTCAAGTACCCCGAATACCGCGCTCCCGGCTCCGACAAATGGCAGCGCATCTCGTGGGACGACGCGATGACGCGCATCGCCGCCCTGATGAAGGCCGACCGCGACGCCAATCTCGTCGAGAGCACCGATGACGGCAAAGTGGTCAACCGCTGGCTCACGACAGGCATGCTGGCCGCGTCGGCCAGTTCCAACGAGGTTGCCTACATCACGCACAAAGTCGTGCGCAGCATGGGGATGCTGGCTTTCGACAACCAGGCGCGTGTCTGACATGGCCCGACGGTGGCAGGTCTTGCCCCGACGTATGGCCGTGGAGCGATGACGAACCATTGGGTCGACATCAAGAACGCGGATGTAGTGCTGATCATGGGCGGGAACGCCGCCGAGGCCCACCCCTGCGGGTTCAAGTGGGTCACCGAGGCCAAAGCCCACAACAAGGCGAAGCTCATCGTCGTGGATCCGCGCTTCACGCGCTCGGCATCCGTGGCGGACTTCTATGCGCCCATACGCACGGGCACCGACATCATTTTCCTGGGCGGGGTCATCCACTACCTGCTGGAAAACGACAAAGTGCAGCACGAGTACGTGCGCAACTACACCGATTTCGCCTTCATCGTGCGCGACGACTTCTCGTTCGAGAATGGCCTGTATTCGGGCTACAACGAGGAAAAGCGCACGTACGAAAAAGGTTCGTGGGACTACGAGCTGGGCGAGGACGGCTATGCCAGGGTGGACCCCACCCTGCAGCATCCCCGTTCGGTGTACCAGCTGCTCAAGAAGCATTATTCGCGCTACACCCCCGAAATGGTCGAGCGCGTCTGCGGCACGCCGCGGGACAAGTTCCTGAAGGTCTGCGAGATGCTGGCCTCCACCTCGTCGCCGGACCGCGCCGCCACCGTCATGTACGCGCTGGGCTGGACGCAGCACTCCATCGGCTCGCAAATCATCCGCACGGGCGCCATGGTGCAGCTGCTGCTGGGCAATATCGGCGTGGCGGGCGGCGGCATGAATGCGCTGCGCGGCCATTCCAACATCCAGGGCCTGACCGACCTGGGCCTGATGTCCAACCTGCTGCCCGGCTACCTGACGCTGCCCAACGATGCCGAGCAGACACTGGACAGCTACCTTGCCACCCGTACCCAGAAGCCGCTGCGGCCCAACCAGCTCAGCTACTGGAGCAACTACAAAAAGTTCCACGTCAGCCTCATGAAGGCATGGTGGGGCGATGCGGCGCGCGCCGACAATGACTGGGCATACAACTACCTGCCCAAGATGGACAAGCCCTACGACATGCTGCAGGCCTACGAGCTGATGGCCCAGGGCAAGATGAACGGCTATATCTGCCAGGGCTTCAACCCGCTGGCTTCGGCGCCCTACAAGCGCAAGCTGATCGACGGCTTTTCCAGGCTGAAGTATTTGGTCATCATGGACCCGCTCATCACCGAGACGTCCGAATTCTGGCGCAACGCGGGCGAGTACAACGACGTCGACCCGTCCAGTATCCAGACCGAGGTCTTCCGCCTGCCCACCACTTGCTTCGCCGAGGAAGAAGGCGCGCTGGTCAATTCGGGGCGCTGGCTGCAATGGCACTGGAAGGGCGCCGAGCCTCCGGGCGAAGGCAAGAGCGACATCGAGATCATGGCCGACCTATTCCTGCGCATGCGCGACCTGTACGCCAGGGACGGAGGCAAATTCCCGGACCCCATCGTCAACCTCTGGTGGCCCTATGCCCAGCCGCACTATCCCTCCGCCGCCGAGCTGGCCAAGGAATACAGTGGCCGGGCCCTGACCGACCTGTCCAGCCCGGCCGACCCGTCGGTAGTCCTGCGCAAGGCGGGCGAGCAGCTGGCGGGCTTCGGCGAACTGCGCGACGACGGGTCCACCCTCTGCGGCTGCTGGATTTATTCCGGCTGTTGGTCGTCCGCCGGCAACTTGATGGCGCGGCGCGACAACAGCGACCCCACCGGCGTGGGCCAGACCCTGAACTGGGCCTGGTCCTGGCCCGCCAACCGGCGCGTGCTGTACAACCGGGCCTCGTGCGACTTGTCGGGCAAGCCCTTCAACCCCAGGCGCGCGCTGGTGTACTGGAACGGCAAGGCCTGGACGGGCGCCGATGTGCCCGACTTCAAGGTCGACGAAGTGCCGGAGAACGGCATGGGGCCGTTCATCATGAACCCCGAAGGCGTGGCGCGGTTCTTTGCGCGCAAGGGCATGGCCGAAGGCCCCTTCCCCGAGCACTACGAGCCCTTTGAAACCCCGCTGGGCTACAACCCGCTGTATCCGGACGAGAAACGGGCGGTCAGCAACCCGGCCGCGCGCGTGTTCCCGGACGATCTGGCGGCCATGGGCAAGGTGGCGGATTTCCCCTATGTGGCGACCACCTATCGCCTGACCGAGCACTTCCACTACTGGACCAAGCATGTCGAGCTCAACGCCATCCTGCAGCCCGAGCAATTCGTCGAAATAGGCGAAGCGCTGGCCGGCGAGCTGGGCATCGCCAACGGGGCCAGGGTCAAGGTTTCTTCCAACCGGGGGTACATCAAGGCCGTGGCGCTGGTGACCAAGCGGATCAAGGCCCTGCAGGTGGACGGCAAGACCATGCACCATGTGGGCATTCCGATTCATTGGGGCTTCGTCGGGCTGGCCAAGCCGGGTTTCCTGGCCAATACGCTGACGCCTTCCGTGGGCGACGGCAACACCCAGACGCCGGAATTCAAGTCCTTCCTGGTCAAGGTCGAAAAAGCTTAGGAGCGCAGCCATGGCATTGCAATCTCTGGACATCAAGCGGCGCTCCGCCACCACCACGCCCCCGCCCGGCGAGCGTGACGCGGTGGTCGGCGGCGGCGTCGCCAAACTCATCGACACCACCAAGTGCATAGGCTGCAAGGCCTGCCAGGTGGCCTGCATGGAGTGGAACGAAACCCGCGACACCATAGGCACCAACGTGGGCGTCTACGACAACCCTTCCGACCTGACGGCCAACTCGTGGACAGTGATGCGTTTCGCCGAGTACGAGAACCAGGCCGGCGACCTGGAATGGCTGATCCGCAAGGACGGCTGCATGCACTGCGAGGACCCGGGCTGCCTGAAGGCCTGTCCTTCGCCCGGCGCCATCGTGCAGTACAACAACGGCATCGTGGACTTCCACGAAGAAAACTGCATCGGCTGCGGCTATTGCATCACCGGCTGCCCGTTCGACGTGCCGCGCATTTCGCAGAAGGACAACAAAGCCTACAAGTGCACGCTGTGTTCCGACCGCGTGGCGGTGGGCCAGGAGCCCGCCTGTGTCAAGACCTGTCCCACCGGCGCCATCGTGTTCGGCACCAAAGACGACATGAAAAAGCACGCGGACGACCGCATCGTGGACCTGCAGTCGCGGGGCTTCGAGAATGCCGGCCTGTACGATCCGGCCGGCGTGGGCGGCACCCACGTCATGTATGTGCTGCACCATGCCGACAGGCCGGGGCTGTACAGCGACCTGCCCAAAGACCCTGAAATCAGCCCCATGGTCGGGCTGTGGAAGGGCATCGCCAAGCCGCTGGGCGTGGCGGCCATGGCGCTGACCGCGCTGGCGGGCTTCTTCCACTACATCCGCACCGGTCCCGCCGAGACCGACGAGGAAGACGAGCGCCAAGCCGAGGAGGCCACTCATGAATGACATGAAAAAACCCGGGCTGATCGAACGCTATTCGGCCAGCCAGCGCATCAACCACTGGATCATTGCCATCACTTTCGTGCTGCTGGCCCTGTCCGGCCTGGCCTTGTTCCATCCCGCCTTCTTCTGGCTGAGCAGCCTTTTCGGGGGCGGCACATGGACGCGCATCCTGCATCCCTTCGTGGGGCTGCTGATGTTCATCTGCTTCGCGGTGTTCGCCGCGCGCATGTTCAGCCACAACCTGATGGGAAAACGCGACTGGCAATGGCTGCGGCAGGCCGGCGACGTCATCAACAAGCGCGAGGACAAAGTGCCCGAGGCGGGCCGCTACAACGGGGGGCAGAAGCTGCTGTTCTTCGTGCTCATTCTCTTGTTGATAGGCCTGCTGCTGACCGGCGTGGTGATGTGGCGCGAATACTTTTCGTTCTACTTTCCCATATGGGCCATTCGCCTGGCCTCCCTGCTGCATGCCCTGTTTGCTTTTCTGCTGATTTGCGCGATCATAGTGCACATCTATGCGGGCATCTGGGTCAAGGGCTCGGTGCGCGCCATGACGCGCGGCACGGTCTCGCCGGGCTGGGCCTGGAAGCACCATAGGCTGTGGCTGCGCCAGGTGCGCGGCCGGCCGTCCACCGAAAAATAGCGGCGCTTTTCCGCCTTTACGTCAGTTGCATGGCTGCCGCGGGGCAGCCATGTTTTTTCAGGAGTATGCCTTGCAGCGAATTCTTCCGCGCGGCGAAATCGAATCACTGGATCATACGTCTATCCCGCGGGTCCGTTTGCCTCAACGCATCTCGGTGTTTGCCGACAGGGCGGCGCGCCTGCGCAAGCTGGCGCCGGGCAATCCCATATCGGGCTATCTGCTTCTGATGGCCGGCCTGGCCGATGCCCAGCACGAAGCCCTGGCCGCTTTCCCGGCCCCCGCCGTTCCGCAGGAGCGCATCTCCATGGCGCAGGCGCACGGCATGCCGCCCCTGCAGGCCATGGGCGGGCCGCGCGACCCCGCATGGCGCGATGCGCTGGACACTGTGCTGCGCCATGTCGCGCAGCTGGAACAGGCGCCGCCCCAGGCCGTCGATGCCGCGGCGGCGGTCCGGCGCCGCCTGCGCGACGACCCCGGGTCCCTCGAGGCGCAGGCCGACGCGCTGCTGGCCGAACGCGACGACGAGGCCGACGGCGCCGCCGCGCCATTCATCATGGCCGGACTGCAGGTCTACTGGACGGCGCTGGCCGCCCAGTTCGACGAGCAGGGCCTGCCCGTGGTCAGCCCGTTCGGGGTCTGTCCCTTGTGCGGCAGCCTGCCGGTGGCCAGCGTGGTCCGTGTGGGGGGGCAGGCAGACGCCTGCCGCTACCTGTGCTGCTCGCTGTGCAGCACCGAATGGCATCTGGTGCGGGTCACCTGCTCGCATTGCCAGGGCACCAAAGAAATCGCCTATCACGCCATCGAAGGCGGCCCCGAGGGCATCAAGGCCGAGTCCTGCGACGAATGCCATAGCTACCGCAAAATCTTCTACCAGGAAAAAGACTTCGACTTCGAAGCAGTCGCCGACGACCTGGCCACGCTGCCGCTGGACGTCCTCATGGGCGAGGCCGGCTATTCGCGGGCCAGCGGCAACCCTCTGCTGTGGCAGCCGTCGCAGGGCTCCGCCGAAACCGGGGGCGACTAGATGTCCGTGCCAGCCCAGCCGCCGGCAGCCGCCCGGGCGGCCGACATCCCTTCGCTGGACCGTCTGCTGAACACCGCGCAGGGCAAGGCCTTGCTGAAGGAGTACGGGCACACACTGCTTGCGGACGCCTTGCGCGGCCTGCTGGACGAACTGCGCGGGCAGGCCCTGGCCGGCGCGCTGGCGGGCGATGCGCTGCGCGAAGGCGTCCTGCTGGCCGAGGCGGGGCGGCGCCTGCGGGATGCCTCCCGGCCGCGCCTGCTGCCCGTATACAACCTGACCGGCACGGTGCTGCACACCAACCTGGGCCGGGCGCTGCTGCCCGACGCCGCCGTGCAGGCCGTGGCGCGCGCCCTGGTCTGCCCGGCCAACCTGGAGTTCGACCTGGACAGCGGCGGCCGCGGCGACCGCGACGACCTGGTCGAAGGCCTCCTGCGCGAATTGACGGGCGCCGAGGCGGCCACCGTGGTCAACAACAATGCCGCGGCGGTGTTGTTGATGCTCAATTCGCTGGGCAACCGCCGCGAAGTCGTGGTGTCG
>Ga0180223_1000781_pt1 | contig 32870 bp, 28 predicted proteins | sample eDN5th30CKraftOP_FD_151337 | JGI IMG/M metagenome (GOLD analysis project Ga0180223, IMG submission 151337) | Enriched Organic Plus compost microbial communities from Emeryville, California, USA - eDNA 5th pass 30_C Kraft OP (version 2) (version 2) ... | reverse complement strand
GTCGAGCAGTGATCGGTCAGCACCCGGTTGGTTTCTTCCGGCATCGACCGGTTGAACGAGCGCAGGCCCGCCTCGATATGCGCCACCGGCACGTCGAGCTTGCGCGCCGCCAGCGCGCCGGCCAGCGTCGAATTGGTGTCGCCGTAGACCAGCACTGCATCCGGCCGCGCCTTCAGCAGCAGCGCGTCGATCCCTTGCAGCATCGCCGCCGTCTGCTTGCCGTGCGAGCCCGAACCGACGCCGAGATTGACGTGCGGCGCCGGAATGCCGAGTTCGCGGAAGAAGATTTCCGACATGCCGTCGTCATAATGCTGGCCGGTATGCACCAAAGTCTCGCGGATGCCGGCCTCGCGCAGCGCGAAACAAACCGGCGCCGCCTTGATGAATTGCGGCCGCGCGCCGATGACGGTCATGACGTTCATGGCGAAACGCCGCCCATCGGCTGCTCTTCCTCGAGCAGGCGCAGCAAGTATTCCCCGTACGGGCTTTTGCTTAGCGCCATCGCCAGCCTGCGAAATTGATCTTGGCCGATCATGCCGCCGCGATAGGCGACTTCCTCCGGAGAAGCGATCTTGATGCCCTGGCGCAGCTCAACCGCGCGCACGAACTCGGATGCCTCGAGCAGCGACTCGTGCGTGCCGGTATCGAGCCAGGCATAGCCACGACCGAGAACGCGCACCTGTAGCGCGTCCTGCTTGAGATAGAGATTGTTGAGGTCGGTGATCTCCAGTTCACCGCGCGCCGACGGCTTGAGCTGCTTCGCCATCGCTGAGACACGGCCGTCATAGAAATAAAGACCGGTCACGGCATAGCGCGATTGCGGTTTTTTCGGCTTCTCCTCGATGTGGATGACGCGGCCTTTGGCATCGAAAGTCACGACGCCGTAGCGCTCCGGATCGGCTACGTGGCAACCGAAGACGATCGCGCCTTGCGTGAGCTTTGCCGACTCCTGCAACAGCCCGGTCAGGCCGGTGCCGTAGAAAATGTTGTCGCCGAGAATCAGACAGCAAGGCTCGCCGGCGATGAATGTCTCGGCCAGCAGGAACACCTGGGCGATGCCGTCCGGCGACGGCTGCTCGATGAAGGTGAGCCGCAAGCCCCATTGCGAGCCATCGCCGAGCAAGCGCTGGAAGGCGCTCCGGTCGGCCGGCGTGGTGACAATCGCGATCTCGCGAATGCCGGCCAGCATCAGCACCGACAGCGGATAATAGATCATCGGCTTGTCGTAGACCGGCATGAGCTGCTTGCTGACCGCGAGCGTCAGCGGGTAAAGCCTGCTGCCGCTGCCGCCGGCGAGGATGATGCCTTTCAATGCACGACACTCCCGGTAATGCGGGCAAGCCGCAGGTCGTCGAGGACGGCGGCAAGCCCCGCGCGCCAATCCGGCGCAGCGAGTCCGAGCGACGCCAGCGCATCGCAATTCAGCACCGAATTGGCCGGACGGCGCGCCGCCGTCGGATATTGCGCTGTCGTGATGGGAATGACCTTGGGCACGCTGTCGATAAGGCCGATTGCCGCCGCGCGGTCTAAAATCTGCTCGGCGAAGCGCCGCCAGTTTGTCGCTGGCTGCCCGGCAAAATGATACGTGCCCCAGGCCAGCGGTCCGCCGACAACGGCTTTCTCAGCCAGCGCAACCATCGCCTGCGCCAGCGCGGCCGCCGGCGTCGGACAGCCTACCTGATCGTCAACCACCTTCATCTCCGACTTGATCGCGCTCAGCCGCAGAATCGTCTTGACGAAGTTGTTGCCGGAGGAGCCGAACAGCCATGCTGTGCGCAAAATAATATGACGCTCCAGCCGCGACCGGACTTCGATTTCGCCTTGCAGCTTGCTGTCGCCATAAACCGAACGCGGTGCGGGGGCGGACTTTTCCGTATAGGGACCGCCATCACCGTCAAATACGTAGTCGGTCGACACATGGATCAGCGGAATGCCAAGTTCGGCGCAAACCACAGCAAGTGCCATAGCGCCGTCGCGGTTGACGGCAAATGCCGCCGCGGGCTCTGTCTCGGCCCTGTCGACCGCGGTATAGGCTGTGGCGTTGAGCACGACGGAAGGCCGAATTTTTAGGATCGCAGCCCGGGTGGCGACCGCGTCGGTCACGTCGATTGTTTCGCGGCCGACGACCTTTAATAAAAGCTGCGACGTCGGCACGCGCGCCAGTTCCTGCCCTAACTGGCCGGTGCCGATCACAAGAGCGATCGGCTTTGCGGATGCCGACACGTTCACGGCCGCGCGCCCATGGCCGCGGCTGGCGCGCGCTTCAACAGCGGCCGCCACCAATCCTCGTGATCGAGATACCATTGCACGGTAAAGGCGAGCCCGGCATCGAAGCCGACCGACGGCGAGAAATTCAGCGCCCGCGCGATTTTGGTCGCGTCGATGGCGTAGCGCAGATCGTGGCCGGGCCGGTCGTCGACGAAGGCGATGCCGGTATCATGAGTCCTGCCATCGGCGCGTGGCTGCCGCTCGTCGAGCAGAGCGCAAATCTGCCGCACCACGTCAATATTGCGGCGCTCGCTGTTGCCGCCGATGCAATAGCATTCGCCGGGCACGCCCTGCCGCGCGATCGACCACAGCGCCCGCGCATGATCCTCGACGAACAGCCAGTCGCGGACGTTCTCGCCTTTGGCGTAGACCGGCAGCGGCAGCCCATCGATGGCATTGGCGATGACCACCGGGATGAGCTTCTCCGGAAACTGGTACGGCCCGTAATTGTTCGAGCAATTGCTGATAATCGTCGGCAGGCCGTAGGTGTGATGCCAGGCGCGGACAAAATGGTCGGACGCGGCCTTGCTCGCCGAATAGGGCGAATTCGGCCGATAGGGCGACTCCTCGGAGAACAAACCGTCCCGCCCGAGCGCGCCGAACACCTCGTCGGTCGATACATGGACAAAGCGGAAAGCATCCTTCCGCTCTGCGGGCAGTTGTCGCCAGTGACTGAGCGCGGCCTCGAGCATCACGAACGTGCCGTCGACATTGGTGCGCAGAAAATCCTTCGGGCCATGGATCGAGCGGTCGACATGGCTTTCGGCGGCCAGATGCAAAACGCAGTCCGCGTCGTATCGCTCGAACACCGCCCTCATCGCTTCGGCGTCGCAGATATCGGCCTTGACGAAGTGATAGCGTTCGCTCGCGGCGACGCTCTCGACATTGCGCAGGTTGGCGGCATAAGTGAGCTTATCGACGTTGACCACGGCGGCGTTGCCGCGGTGGATCAGCATGCGCACCACGGCCGAGCCGATAAAGCCGGCGCCCCCGGTGACGATGACAACACGGTCGCGGCTTGCCATGCTAGGCTGCCCGTCCGGCGTCATACGCGAACGGACTGGCCAAATCCGCCAGCGTCGGATGCTTGCGGTCGCGCTCCGACAGCACCGCCTTGTCGGCCGTTACGGGCCAGTAAATTCCCAGCGCGGGATCGTTCCAAAGCAGGCCGCGGTCGTCCATCGCGCTGTAGTATTCGGACACCTTATAGATCACTTCGGTCTGTTCGCTCAAAGTGCAGAATCCGTGCGCAAAGCCGACGGGGACGAAGAGCTGTTGCCAATTCTCGGCACTCAGCTCAATTGCCACATGTCGGCCATAAGTCGGCGAGCCGCGGCGAATATCGACCGCGACATCCAGGATTGCGCCGCGCACCACCCGCACCAGCTTCGCCTGGGCGCACGGCGCCGACTGGAAATGCAGGCCGCGCACGACACCGGCGACAAGCGACAGCGAATGATTGTCCTGCACGAATGCGATGTCGATGCCGTGCTCGGCTAGCGCATCGTGCCGGTAGGTTTCCGAGAAGAAACCGCGCCCGTCGTCGATGCGCTTCGGAGTCAGCAGTTTGAGCCCCGGCAGTCCGGCGTCTTCGATCTTCATCCGGAAGAAGCGAGGTTGCCGGACTCATCGAGCGCGTATTGCTCGCCGGTCAGCGGGCACGTTAGATTGTCGCCAAGTCGCATCCCAGCTCTGCCGATCCAGCCGATGCGGCGCGCCGGCACGCCGGCCATCAACGCATAGGCCGGCACGTCTGATGTCACCACCGCGCCGGCGCCGATGAAGCAATATTCGCCGAGCGTGGCGCCGCAAACGATGGTCGCATTGGCGCCGATGGTTGCGCCGCGCCGCACCAGGGTCGGCCGGTATTCGGTCTTGCGCTCGATCTCGGCGCGCGGATTGAACACGTTGGTGAACACGCAGGACGGCCCGCAGAACACGCCGTCTTCCAGCGTCACGCCGTCATAGACCGACACATTGTTCTGAATCTTGACCTTGTCGCCGATCGTCGTCTTGTTGCCGACATAGACGCCCTGCCCGAGCGAGCAGTCGCGGCCGATGCGCGCTCCGGCACAGACATGCGTCCAGTGCCAGATGCGCGTGCCGGCGCCGATGGCGGCGCCCTCGTCCACGATCGCGCTTTCGTGCGCCTGCCAGCCGGTGGGATCGGACTTCATCGACCGTCAACGATCCGGCGGCACATCGGGTGATAGTCGCCGGCGAGCCCCCGCGGCGCCGCATTTCGGATATCGTGCACCGTCTCGATCGCCGGCCGCGCGTCCATCAGGCCCGAGCCGCCGCCGGAAAGGACATCGCGGTAGCATTTGGTGTGCAGGTCGCCGAAGCCTTCGCTGAAATTCAATTCCTCGCCCTCGATGAGAATGGAGCGGTAGCTCGGCTGGTTGGTGTTCGGCGGAAGATGGTTGGCGTCGATCGAGAGAAACCAGCGCACCTGCGCGCGTTCAAAGCGCAACAGCCCGGCCGCGACTTCCGGCCTGTGAACATGCACGACGCTGTCGAGACGCTTGCCGAACACCCAGCTCAGCATGTCGAAAAAGTGCACGCCGATATTGCTGGCGATGCCGCCCGACTTCTCCGTGTTGCCTTTCCAGCTGGTGAAATACCAGTGGCCGCGCGACGTCACGTAGGTCAGGTCGACGTCGTAGACCTTGTCCGGCGGCGCGCTCCGCACTCTTTCGTGCAGCGCCTGGATGGTCGAATGCAGGCGGAGCTGGAGAACGTTGAAAATCCGTTTTCCGGTCTCCTTCTCGATGTCGGCGAGCGCATCGAGGTGGCGCGGAACGAGCACCAAAGGTTTCTCGCAAATGGCGTTGGCGTTGCTGCGCAGCGCAAAGCGCATATGCGCGTCATGCAGGTAGTTCGGCGAGCATATCGACACGTAGTCGACGGACGTTCCACGCCGGCGCAGCTTGTCGACATGGCGGTCGAAGCGTTCGTATTCGGTGAAGAAGTCGGCCTCGGGAAAATAGCTGTCGATGATGCCGACGCTGTCGTTCGGGTCGAGCGCCGCCACCAGCGAATTGCCGGTGTCCTTGATCGCCTTCATATGCCGCGGCGCGATGTAGCCCGCGGCGCCGATCAGGGCGAAGCTCTTGGGCCCGGAAGCTCGTGTCATGGTCGGCTCTTCGCTGGGTGAAGTAAAGAAGGCGGGGATGGAGCAGATCTCGTTCGCGCATTTGCATTGCTACCGCAGCCCGGGTGACGTCAGTCACATCGGACTGGCCGCTCGGATCGACATCGGGACCGGAAGTCGTCGCCGCGGATCAGGCCGCGGCGATGAAGTCTGCATCGAGGACCACGCGAACCTTGCGTCCGAGAAGCTCGAGGAGGATGGCGACGCGCTCGCGGTCGGTCACGGTATCGATCAAGCCCAGGCAATCGGTGAAGGCGCCGTCCATCACCTTGATCTTGTCGCCCGGATTGAAGTGCGGCCGGGTGTCGAGCGGGATGAAGCCGTCGGCGTTTTCGCTGGCCTTGAGCTGCTCGACGACGCCGACGGGCACGACGGCCGGTTCGTTGCCGTTGCAGACCACTTGCGTGACGCCGACGGTCGAGCGGATCGCGAGCCAGCGCTGCGTGGCGACGTCGATCGACACGAACATGTAGCGCGGGAAAAGCGCGGCCGGCACCAGGTCGACCTTGCGGGCGTGACGCCGGCGCTTCTGATAACGTGGCAGATAGGTCTGAAAGCCCTGGCGGACGAGATGCGCCTCCGCCTTGCGCTCGGCGTTCGGCTGCGTTTGCACCACGTACCAGCGCGGTCCCGCGATCGACGTCATGACGCGGCCTCCTGCAATTTGACGATGCGGACGCGCAGCAGTTCAGGCACCAGCACGCGCTCGGCGCCGAAGCGGGCGATGGCGCGGTCGGCGCTCTCGCGCGCGCGAACCATGTCGGTGATCATCACGGCGTCGAATTGCTCGCGCACCGCGCCATAGTCCGGATAGACCGGCAGGCCGATGAACTGTGCATCGGCCGCCTCGCGATCGACCACGGCGACGATCTCGATGCCGTGGTCGAGCGCGCAGATCACGGTGATTTCCGCCAGATCGGATTTGCCGGCCAGCAGGATGCGGCCGGTGCCCTTCTGCTCGGCCGCCGCCAGCAACTGCGAACAGTCGGATTTCGCGCGGCGGAAAAAGCCGAAGGAATGCGACAGGTATTGCACCGTCAGCCGCGATTTCTCGGAGAAACCGTGCGGGGTCAGGTAATAAGCATAGCGCCGCGCCGGCGCCTCGCTCACCTTGAGCAGGCCCTTTTTCACGCAGCGCTTCAGATAGGCGTTGACCAGCCCTAGGGCGACACCGAGTTCCGCCGCCAAGTGCCGCTGGGACTGCCCGCCGTCGCGCTCGACGGATTCGAGAATCCCCAGCATAATCATAGGGTTTTCACCCTTTTCCTGCTCGGCGGCGTTGGCCATTGACGGTCCTCGTTAATCTCCAAACTAGCCGTTCATCCCGTGAACGTCAAGTTATCGTTCACGACATGAACGTTTCGCGGTTAACGAAAAAGCCTTTGAAAACAAGGCTGAGGCGGCTTGGCTGCCGCCGCTACTGGCGCGGCGGCACCGCCTTGGGAACTTCGCGGAAAGCCAATTCGGCCTCAGGCAAACGCTGTAAAATCCGGCGGCACACCCGATCCAGGCCTTCCTCAAGGGAGATACGCGGTTCGATTTTCAAAAGCGTCTTTTGTCGATTCAACAAAGGCCGTTTGACCGGGGTCATTTTCGACGGCTGCGACACAATTTTCACGAGGTACTCCGGTGCGCCAAGTTTTTGCCGGATCATTTCGGCGAGCTTAACAGTCGACACAAACTCCGCATTTCCGATGTTGATGACCGCGTATTCGTCCAATGTCATCGACGCGGCAATCGCCCGGACGGCATCGGAGACATGAAACCAGCCACGCTCGCTGCCCTCATGAACTTCGATCGAGCGCCCCGTCGCCAGACGGCCGGCAAACCGGCTGATGGCCGAGCGCTGATCGCCGAGGTCCTCGTCCTCGTCGTACATCATGAAAGGCCGCAAGGTGACGGCCTTCAGGCCGCATGACCGCACTTCATATTCAACCAGTTGTTCGCCGAGCCATTTGAGCAGGCCGTATCGGTTGTTTGGTTGCGGGTTCGGCACCGCCTCGTCCATCGGGTCGTGGTGCGGGCCGTAAATCTCCGAGGTCGAGAAGAACACCAGTTTCGAGCCGCCGCGCTTACACAACTGAATCACATCGTTGAGACCAACCAGGTTGGTCGATACGGCAACGGATGGCGACAATTCGCAGGTGACCCGACTAACAATCGCGGCCAACAAGATGACGCAATCCGGTCCCCAATCGAAGAATGGCAACAGGTCGACGGCCCGGGTCACATCGCCCATGATGTAATTGTCGCGCCACCGTTGCCGGATATCGGTCTCCCGAACGTCGTGGCCGACCTCCCGCAGATGGCGCACCAGCGGAACGCCGACGTTCCCTTCGGAACCGATGACCAATACTTTCATTTCGGGCGGTACCTCTTAGTGCTAGCTGCTGCCGCGCTCGTCCGGGGACTGTTCGCGAAAAATTTCCGGCAATCCAAGCCATATATTCGAAAAGCCGTCAAACGGCCAAAACGCTCTCGCTCAACACTTCAGTGACGCCGGATGACGGCGTAAGCCGTCGGACACACGGGCAGAACGCGGTCGAGACGCAGCGCCCCTTGCATCAATGTCGCATAGACGCCCGGCAGCGCCTTGCGCAGCGACCGGCGCAGAAACATTTCCGGGCCGGTGATGAAGAGAGAGTGCAGCAGCAGACTGCCCAAGCCGCCGATCTTCACCAGTTCGACGTTGGACCCGAAGCGCGCCGCCAGCATGGCCGGCGTATATTGGCGAAAGCCGTGCCAGAGATAGGGCAGCAGGCTCGAGCCCGCGGGGACGACGTGCACTTCGAGGCCGCCCGGCTTGAAGAACGCGGGAAACCTTGCAATCAACGTCGTGTCCGACGGAATGTGCTCCAGCGTGGAGACGGAGACCATCAGGTCGATCGGCCGCGCCGGCGAGAATTCATGCGCGTCGATCTGGCGAAACTCGATCGCGAAGGGAAAATCACCCGGCCGGTCGCGCTTGAAATAGTCCTGAATATCGATGCCGGTATAGGCGCCGCCATAGCCGAGGCCGGCCAGCCGGTCGGCCATCGCGCCGGCGCCGCAGCCGATCTCCAGCACTTCGAGCTGGCGGGGCGGCAGCAGCCGGGGCAATTCGCTGTCGATGAACACGTTGGTGATCAGACGGCTCGGCGAATGGCCCGCCAGCGCCTGCCGGGCGCGGGCGGGGCCCGGAAAAAACGGACGCGCCCCCGGACCGCGTCCGAGCGTCGCCAGATTGCGGCGCAGGTTCTGCCACAGATAGCGGAAGCGGTCACCGACCGACATCGCACCGTCACCGCAGATTTCGTTCAAAGTTTCTTCGCTCACACCAACTGTTCTCGGCCAGTATTTCACGGCTTAAACACACCTCGTCTTAAAGGTCGGCGGCTATATCTATCTCATTTATGCGTTGCCCCCGACCAACGGACCCAGGCAGTTTTCGGCGCAGTAGCTGGATGAATACTTTACGGACAAATCAGCGAGCGCTCGCCGTCATCGCGCAGTCTTCGAGGACTTTTCCGGCAGATTTGTAGTGAGCGGCGCGGCGGCATTCACAACCGCCACAGATCAACGCCTTCGGGCTTCGATGCGCGGTCGAGCTTCCACTTAACGTCCATAACGACACCCGTCCCCCCCTTGAGTAGGCGGCGAACCATCGGCCACGCCCCCCTAACGTAATCCTCATGGGCAACGGCGAAGATCACTGCATCGGCAGACGCGAGCTTATCCATCGGCGTCAGCGTGACATCATATTCTTCATGCGCCTCTTCGGGCGACGCCAGCGGGTCGTGCATCTGGCAGATTACGCCCGTCTTTTGCAGCGTACGCACAATGTCTATAACTTTGGAGTTTCGGATATCAGGCACGTTTTCCTTGAAGGTGATGCCTAGCACCGTCACTGTCGGCTCTGTCACACCACGCGTCTTGAGCCTCGACATGCACTCGCGCGCAATCTGCGCCCCCATCCCGTCATTGATATGCCGTCCGGCAAGAATGACCTCAGGCCGATAGCCCGCCTTTTCCGCTCGATATGTCAAATAATATGGGTCGACCCCAATACAATGACCGCCGACGAGGCCGGGCTGAAAGGGCTGAAAATTCCACTTCGTCCCAGCCGCCGCCAGCACATCGCCGGTGTCTATCCCTAACGTTTGGAAGATCCCGGACAATTCGTTCATGAAAGCGATGTTGAGATCACGTTGCGTGTTCTCGATGACCTTGGCAGCTTCTGCGACCTTGATTGACGGCGCGCGGTGAATGCCGGCCGCAACGACCGAGCCGTAAACAGCAGCAACGATGTCGAGTGTAGGAGGGTCCTGTGCCGACACGACTTTCGTAATGGTTTCAAAGCGGTGCTGCTTATCGCCTGGATTAATGCGCTCGGGTGAATAGCCGACCTTGAAATCCAGGCCGCATTTGAGGCCCGAGGTCCTCTCGAGCACCGGCACACAGTCCTCCTCAACCGCGCCCGGATAAACTGTCGATTCATAAACGACGATATCGCCTTTCTTGAGCGCGCCGCCGACGGTACGCGAGGCCGACAGCATGGCGCCGAGATCGGGCCTTCGATCGGCGTCGATCGGCGTCGGCACCGTGATGATATAAAAATCGGACTTGGCAAGTTCCGTCGCATCTGTCGTGTAAGACAACAACGGCTGTTTGAGATCAGGTGCGTCGACTTCGCGTGTCACGTCAATGCCGGCCTTGAGATCGGCAACGCGGCGCTTGTCAATATCGAAGCCGATCACCGGGACGCCAGAGCGAGCAAAGGCCACCGCCACTGGCAGGCCGACATAGCCGAGGCCGATCACGGCGATCCTGCGCGAGTGGCGGTTGTGCCCGTTTTTCTTATCAAGCATCGTAACCTCAAAGTCCGGCGATCCGGCACCCCAATACAACGTCGGGACGCCTCCCGCCAGCCCATTCGATGTTGTAAAAGACCCGCATTGCGGCGCTTTTTACTTGCGGTTGCCTGGCGTCCTGCCCGATGGTCGCGGCGCCAAAATGGGGGACTTATGCTGGGGATTGGTGAGCGTACGAAAATTGCGGCAATGGAGTTCGCTGTCAGACGCCTGGCGCCCCGGTTCGACGGCGCATGGTCTGTTTTTGTCGATCAGGGACGGCAAAAAACACGCCATGTCGAGGACCAGTTTTTAACGTCAACCGGACGGACTATCCCGGTCTTTTCCGATTACCGGTACAGCGTAAAGCGCGCTCTTTACCGGCATCTTCTCGTACTCGAAACGCTGAAATCGCGTGGCCTTCTGAGTAATCCTGAAATCATTCGCTTAACGCAGATCACAGGGACCAGGACGCCCACAGAACCGTTCGAATCCCAGATCGCGTTCGCTCGGGCTGTCGCGGCGCGGCAACCGGATCTTTTCATGCCGGGCTGGGAGACCGACGCCGAAGGCCCCGTTTTGCTTCAAAGAGAAGAAGACCTCAGGCGCATAGTTGGCAAGTTTGAGAGCCAGCATCGGAAGATGTTCAAGCTATTTGCCGCCGCCGGGATACTTAATCTCAAACCACGCGCCTCAATTCTGGAGATCGGATATACAACAGGCGGTCACTCGATCTTCGCCTTTGAACGTCTCGGCCTGAAGGCTCACGGCGTCGATAATTTCTACGAGGGCATCACCAGTGATGCTTCACAATGGAAGGCGAGCGCAACTTTACTCGGCAGCAAAGCCGATTTTCGCTTCGGCGACATAACAAAAGAAACGAGCTATGAACCTAACAGCCTCGACCTTATATATTCCGCCAGTACTGTCGAGCATATTCAGGACTTGCCAGCCGCATTCGCCGAGATGTACCGGATCCTGAAGCCCGGCGGCGCGATGATTCACAATTATGGGCCGTTTTTCTGTGTGGACGGCGGGCATATGCTCGGCATCGGCGATGCTCCTTGGGCGCATGTTCGCATGTCCAAGGAAGACTTCATCCGCTACGCTAGAAAATATCGACCACACGAAATTGGGGCTGTAGAAGAGTGGTTCGCTCACGGGCTTCAATTCGACATGCCGCAGCGCCGCGTCCAGCAACTTGCCTCAGTCGCTGGCTTTAGGATCGCAGCCTGGCACGCAAAATCTTCAGGTCGCAAGCACATGGTTGACCTCACGGAAGACGTCATTAGAGAGTGTTTCGTCACTTACCCAGAGATCGGGCTTGAAGATCTGACTTCGCGTTCGGTCACATTTGTCGCAATCAAGCCTAGTCATTAGCCTAGGAGAGCTATCTGCCACCCGAGCAGCGCGTACGCCCATCTTACCTGCCAAAATGCCGCACTCCTGAGCCATTTCCGTCACAATTTGCATTGAAATGACTCCGGACAAGTTATGTTCGATTTTTTCATATCCGCTAGCTTATTGGGTAACTCTCACCAGCTAATTCGTCGAGCCTGAGGTATCTCAACTTGTTGCCCACGAATATTCATAGCGTTGCGACCTCGACATTTTGTAGTCTCCGGTCACGATTCTGCATGCCTATCTCTGCAAGCGTTCAGTTCTCCTCGTGAAATACGTCCGCATAGTCATATCTCTGCTCCTCCTGACCGGAGCCGCATGGCTGGTGGCGCGCGAGACCAACTGGACCCTTGTCAGTGCGGCTTTCACGCGCGTTTCGTGGGCGGCTTTCATTCTGACGATCCTTGCGCTTCTTATCGGCGCGCTGCTCGCAACGCTTCGTCTGCAATGGATCGCCCGCGACCTGGGCTACCGGTTATCATTTCGAGACGCCATGGCCTGCTTCACTTATGGGCAGGTGCTGGGGGTCGTACTTTTTCAGCTTGCAGGACAGTTGTTGGCCCGCAGCACCGTTCTGGCACGCCGCCAAGTACCCCCTGCTGCGACAATCCTGATCACAGGTTACGAGCGCCTAGCCGCTCTCTTCATATCGTTGCTGTTGGCGAGCATAGCCGCAAGTTATCTTTTTGGTGCCATCTCTCTCGACTATCGGCAAGGCGGATCAGCCTTCATCAGAATTATCGCTGGCGGAACGCTGGTCATGATTGGCGGCGCAGTTTTTGTCTGGGGCAAACCGCTGATCTCGCAATCGCTACCGATCACGCGCCACACAGTTGGCGGACTGGCCCGAAATGTCGCCATCTCTCTCGGCATTCAGATTTTTACAATGATGGCTTACGTGGTTCTCGCGCGTGCGCTGGCGCCAGACATCCCGAACGCCAAGCTCGCCGCCGCCGCTGCTTTGGTCATGCTCGCTGCCAGCTTGCCGATCAGCATGGCCGGATGGGGTATCCGGGAGATGAGCGCCATTTATGTACTGGGTACGCTTGGCGTATCGGCCGACGTGTCATTCATGATTGCATTCTCTATAGGGATATTGTCTCTTGTAATCGTCGGCGCCCTAGCCCTCATCGGTCTTGGCGACATTACCGCAACGGTAAAGCCGCCTGTGCTGCCCGCGCACTCGACAAACTATTCGACCTTGCTCGACATTGCCCTGCCAATTGCCGCCGCGACAACCGTATTATTCCAGCTCCTCTTGCCGGTAAAAAGCGGGCTGATATCGATCAATCTCGCCGATCCCATCGTGATCATCGGCGGATGCATCTTTGTCTACAATCATTTTCGCCAGGGGCCCCCGCGCTGGCGATTGCCTCACTTCAACATCATGATTTGTCTGGCAACCTTTGTGGTGGTTGCTGCCTATCTCCATGGCTATAGCCAAATCGGTTGGACGCAGTGGGCGTTCGCCAACAAGCTGACCGGATGGCCAATATTGCTCTGCTACGGCGCCACGGGCGCACTCATCGTTTATCGCTTGCGCGACGCCGGCCTTGAGTTGTTGTTACGCACCTTTGTTACAACATGCTTGATCATTTTCCTGTTCGACTATGCGATCTCTATCGCCTACTGGTCTGGCGCGGAATCCCTGATACAGATCGTCCAGCTGCCGATTGAGGGATTCTCCCAGAACCGGAACGCGTTCGCATTCCAATTACTCCTGTCGGCCTGCGCTATCCTCGCAACCCGCTGGCCGAATAAGACCCTCTGGCTCGGCATTGCGATCGCCGGCGTTATCGTCACCGGCTCGCGCGCCGGCTATCTGGCGCTCGGCGTTGTTCTAGTGGCGGCGATGTACGTTGCATCAATAGATCGGCGACAGGCTGCCGTTTCGGCCGCACTCGCGGCTCTGCTTGTTCTTTCCAGCGAACTGATACCGACCTTGGCTCATCTTTTTCAGCATCTTCGACCCTCACCAAATTATATAACAAGCATGATTTCCGGATCTTCGTCAGACCACGAGCGGTTGGAAAGTCTAATTGGCGCGTGGCGTTTGTTTTTAGCGCATCCTGTCTTCGGAGGCGGATTAGGTGTCTTCATGGAAGAGCAGGTCCGTCGAGGAGCGATGCTGGTTATTCATTCCACGCCGCTTTGGCTCCTGGCGGAGTTCGGCATCGTGGGATTTATCGTGTTGGTCACACCCGTGCTCATGATTTTCCGAGCAGAAGTTCTGAGGGCGCCGACATTCGATGTGGCTGGCCGTCTTTTGATTCTTGCCATTACCGGCTTCGCCGTCATGTCACTTGTTCATGAATTGCTCTATCAGCGAGCTTTTTGGCTTCTTTTGGGTGCCACGATGGCAATGCCGCGGGTTTTTGCGGCTCACAAGTCAGCGTAAGAAAGCTGACACAGCGGATAACCGCCTAATCATCCGTTTTGGTTAATAGCCCGAAATACTTTGGCACGGCTTTCCGCCACAGCCGCTCCGCCCCGCCGTGTCCCACCGCCCCCGCTGTAAGGCTTACATGGAGCCTCAAAGGGCCAAAGTTGATGGAACGCCGAAGTCGGCCTGACACGAATAGAAAAAGCGCCAACGCGACACCACCCAGTCACCCAGGTCCATCGTTGGCGTTGCCACGGAAGGTTAATGGCATGTGAAAATATAAAAGGGACTTAGGAAATTCAGGTAGCCGCGGCCCTTGTTGCCTGCACCCGGTTTGGATGACACCGACTTAAGCGAACCCGGCCCTTCGCTAGAATTCCATAGGGCTTAGATAGCCATCGAGTGGCGCCGCTTCGCATTGTAGAAGCGCTCGATGTAGTCCGACAGGTCAGCCTTCGCCTTGTCTCTGCTCCTGTACGTCTTGGCCGCCGTGCGCTCGGTCTTGAGCGAGAGAAGAAGCTCTCCATCGCCGCATTGTCCCACACGTTGCCCGAGCGGCTCATCGAGCAGACGACGCCGTGAAAAAGGCATGCGCCAAGTCGCACAACCGCCTGTAATTGATAGCGCGGCATTCATAGGCAATTTTTTTTATTATAAATCAAACACGCTGGCTAAGCCGGCCGACCGCATGGGCAAAGCATACCGCCGGCATTTTTCTCGTCACGCGAGCGCCGCCAGCGCGACATTCTCGGCTTCGAGCAGTCTTATCTTTGACGCCGCTCTGCATTGCTCTGCCGCCAGCGTTACGACTTCACGCTTTAGCTCGTGATTCTCCGCAATCTGCGCAATCAGCGCATCGCGCAATGCGACCACCGTGTCCGACCACTCCTGCATCGTTGTTTCGGTCGCGCGAAAATCCGCGAGCGCCTGCGCATTGGCGAGGGCCGACGCGACACCCGTTCCAATTGCGGATGCCGCCGCGCCGACAAGGATTGCCGAAGACCGGCCAAAGCCAGCGGGGTCGAAGTTGGTATGCGAATCCATGATTCCCTCCTGCTTCCATGGGATCACTATCGCAACGTCAGGCATTTGTCATACTTTGTTTGACATTATGTTTAGCTTCGGCCTGCGCCGTCACTCACTAATTGATTAAATTCCGTTGCTTTATCTGTCGGGGCAGCCTCGGACGGGAAGGAGCGAGTGTCGGGCGGCATTCCCGCACCCGGCTTCAAAAATAACTGTGGATAACTCTCGCAGCGCAGGTTGGCCGGCGGCCCCCGGGGAGTGGCGCGCGCTCCGGAGAAGGCCCAAAGCCCGGCAAAGCGTGGTGTCGAGTGCTTTTTTTGGACTTGCCGGCTGGTCTGTTAGCCCAACTCCGTCAATCCAACGGAGATTACCTCATGCGACTGCTATCCATGCTCCTCACAGCCCTCAAGAACACCCTGCTTCAAGCCATCGATCTTGTGTTATCCGTCTTTTTCGCGCCGTTTCGCGCAGCAGTACCGCGCGGCCACAGCGCAGTGCCGCCCCCGCCCGATGTTGCTAAAGACATCAAAGCGGCCATTTCAGCGGTGCACCGGCCGCCTCCGGCGCCAAATTCAGCACGGTCCCATCAAGAAACCCGAGCACTGGCCATTCTGGCGATGGCCGCGGCGCGGGTCGAACGGAACGATCTTGCAGCCCGCACTCATGCCGCACGGCTGCCGCCCGCGCTACAGACTTGGGTCTCGTCTCTTGAAGTCCCCGAACTGCGTCGGGTGATCGCCGCGAGGACCGCGGGGGTGGTCGAACACCTTACCGGTAAGGCGATCGCCGGTGTCCCGCCCGTCGAGCTCATCCGGCCGCTTCGGGCGCCAGACGAAGCCGTCTCAGATCCAGACGAGGTCAATACCATTCGTCCGTGAAGACACCACCTTGCTATCCGAGCTTGCGCCGAGGCTTTACTGCGCGGCCTGATCGGCCGCGCAGTATTCTCAACGCCGACACCGATTTTCGCTTTTGAACTTCGGGACTATTCTGAACTGGGTTCATTGTATTGAATAACTGCTGCAGTCGCTCGAAGCAAAAAATCGTCTAGATTTAGCGCGACGGCCTCCTGGGCCGGGCCACGACCGCCGCCCTGGGTTGGTGCTTTCATGTTATCTCGCTTGAAACGAACGTCTCGTCGTCACGTTCGATCAGTCGCGAGCTTCAAAGACTAGCCCGGATTATCGCCTGGACGAATGCACCTTCGCTGTCTGAGCCCCCTAAAGTTCAACGCCAGAGCGTGAGCAGGGGCACTCTCTCGACGTCTGGCGGCGTCGTCGACCCCTTGTGTCATTCAGTCATTCACGGGCAAAATAGGCTTGCCACGCTCTGGGCTAAAAGCGCTTGGCAGCGGCAAAGTTTCGTTTTCTCCGGAGTATCGAGGGCCAATCGGCAACTTGACGGTGTCTTAAGGTGTTACAAATTCCGGACATTCGTTGCATTTCCCCAGACAAACGTTGCGAAGACGGAATCAAGTGTTGCGCCTAGCACAGAAAAGCGTTGCACCAGCGGAGACAAACGTTGCGCGGGACGCGGTCAATTCCGGGTAAAGTGTTGCATTTCAGAATACAAACGTTGCATTTTGCCTCTGCAACGCAGGGCCGAAAAAATTCGGGGCCGACAATGTCCGACAGGAATACTTTTTGGTAGCGACTGATCCCGCCGGGCAGCGCTGGAAGAATGCCGGCCGCTGTTTTAGGTCGCCCCGCGCGAGGCGAAATTGCCGGTCAGACCGCAACAATTGAATCCCGGTCGAGCACCTTGCGGCCGAGGATATACAGCACGATGGCGACACAATCGGCATCGACGATGTCGCCGTAGAGTGCATGGCTACCGACAAAGGCTCTCCTTCGCACTCCACTTTATCCCGGGGACAACGGCCGGACGCTTGTCGAGCACGATAAAGCCGTCCTCGCCTTCGCGCGACCTGAGTTCCTCAATGATGCCAGCCGGGACGGGGACGGTTCGTCTCTCCGGCAGACCAGACGAGCAACCCCGACGGTTGAGCGGATGGCGCACCACGGCTGCATTTGGTCGATCGCGACAGACATGTAGCGGGGAAACAAGGGCGCCGGAACGGTCTCTAACTTATGGGCATGACGCCTGCGCTTGATGTACTGCGGCAAATACCAATTGAAGCCCTGCCGGACCAAATGTGAGGCGGCTTTCTTCTCGGAGTGCGGTTGGGTCTGGACCACAAACCAGCGTCGGCGGCCTTCCTGCGTCATGGGCGGCCCGAAATCAGTCGTAAGCCCGTGTGGAACAATAGTGGCGCTAACCCAAACTGGTAGTTTCGCGGAATTTGTCCGCCAAGGACAAAGACGGATGGGTGCCGGTTATCGGCATCGACCGTACCCGCAGGCCGGCATTGGGGATCCCACTCAAACGCAGGCAAATCCGGGGCACAGCCGACCGACTCCTGCTGCTTGGCGTTGGCCATCGAACTCGGTGCGGAACATACTGTGCCGCAATTTAACGCGCCACCGCGGCCGAGCCGGCTTTGGCTTTCATGAACCACGGCACGCCATAGCGGATGCGACCGCGACGCGAGAAGCTCATTGTGATCGGAACCAAGTAAGGCGAAAAAAGCGGCGGGCCACTGAAACGTCCGAAACAGTTGGGAATTCTCATCAGGTATGGAAATGGCCAAACAGTCGGCCTTGGTGGGACCGGCCACGACCCAATTCATTCTGCGCGACTGTCGTGTGGTTTGGCATTGTCGCCTTGACCACTCTCATACGGTGCCGCATCGCGGCCCGCAAGAAGCCGCGTCACAGCCACCCGTGGTCGAGTGATTGAGACCTCCTCAGGTCAAGGCCTGCACGACACCTGCAATCCGGGCGCGAACGATGAACTCGCTTCGGCCTCTGCATCGGCAATAGCCCTCACGTAAGTTTTTCGAGCTTTCGGCGCATGACCGCATTGCTGCCGGAAGGCGGCTCTGTCTCTGGCGAGCCGAATTTTGACCCCGTACCTCCGCGCTCCCATCAGGGTGACTGCGTGCTGCAGCCTTTAGATCCATGCGACGGCAGCCGTCGAAACCCCACAGGCCGCTCGAAGCCTTTAGAGTAACACGGGGTGGCCAGCTGAGAGCAGCGAGAGCCCCTAGCTCTGGGTGCAAGGTCAAGATGGCAATTGAGCAACCGGGCAGAACGGGTTGGCCAACTGGACAGCGATCACTCATCGACGGCCGTAACTTGATGGTGACTCGAGGTGTAGCAAATTGCGGACATCCGTTACATTTCCCGAGAAAAGCGTTACACGAGCGGAAACAAACGTTACACGGCTCGGCACCCTTTCCGGGTTAAGTGTTACAAAGTCGGAGACAAACGTTACTTTTGAGCTTTGTAACGGGGGGCCGAGATTTTTTTCTGCCGCCGATGTCCGGCAAGAATACTTTTTCAGAATCGAAAGTTCCCGTCGGGGAGCGGATTGCGTATGCCCCTTCCCACCTCGCGCTTCTCGTTAGCTCGGTGGCCGCCGCTCGCTTGCGTCGGCGTGCCAGCTACCATCTGATTTCCCGACAACTGGTTCTCAGCAGCCACACGAGAAAATTTGGCGGACGCCGGCTGGGGAACCGGCGCCGCTTGATGAGCCGCCTTTGTTGCCCCCACGGTTTCCACCGCCACCGCCGGGTGCCCAAGCCGGGCACAATCCCCGGCACAGCGCGAATGACGTTTTCTGTGCGGATGCACTGGCCTTCCGGCTCGCGGCGTACGCGGGTCCTCGCAGAGAGATAGATGTTGGGCGGATTGGCGTTATCCAGCGCGATGCCGAAGAGCTGGCCGACATCGGCGACCTTGATGGTGAGGTTCTTGGGCGGATTAAACACCCGGCCGTCCTAGAGGATGTCGGGCTGCGAAAGATCGATGATCCGGGCCGAGGCGCCTTGGGTATCGATGAAGGTGAGATCGGTTGGGTTCTTGCCTTGCGGCTGGCGTATGCCGGGGCCCGGCGCGAGGGTGCCTGAAAAGCCGGAGACGACAGATTCCTAGCATCAGCGGCAAATACAGGAGGGGCGTTTAAGCGCCAATGGCGTGACCGCCGAGGGGATTTTTTTGGAGAGACGATTCGAGCTATAGCGCGAGGGGGTTTAGCCACCGAAGCAGGGGAAACCGGGCAAAGTCACCATCGGTCGAGCACAACGTGAGACCGTGCTCCAAGGCAAGCGCCGCCAAGTGCGCATCGGGGATAAGGTTGGCGCAAATGCCAGGCAGAACCAACAATTCGTTTAACAAGTCCGAGTGTCGCTCTGTCGGCTGCGGTACCCATACGGTTTCGCAATTGAGCCATGCTTGAACTTGCGCCCACGCCGATGCGGTTGGCTCGGGAAATTCGAAAATACGCGGATTAGTGACGAGACGCAGGAAGGCAAGCAGACTTTCCCACGGTAAACCAACCCGCGCTGACCCGTTTAACTTTTCATCAAGCCAGTTGCGCGCAGCATAGTGCTGCGCAGATGAGGAAACATGCGCATATACCAAAATGTTCGCGTCGACGAGTATCACTTGAAGGTTTCACCTTCAGCGATGGCGAGGCTATCGTAAATGTTGTCGAGACTCGCTAAGCGCAGTCGCCCCAGCGAAACCGCGCGAGTCTGAAATGGCTCGCCCTGCCGAGGGCTGGAGTCAAGATCACTCAAGCCTCTGCGAAGGGCGTCGTTGACGAGGTCCTTGAAATTCGCATTGCGCGTGCGCCGCAACCGCTCGATTTCGGCCGCCACATCATCGTCAAGAGTGAGCGTCGTCCTCATACATCAAATCATAAGTATGATGATGCGTTGATGTCAAGCCCTTTTGGCTTGCGTTTAACTCGTGCGGCCGGCGCTGGGGCTCCCCTCCACTGCTTGGGCCGGCGCGACTTTCCCCTACGCGCCGCAGTTGCGGTGCAAGCTGCCGCGGCGGCGATGCGAGCGCGACCGTTTGGGGCCGCATGATGCCGCCCTCACGAATGTGCTTCCAAAGCCACAGAACTGAGATTTGTGCTTCTAAGGCCACAACCACGGCACAGACAATGTCGCGAATATGCGACATGACCGACGCAATGTAGTGCATTTGCGACATTGAGGGCGCGCCGCACGCCAGCCTATAATAACCAAACGTCCTATTATAGGTTAGCGGGCATGCTGTAGTAAGCACCGCCGCAACGTTTCAGCGCATCAGCGATCCCGCGCAGGCCCTCGATCGCCTCATCCGGCCTGGGGTCTTCGCCAGCCAACCGACTTGAGCGGCAAGGTACGGGCTTCATGAACGCGCGATTTGCGTCTGACGAATGATGTCGCAGCTCTATCGCATTCGGAAAGAACCACTTTCTCGCGTGAAATCCGGTGGCGGCGTGGACCTTGAGCAAGTGACCTTGAGCGAGTGACCTTGGGCGAGTGACCTTGCGCAACTCGCCGCCCATAGGCGGACTCATCACCGCTGCTTTTCCGCTTCGCCCTCGGCAAACTCGGCCACCCGCCGCACGAGCGCCCACACCGATTGCCGGCGATCATGCTTCAGGATGTGCCCCCTCGCCGCCCACTTGTCTCTGCCGGCGATCGGATTGCGTCCCTCGGCGACCGCCACCGCATAGTCGCTGATATCCGTCAGGTCACTGATGTTTCCTACCTCGGCAATGGCGAGCCTGCGCATGAAGCGCCGATCTCCACCAGGCACCAAATTCACGACGACTTCCAACATTCTTCACTCCTCATCCTTCAATGCATCGGTGCTCGTTCTCGCGCGGCCAACAGCCGCTCGACCACGGCGCGCAGCCGGCGGATGCTGCCGCCAGCCCATAACGTTTCCGCCACCGCCAACTCCGCCTCGTCGAGATGAGGCCACCAGCGCATGTCGCCGCCGCGCTCGTTGGCGACATCGGCCACGATGCCGCGGGCGAGTGCCGGCAGATGGTCAATACTCGGCTGCGGCATCCGGACGATCCGTAGTCGATCGCGCAGCGGGGCAAGCAAGTCCTCGTCCCTGTTCGCGGTCAGCAAGTACGCCACGTGAGACAAGTCGACTTCCGCCTGCGCGTAAGGATCCGGATAGGTCTTCGACGTCTCGACCTCGAGGAATGGCATCAGCGCTTCTGGTAGAGAGCCGTTTTGTCGGCTCCGCCCGGATTTGTCGATCTCGTCGACCATCACGATCGGGTTGGCGATCCCATGCCGGCGTACCGCTTCGAGCGGTGCGCAATGCTCGCCGGTGGTCCACCGGCGCGGCGTGCCGCCGAAGGCGTTGTCGATCGAGCCAGCGCCGTCGTACCTGTATAGCCCGACGCCCAAAACCTCGGCCAGCCGTCGTGCCAGCCGCGACTTGCCGCCACCTGGGGCACCGACGATGAGCGTCGGCCGAAACCGAACGTGCTCCGCACCGGACAGGTCCGACAGCAGGATGTCCACCTGCGTCGCGGCATGCGGAAATTCCGCATGCAGTTGCAGCCGCGCGGCGGTTAAGTCGCCGACCGGCACCAGAGGCAACGGCTTGCCGAGAATCTTGGCAAATTCAGCGCGCACCTCCTTGCCTGCCGTCGACGCCGCCGTGCCGCCAAGCTCGCGCAGCACCACAACGCCGGCACCGTAGTGCGGTGGCGGAAGCACATCCTCATCTTCGATCTCGGGATTAACGAAGACCTCGTCAATCACACTCGGCGGCGTCTTTGATCGCAGCGCGAGCATTCCGGCCTCGTGAGCGGCGACGACCGGATCGTGCGAGAGCTCCGCCCGCCGGATCATCCGCTCAACCGATACTTTGTCCAAGTGGGCAAGTGATCGCCAGCCATGCTCTGCGAACGTATCGGCGCGCGCCGTCTCACGGCCATAGGTGCGCGCCGCGATCTCGGCGGCGCGCGCCACGAGATCGTTGCCCCATGAACGCTCGTCGGCCTTTGTGACGTCGACCGACAAGAGCAGCCAAGCGTCTGCCACACGGTGGCGGCCGTCTTGTCGCAGAAAGTCTGCAACCTCGCGCGTCATTGACAAGCATTGCGCCCAGTCGCCGTCGTTCGCGAGGTTGTCGATGAGAATGCGCACCTCTTCGGTCAGCGTGTGTGCGCCGGTCCATTCGACCGCCTTGGCAACCGCCGAGCGCCAGTGCTCCTCAACGGCGACCGCCAATACGGCCGGCCACACAAAGGCGTCGTCCGGTTCCAGCGACGCGCGCTCGGGCCATCCCAGCCGATAGACTGAATTCTGCGTGACGACGAAACGTCTGTTGGCATCGACCGCCCGCAGCGCTGACGTCCGGATGTCGGATCCATCGTTGAATTTCCCGCTGCCGGCTGCAACGCCGTGCACGCCGACCTCACGCTCGTTTGGCGAGGCGTAAAGCACCCAGCCGTCGAGCACCGGCGCCCGGTGCAGGTCGGCGGGCTCCGCCTCCTCGCGCGGCAGGGCATCCCAAAGTGCTTTGGCGATGTCGGAACTGTCAGCCATTGCCGCCAACCTCGGCGAGCTCGAGGGGCGGCCGTGCGGTCTCTGCACGGTCCTCCACGACGACGGCGACGTACCAGTCGGCAAGCCGCATTTCCCGGCCCCGCTGTTGCGCCGGGGGCTCGAATCGGATGTACTTATCTTGTATCTCAATGTTTGTCATTGAGCGTCTTATAGAGAAATCCGGCGGTTAAACAAGACATTGTGGACAACATGGTAAAGCGCACCAAAACGAAAAAGACAGGATCGAAGAAGGCGGGCGGCCTTGCCTCGCTCCCCCGGGTGCGTCCATCGGACGATGACGTCTACGCCGATGAACCGATCGGATCGCCTGGCCCCCGCATGGTATGGGCAGCCCCCCTGGATCAACGGCTACTACGCGTCCCGCGAAGTCTTACAGGTACCCGCCCCAACCGCGTCGGCGGCGCGCCATTGAACGATCCGGCGGATAGGCGAACGGCCAGGTATGCATTGCGGCTCCATCCAGACCTGTTGGTTGAGATTGCCGAAATGGCGCGCTCGCTCGGCTGGAAATCATCCCAGCTGATCGAGAAGGCAATGATCGACCTGGTCAATTCGGCACACGAGACACCGGTCGTAGACGCAATCGGTCGGTATATCGATGAAAAGAAACGCTAACTCATAAAAAATGGCCCCGATCCATACCGCGGCCCGCTTCGCAACGTCGGTCGATGGCGGGGTTTGGATTACCTCCAACCTACGGTTTTCGCTAGGTTCGGGGTATTTCACCGATGGCTGACGAAAGCCTGTTTGCTGCCATCCGAACCGATGCGGCATCAACGTCAAAGTCCGCCCCCGCGAGGGCACATCACTCCATCAAGCTCAAAAGCGCAGCGACATCCTCTTCCGTCAGCTCCGGCTTCGAATCCGACTCACTTCGACCCAAAGCCGTCAAGGTTGCCCCCACGAGGTGATTGAGCGGGGCTCCCAGCCTCAATTCGTCCCTTCGATAGCGCAAGTAAGACAGCACCTCGCAACGCCTCTCGCTTAGCTGCGCAACTGGTCCAACTTCTGCGGCAGCGAACTGCTCGGCAACGTCGACAGCCGCTGGATGCCTTGAATTGCGTCGCCGCCATTGCAGCGCATCCCAAGCAATACGAAAGGTCGCATCCAGCCGGACCTCATTTGCTTCGACCGGAAGGTCGACATAAGCCGTCAGCCCACCTACGGATTTGCTCGGTGACGGAATTTCAAAGAGGCCTGTAGCGAGGTAAGGCTGCGAATCGATGAGATGAAGATTCCCCGGCTGCCACCCTAGTCCCACGGCAACAGGATCAAGTGCCCGGCTCGTACCGGCTGACAGGAGTGGGTATTTGTAGTTTGCACCCCTTGCGCGGCGCGGGATGAGAGGGGACCCGCCCAGAGCGAACAGCTCCTCCCCCACAACAAGACAAGATTGCGCGCGCCGGTTCAGAAGAGCGCGCGCCGGCTGATAACCGTTATGCACAATATGCCGCCATCCCAGATCAGGATAAGCAGATGGCTCATCCCTTCGTTCTCTTACAAGGGCATCCAGTTTCCACGACAGCAGCCGGCGCAGGCGCGCTTCGACGGTTCCCGGATGCCCTCCGAGGTCCTTCAAAGCTGGCCAATAGAGGCGCCCATCGTGCATTACAATGTCGAATGCGGGCCCGCGCGCGGGCTTGAATGAATACGCGGCGCGAACGTCCGTTCGGTCGACCTGCAGAACCTCCACGGGTGCAACATCGGAAAAGACGAAAGAGCGCGGCTTTCGGCATCTGTGACGCGTACCGACGACCTCAAAGACAAACTTGACGTCGAAGAGCATAATAGTACGTTGGGCCATCTAGATTTCTCTCGAGCATCTGATCGGCGGCATTCAGCTGAGACTTTGCTCGCCCGCAGACACGGGCGATCGGCAGTTTGCCCTGCTGCCCAGCGAACAGGAAATGTCAGCCGAAACCTCCGCACCCTCGGCCATGCTGAGATTTAGACATTCCCGCTTAAAAAAAATGGCCGATCTTTCCGACAATAGGATTTCGATTAAATTTAAAATGCCACTGGAGTTCTTTGCGATCGCTGAGGTCTGTTCCGCGCACTTCTTATTCCTTTGATCCAGAGCCGCTCGACGCGGTCCCCCTTTGCGTGTCGCTTTTCTTCGGCAAGAGGATGAGTTCGATTTCCCGGCAATCAGCCGCTTGCGGGCCCTCCAGGAGGTTTTTTCGCCAGCGTGGTCCGCGATCGAAGAGCCGACGCGGAGCAAAACTCTGGCTCGTCCGGCGTGGCGCGGGACGCCGCCGAACCGCGCCTAAAGCGACTTAAGGGGCCTTAGCTACACATTCCGGAGGGGGTTGAAACCGCCGCCCGCGGCACGACATGCTCGCGTTTGTGATTCTAGAGCCACATTTTCGGATTTTGTTGTTCTAGAACCACATTTCGCAACCCCGGGCGCCGACAAGGCCATGTAGTTTATTGGCTACATCGAAACCGAAATGCCGCACATTCACTACATACGGAGTGCCGTCGCCCGTTAGCCCACAATTGCGACCGGCGCTGTTATGGCTTAGGCGGATCTTCGATCGCGGCGAGTTCGACGAGCGCGATCCGGCCGACGATCTCGCGGCTGTGCGATTCAGCCACCACGCGCTCAGCGTGCTCGGCGAGATCCGGCGACATGGACTGCCAGGCGGGCCCCCGCTTCGGCCTTGTCCGCCGGCGGCATCCGATGCCCCAGCCGAACGATCACCAGCAGCGAGCCGAGGGTCGAAGTCAGACTTTTCATTGGTTCAACACCGCCGCAATACGACGCCGATCCTCGATCGAGATGCCGAGCACGCGCAATATCGTGACCTGCGGCACTGGTGCCACGTATAGCGGGCGAGTATTTCCGAGTCGCGCCGCTCGCCACTCATCCTCGATAAACAGGGCGCTCCACCGTAGCTCGCCAACAATCATTCGCAGTACAGCGGTCTGCACGCTACGTGGTCCGTCCTCTCCTCGAACTCCCCCGCGCCTCTTCGGTCAAAGCTCTCCGAGGGCTTAACGATATAAGGCCCCGGCTCCTCCAGTGATGCCGTTAAGCTCATACCTGCGTGACCGCGCGACCCTCATAGCGGCATTTCGACGCGATCTCCCTCAGGCAAAAGGGCCCCTCCCAGCCTGGCTGCCTGGCAAGCTGGAGAAGGACCCGCCGAGTGGTCGATGCGCTCTGGAGGAGTTGAGATCCGTTTGCGTTCGCAGCACCAGGGGGCGCCATATATGCAATTTGTAGCAGCCATATGCGTTTTGCAGCACTACCGAGGTCCCTCAGATCTGCGTGTCGCTCACGGCTCGATCGACCATCGCGGACTCACGATCAGCCTGCTCAATCTTCATCGCCGCATGGCAGGCTTTGGTCCAAATCGAGAGCGCTGAAGAAGCCGCGATGTGGAAAAAGCCCAAGAAACGTTTCGGCCGGTCAACAAATCTACCGACGTTGTGCCCTAGAGTGCCCCCAGCGCTTTTTTGAGGCTTCGAGACAGGTCGAGAGAAAGCGGGGAAAATGCAACAATTTCAATTTGGTAGCGAGGACCGATACGATCATTCCCTCCGAGTCAGGTCGGGGGATCGATGGTAGCGGGGGAGGGACTTGAACCCCCGACCTACGGATTATGATTCCGCCGCTCTAACCAGCTGAGCTACCCCGCCACTACCATGCCGTTCGGTCATGAATCCCCAAGGGCCACGCCCCAGGAAATCCCCAAGGCCACGACCAGGAAACCAGAGGCCGCCGGACGTGGGCGCGATATAGGGAGGCGCGGCGAAGCCTGTCAAGCAAGCTCGCCGGAAAACCCTGATCCGCCTGTCGTTTCGGGCAAATTTCCAGCCCGGCAGGTGCCCGGCCCCGTCCCCTACTTCGGTTGTACCCGCGGATTGCCGCCCGGCGAGCCCGGCGGCGGGATCACCGGGGTCCGTCCGGCCTCCGGCGTCGGCGCCCTGATCTCCGGATCGACCGCCGGCGGACAGATCACCCCGCCCGACTGGGCCAGCTTACTGCTCAGGGTCTCGTCATTCGGCTTGCGCACGACGACGTCGCCGCCCTGCCCGACCGTCGCATGGGTGCCGTCCGGCCCGCAGGCCCGGGGATCGACCGCGTTCGTTTTCGGCGGTTCCACCGGTTTATCGGCCGGCGGCGCCTGGGCCACCGCAACGCCCGCCGACACAGCCAAAACCGCCACTGCCGACAGCGTCAGGATCGATCGCTTGAGGGAGCTTTGAGCCATGGCGTCCTCCATTCGGAGAGACAACCATCGGCCCCGCGACCCAGTTCCGCCTCAGGCGGCCCTCGGCTCCGCCTCGGCGCGCGCAAAACGAATGAGCGCGAAATGGCCGAGCGGCGGCAGCGGCCGCTTCTCGACGATGCGCATGCCGCCATGCTTCGCCGCCCAGTCGGACAGCCGCGCGAACGGAAACTCCGGCCGCCAACCGAGTCGCCGCGCGATCGGCGCGAAGCCCAGCTCGAACAAGCGCCGCAGGCCGCTTTCGGCCCCGATGTGATTGACCAGGATGATTTCGCCGCCCGGCTTCAGCACGCGCGCGAACTCATCGAGCGTCGCTTCCGGATCCGGCACCGCGGTGATGACGTATTGCGCCACGATGACATCGAAGGAATGATCGGGCACCGCCATGCGCATGGCATCCATCACCGCCAGCGTCTCGACATGGGCGAGCTTCTGCGTGACGACGCGCTCCTGCGCCTTGCGCAGCATCGGCTCCGACAGATCCATGCCGACGATGCGGATGTTCGGCGGATAACTCGGCAGCGAAATACCGGTGCCGACGCCGACCTCGAGCAGGCGGCCACCCGGCGGACAGGCCTTGCCCGCCGCCTCAATGGCGGCGTTGCGTCCCGCTTCGAACACCTTGCCGAAAACGAAATCGTAAATCGGCGCCCAGCGCGCATACGCTTTCTCGACGCCGTGCTTGCTGATGTCCCCGCCCATGAAATGTATTCTTTTTCTTGTTCAGGCGACCGATGCCCGCGCTTCTTCGCTCACTGGCGCCCGCTCACCAGCCGCCACCGCGCCGCGGATGAAGCCGCCGCCGAGCACGCGCGCCTGCCCTTCCGCCGCATCGTAGAACACGCAGGCCTGTCCGGGCGAAACGCCATGCTCGCCATCGACCAGATCGACTTCGTAGCCGCCGGCGCTGCGGCGCAGCCAAGCCGCCTGCGGCGGACGCGATGAGCGCACCTTCACATGCACCTCAAGCCGGCCGCTGCCAAGTACGTCATCAATATCGCCATCGCCGATCCAGTTGACATCGCGCAAGGTGATGCTCTGCGTCTTGAGTGCCTCGCGCGGCCCGACGATGACGCGCCGGCTCTCGGCATCGAGCCGCACCACATAAAGCGGCGCACCCGAGGCAATGCCGAGCCCGCGGCGCTGGCCGACGGTGAAATGAATGATGCCGCTGTGCTTGCCGAGTGTCTTGCCGTGGATATCGACGATCTCGCCCGGCTCGGCCGCTCCGGGCTTCAACCGCGCGATGATGTCGGCGTAGCTGCCCGTCGGCACGAAACAGATGTCCTGGCTGTCATGCTTGTCGGCGACCGCGAGTTCAAACTGGCGCGCGAGTTCACGCGTCTCGGCCTTCGACTTGTCGCCGAGCGGAAAGCGCAGGATGTCGAGCTGCTCCGATGTGGTGCCGAACAGGAAATAGCTCTGGTCCTTGTCGTCCTCGCGCGCACGGAACAGGCCGCGACGGCCTGACGGCAGCTGGCGCGATGAAACATAATGACCGGTCGCCATGATATCGGCGTTGAGATCGCGCGCGGTGTGCAAGAGGTCGTGAAACTTGATCGACATGTTGCAGGCAATGCACGGCACCGGAGTCTCGCCGGCGATGTAGCTCTCGGCAAAGCGGTCGATCACCGCTTCCTTGAAGCGGCTCTCGTAGTCGAGCACGTAATGCGGAATGCCGATGCGCTCGGCCACCGCGCGCGCGTCGTAGATATCCTGGCCGGCGCAGCACGCGCCCTTGCGATGAACCGCGGCGCCGTGGTCGTAGAGCTGGAGCGTCACGCCGACGACGTCATAGCCCTCGGCCTTGAGCAAGGCAGCCGTCACCGAACTGTCCACGCCGCCGGACATGGCGACGACGACCCGGGTATCCTCCGGCCGCTTGGGCAATTCGAGCGAGTTCATCATGGCGTTTCTCTTACACCATATGGCGGCAACGGGGGCGAATTGGAAGGCAAGCCCTGGCGCGGGGGCGGCCCTTGGAACGGTTCGAGTCTCCGCCCGGGAACTCGGCTAGCCCTGATTTTCATGGGCTCCGCCTCCTTTGTGCGGAAACCGTGTTCATATCTGAACAGGCTATGAGGCTCCCGCGGGGGGCATTGAATTCACGTCTCGGCTCTCGCGGCGGTGCCACCCGGCAAAACCTGCCGCTTCCAGCCGGTTTTAGCCGACCGCTGCCTCACGACCGCCGCGTCGGGTCAGAGACAAGCTACTGTAATATATAGTATTTTTTAAACGACTGCGGATGGCCTGCCGATTGCAAACCCAGAGGGGTCAACAGCGGAGGTGCGTCTTGTCTCAGGTTGCGGCCGATTTTCAGACCCAGGCCCCGAGCGCCGTGCTGGCCAAGGCGGGCCGGCAGAACTCTGCATCGCAAAAGACGCCGTCGAGCCGGTTCGATGATCTCCTGAGCGCGATTCCCGACGCACCGCCGCCGGAGCCACGGGCCCGCGCGACGGCCGATGCGCCCGAGCGGCCGCAACCGGCTCAAGCCGCCAGCGACAAGCGCGCCGAGCGCGTGGACCGCACCGAACGCACCAGCCGCGACGACCGCCCGGTGCGGGACGAGCGCACCGTCCAATCCGATGCTGCGGCCGATGACGGCAAGGCGCCGGCTACCGACACCGCGCCGGCGAAGGATGCAGGCGCGACCGAGACCGAGCCCACCGCGACCGAAACGAAAGCCGCCGACGGCGTCACGACCGACGAGACCAAATCAGAAGACACCGAGAGCAAAACAGCCGAAGGCGTGAACGCTGAGACGACCGCCGTCACTCAGGCGGCCGTCGAGGCGCTGGTGCCGCAGGCCGTGGCAATCGAGCCGGTCGCTGCCGCTCCCGTTGCCGAACCGATGATCGACGGCGACGCCGCCATCAAGCCCGATTCCGCCAAGGCCGAGACCGCCCCGACCCCGACCCAGCCCTCGACCGAGGCCGCCAAGCAGCAGGCCACAATGCTGGCCGATCAGTCGACCGGCCTCACCGCCGACGACGCCGACGTGCTGTCGGCGCTAGCGGCCAAGGCTCAGCAAGGTCTGAAGAATGCCGAGGGTGACAAGACCGACAAAAAGGCGCCGAGCGACAAGCCGGCGCACGCCGCCAAGCCAGGCAGCGACGCCGCCGTGACCGGCCAGGCCGGCCAGCCGACGCAGACCGAAGGAACCGAAACCAAGAGCGCCGAGGCCAAGCCCGTTCACTCCGACCTCGCCAAGGTCGGCGTCGAGCATCAGCGCAGCCAGGGCGACGGCCATGCCAAGACCGCCGCCGAAGCGGCGCCGGTCACCGGCAACGCCAATGCCGCCGCCGTCAAGGCCGCCGACAGTTTCGCGGTGCATCTAATGTCGCCGACTGGCCATGCGGCTCATGCCACATCAGCGTCGTCCGCCGCCGGCACCGGGACGACGCCATCGTCGAGCGCCGACAAGCCCGTCGCCATGGCCAATGTCGCGGTCGAGATTTCAGCGAAGATCACATCCGGCAAGAACCAGTTCGACATCCGGCTCGATCCGGAAGAGCTGGGCCGTATCCATGTGAAAGTGAACGTCGATCGCGACGGCAACATCACCACGCATATGGTCGCCGACCGTCCCGACACGCTCGACCTTCTGCGCCGCGACACGCAGGGCCTCGAACGCGCGCTGCAGGATGCCGGCCTCAAGACCTCCGACAACAGCCTGCAGTTCTCGCTGCGCGATCAGACGCAGCAGAACCAGCAGAACGACCGGGAGGGCCAGGCCAGCCGGCAGCCCACAGCTGAAGACGAACTGGCCCCGACATTGACGACCACCGTCATCGCCCGCGACTACGGCCGCTACAGCCTGCGGCCGAGCGGCGTCGATATCCGGGTTTGAGAGCGAGAAACACGAGATGAGCCTGATCAACTCGGCAACGGCGACGACCCCGACCGGTACCTCGAGCAAGACCTCGACCGACCAGATGGTCGCGAGCAACTTCACGACCTTCCTGCAGCTTCTGACCACGCAGTTGCAGAACCAGAACCCGCTCGATCCGCTCGACACCAACCAGTTCACCCAGCAGTTGGTGCAGTTCGCGCAGGTCGAGCAGCAGATGAAGTCGAACGACCAGCTTTCTTCGATTCTGGCGCTGCAGAAGAACGCGCAGCAGACGACGGCCATGGCCTATGTCGGCTATACCGTGGTGGTCGATGGCTCGACGACCGAATTGACCACGAACGGCGCGACCTGGAGCTTCAATTCCACCAAGCCCGCGACCGCGACCGTGACCATCAAGGATGAGGCCACCGGGCAGACGGCCTATACCGGCACCTACAGTGTCAGCTCCGGCGACCAGAAATTCACCTGGGACGGCAAGGGCAGCGACGGCAAGCAATGGCCGCCGGGCAATTACACGATCGCCATCACCGCGGTGGACGCCAACCAGAAGGCGGTGAACGTCTCAACCGAAATCCAGGCCGTCGTGACCGCGGCGAACATGCAGGATGACCCGCCAACTTTGACCATCGCCGGCAAGGATTACACCGCCGACAAGATCAAGCGCATCGTCATTCCGAGCACCGTGCCGAAGCCCGACAGCGAGACGGCTTCCTGACCGCCGCCGGCGAAGCCGGGAGCCCGAAATGGCGAAGTTCCTGCGGTCAGTATTGTTGATACGAAATAACCCCAAAATATTAAACTCCGATCCAATCGTTACCTCCGGCAGCCCGCCGGCCGATCGAAACCGCTGAAATCGCCTTATTTATATGGCTAATTTTGCCGCCGGCGCCGGCCGCCGCGCAGCCCCGGCAAGTGTCCGGCGCGCCGCCAACCGTAACCAAAAGGTTAGCGCCGGTTAGGCAAACATTTCCTCATCGTCGCAATGGGCTTAGGCAAATTTTAAGCCGCCATGTGTAGGTTTTGCGATGTTGAGTACTTAGTCAGTCCGAGTCTTTGTGAGTAAACCAATGACCGAACCCCACCGCCCGAGGGTCAAATACGTCATCGGGCCCGATGGCAGTCCGCTGACGATCGCCGACTTGCCGCCGCCGACGACGAAGCGCTGGGTCATCCGCCGCAAGGCCGAGGTGGTCGCAGCCGTCCGTGGCGGTCTCCTGTCGCTCGAAGAGGCCTGCGCCCGCTACACGCTGACCGTGGAGGAATTCCTCTCCTGGCAGTATTCGATCGACCAGCACGGTCTGGCCGGCCTGCGCACCACGCGCATCCAGCAGTATCGCCAGTAAGCGATCCCGATCCGGTTTCCTGAAAACGCCAGCCCCCGCGGCTGGCGTTTTCATTTTTCATTCACCGCCGCCGCAGGATCACACCCTTTGACGGTTGCAGTCGCATTCCACAACCGCCGGCGCGGGAACCCGTTAACCGGGCGGTAACCATCCACTGGGCAAAACTTGCCGGGTAAGGGCGCAACTCACCGCGCCGCCTCGCTAGGACAGCCCCGTGCAAGGTTTGCTCGATTTCCTGAAGTCCCTCGGCGCCGCGCGCCTGGCAGCGATGGGCGCCGTCACGATGGCGCTCATCGGCTTCTTCGCCTTCCTGATGATGCAGATGACCGCCCCGGTCATGGTGCCGCTGTTCACCGAGCTTTCGGTCGAGGACTCCAATGCCATCATCAAGGATCTCGAACGGCAGGCCGTGCCCTACCAGATCAAGAATGACGGCTCCATCGTCATGGTGCCGAAGGACAAGGTCACGCGACTGCGCATGAAGCTGGCCGAAGGCGGCCTGCCCAAGGGCGGCGGCGTCGGCTACGAGATCTTCGACAAGTCGGACGCGCTGGGCGCCACCTCCTTCATTCAGAACATCAATCACTTGCGCGCGCTGGAAGGCGAGCTCGCCCGCACCATCCGCTCCATCGACCGGGTGCAGGCGGCCCGCGTCCACCTGGTGTTGCCGGAGCGGCCGCTGTTCTCGCGCGACAAGGTCGAAGCCACCGCCTCCATCGTGCTCAAGGTGCGCGGCCAGCTCGAGCCGCAGCAGGTGCGCGCCATCCGCCATCTGGTGGCGAGCGCGGTCAACGGCATGAAGCCCGAGCGCGTCTCGGTCGTCGACGAAGCGGGCCGCCTGCTCGCCGACGGCGCGCGGCAGGACAACCTGGTCGGCGGCGTCACCGCCGACGAGCGCAAGACGGCGTTCGAGAGCCGGCTGCGCAATCAGGTCGAT
>Ga0180223_1000780_pt1 | contig 32874 bp, 30 predicted proteins | sample eDN5th30CKraftOP_FD_151337 | JGI IMG/M metagenome (GOLD analysis project Ga0180223, IMG submission 151337) | Enriched Organic Plus compost microbial communities from Emeryville, California, USA - eDNA 5th pass 30_C Kraft OP (version 2) (version 2) ... | reverse complement strand
GCGAGAAGAAGCTGACCAGCAGCACGATGGTCACCGCCTCGGCCAGCACGCGCACGAACTCGCCCACCGAGTCGCGCACCGCCTCCGGCTGGTCGGAGACCTTGCGCAGCTGCATGCCCGCCGGCAGCTGCTCCTGCAGCCGCGCGAACTCGGCCTCCAGCGCCTCGCCCAGGCGCAGGATGTGGCCGCCGTCGCGCATGGCCACGGCGATGCCGATCGCGTCCTGGCCCATGAAGCGCATGCGCGGCGCGGCCGGATCGGCGAAACCGCGGGTCACCGTGGCCACGTCCTGCAGGCGGATGGTGCGGCCGTTGGCGCGGATCGGGAACGCGCGGATCTCCTCCAGGGTGCGGAACGGGCCGTCCACCCGCAGCTGCACGCGCTCGGAGGCGGTCTCGTAGAACCCGGCCGGCACCACCGCGTTCTGTCCTTCCAGCGCCTGCTGCACCGCCTGCAGCGGGATGCCCAGGGTGGCCAGGCGCGCGTTGTCGATCTCGATCCAGACCTTCTCGTCCTGCAGGCCGATCAGCTCGACCTTGCCCACGTCCGCCACCCGCTGCAGTTCCAGCTGGATGCGGTCGGCGTAGTCCTTGAGGATGGCGTAGTCGAAGCCCTCGCCGGTGAGGGCGTAGATGTTGCCGAAGGTGTCGCCGAACTCGTCGTTGAAGAACGGCCCGACCACCCCGTCCGGGAGCGTGGCGCGGATGTCGCCGACCTTCTTGCGTACCTGGTAGAACAGCTCGGGGATGTCCTTCGAGCGCATCGAGTCGCGGGCCATGAAGATCACCTGCGACTCGCCCGGGCGCGAGTACGAGCGCACGAACTCGTACTTGCCGGTGTTCATCACCGCCTTCTCGATCCGCTCGGTGACCTGCAGCGAGACCTCCTCGGCGGTGGCGCCCGGCCACAGCGTGCGCACCACCATGGCCTTGAAGGTGAACGGTGGGTCCTCGCTCTGGCCCAGGCGCAGGTAGGACCAGGTGCCGATCACCGCCAGGGCGATCATCGCGTACAGCACCAGGCCGCGGTTGTGCAGCGCCCACTCGGAAAGGTTGAAGCGGCGCATGGCTCAGTCCGCCTTCGGCCGCACGGCGGCGGCCACCGGCCGGTTGCCGCGGTCCACCGCGAGCACCGCCTCGCCCTCGCGCAGCAGGTGGCCGCCGGCGGCGACCACCCAGTCGTCGGCGCGCAGCTCGCCGCGGACCTCCACCGTCTCGGTGCCCAGCGACCCGTGCTCGACCGGCACGCTGGCGACCTTGCCCTCACGCACCACCCACACCGCCGGCTTGCCGTCGGCGCCCTGCTGCAGCGCCGCCAGCGGCACCCGCAGGCCGGCGCCGGCCGCGCCGTGACCGAGGAACACGCGCGCGCTCTGGCCCAGCACCACGTCGCCGGCCACCGCATCGTCCAGGGCCACGCGCACGGCGTAACTGCGGGTCAGCGGATCGGCCGCCGGGGCCAGTTCGCGGATCCGCGCCGGCAGGCGCTGGCCGGGGCGGCTCCACAGCTCGACCTCGGCCGGATCGCCGACCTTGAACTGGCCGATGCGGTCCTCCGGCAGGTCGATCGCCACCTCGCGGCCACCGTCGGCGGCCAGGGTGAACACGGTCTGCCCGGCCGCCACCACCTGGCCGACCTCGGCCTGGCGGCTGGCGATCACCCCGGCGTGCGGCGCGCGCAGGGTGGCATAGGCGGCCTGGTTGCGGGTCACCTCCCACTGCGCGCGGGCGGCATCGACCTGCCCGGCCGCGGCCTTGTACGCCGCCTCCTGGGCCTCGTAGGCCGAGCGGCTCACCAGCTGCTGCTCGACCAGCTTCGCGTAGCGGTCCAGGTCGCCCTTCGCCCGCGCCAGCTCGGCCTCGGCCGCCGCCAGCTGCGCCCGCGCGGCCTGCGCCTGCAGCGCCTGGTCGCCCGGATCCAGCTCGGCCAGCACCTGGCCTTCGGCCACCCGCGCACCGGCGTCCACCCGCCGCGCCACCAGCTCGCCACCGATGCGGAACGCCAGCGGGCTTTCCTCGCGCGCCCGCACCTCGCCGGGGAAGGCCAGCCCCGCGGCTTCGCCGGCCGCCTGTGGCTGCACCACCCAGACCGGGCGCGCCTTCTCCGGCGCCTCCGCGCCATTGCCGCACCCCGCGAGGGCGACCACCACGAGGGCTGCCGCTACGCCACGCCTGACCCGTCCCTGCATCGCCACGACTCCGTCCCGTAGGTGGAAAATAGTGAACCGGCCGGTATAAATAGAAAACCAACTAGTCTAGTATTGCCTGCATGACCCGCCCGACCACGCCCGCCAGCGCCGCCGCGCCCGCCCGCAATCCGGGCCCCGGCCGCCCCAAGGACCTGGCCAAGCGCGCCGCGATCCTGGAAGCAGCCAAGCGCATGTTCCTCGAACAGGGCTACCAGGGCGTGAGCATGGACCAGATCGCCGCCGCCGCCGGCGTGTCCAAGCTGACCGTCTACAGCCACTTCGGCGACAAGGAGACCCTGTTCTCCGAGGCGATCGCCGCCAAGTGCCGCGAGGTGCTGCCGGACGAGCTGTTCGTGAACCCGCCCGAGGGCCCGCTGCGCGAGCAGCTGCGGGCCATCGGCCACGCCTTCTTCGCCCTGATCACCAGCGACGAGGCCATCCGCATGCACCGGATGCTCTCCAATCCCGGCGCCGCCGACCCGGCCCTGCGCGAGCTGTTCTGGAACGCCGGCCCGCGCCGGGTCCAGGAGGTGTTCGCCCAGTTCCTGCAGGCACGGGTGGCCGAGGGCCAGCTGCGGATCGAGGACGTGCCCCTGGCCGCCTCGCAGTTCTTCTGCCTGCTCAAGGGCGAGCTGTACTCGAAGATGGCCTGCGGCCTGTGCGGCACGCCCGCGCCGGCCGACCTGCAGCGGCACCTGCGGGCCACGGTGGATTTCTTCCTGCGCGCCTATGCGGCCTGAACCGCGTCCCGCAGGGCCGGTGGTCGCGGTGACTTCCGGCACTGAACGCCGCCGCCCGGGCGCGGCGATCCTTCCAGCGCCGGCACGGGCCGCCGCGGTAGTAGAATGCCCGGCCTCCCGCGCCTTGTGATAGCAGCCATGACGATCGATTACGCCCTTGCCCGCGAACTGATGGTGGAACAGCAGGTCCGCCCCTGGGAGGTCCTGGACGCCGCCGTGCTCGAGGTGATCGGCCGCCTGCCGCGCGAGGCGTTCGTGCCGGAGGCGCAGCGCGCGCTGGCCTACGCCGACATCGAGCTGCCGCTGGGCCACGGCGTGCGCATGATGAAGCCGGTGGTCGAGGGCCGCATGCTCCAGGCCCTGGCCCTGCAGCCGGGCGACAGCGTGCTGGAAGTGGGCACCGGCAGCGGCTACGTCACCGCCTGCCTGGGCGAGCTGGCGCGCGAGGTGGTGAGCATCGAGATCCAGCCGGAACTGGCCGCCGCCGCGCGCAGGCACCTGGACGCTGCCCGCCTGGGCACCAACGTCCGCATCGAGACCGCCGACGCCCTGCAGTACGCGCCGACCCGCCAGTTCGACGCGGTCTGCGTGACCGCCGCGGTGGACACGGTCCCGACCCGGTTCCTGGAGTGGCTGCGCCCGGGCGGCCGCCTGTTCGTGGTCCGTGGCCGCGCGCCGGTGATGGAAGCCGTGCTGCTGCGCCACACCGGCGATGTCAACGCGCCGGCCGTTGAATCGTTGTTCGAGACCGAGCTCGAGTACCTGCGCGGCGCCGAGCCGGCCCCGCAGTTCAGTTTCTGACCGCAATGCCCCGCGGGGCAGCGGTCGGATCCCGATATCCCCACGACGGCCCGGGCATGGACCCGGGCCCAACATGAAGATAAGGAAGCCGCTGATGATCCGCCGTTCCCTCGCCCTGGCCCTGGCGGCCGCACTGGCCCCCGCCTCCGCCGGCGCCGCCGACCTGCTGCAGACCTACGAGATGGCCCGCAACGGCGACCCCACGCTGGCGATCGCCGAATCGAACACGCTGATCACCAAGGAAGGCCGTGTGCAGGCGCGCGCCGCGCTGCTGCCGAACCTCAGTGGCGAGGCCAGCCTGAGGCGCGCGCGCAACGAGCACGAGGGCGTCCCCGGCTCGACCACCACGACCACCCGCAGGTACAACCTGAACGCCTCGCAGACGCTGTTCAACTGGGGCCAGTTCGCCAGCCTGCGCGCCGAGCGCACCCTGAGCGCCGCCGCCGACCAGGACCTGGCCGCCGCCAGCGACGACCTGATGGTGCGTACCGCCGCCGCCTACTTCGACGTGCTGGTGGCGATCGAGTCGCTGGCCGCGGCCGAGACCAACGAGGCCGCCGCCAAGCGCCAGTTCGACTACGCCGACAAGCGCCTGGAAGTGGGCCTGGCCCCGATCACCGACGTGCACGAGGCCCGCGCCCAGTACGACGAGGCCCGCGCCAACGCCATCCTCGCCCGCAATGCGCTGCAGGACGCCTACCAGGCCCTGGCCGAGCTGACCGGCCAGCCGGTGCGCGACCTGCGCGCCCTCCCGGCCGACTTCCGCCCCGAGCTGCCGACCCTGCGCGACGGCGCCGATGCCTGGGTGGCCGCCGCGATCGAGCGCAACCCCAGCCTGCGCTCGGCCGAACTGCGCGCCCAGGCCGCCAATCACAACGTGGAAAACGCCCGCGCCGGCCACTACCCGACCCTGTCGCTGAATGCCACCTGGGGCAAGGACGAGAGCTGGGGCGACCTGTCCGAAAGCGGCATGCGCGCCGGCGAAAGCACCGGCAGCAGCATCGGCATCACCCTGAACGTGCCGATCTTCTCCGGCGGCGCGACCCAGTCGCGCGTGCGCCAGGCGATCGCCCAGCGCGACATCGCCCAGGACCAGTACGAGCAGCAGCGCCGCGCCCTGGACCGCAACACCCGCAACCTGTACCAGGCCCTGGTCGCCGGCGTGAGCGAGGTCGAGGCCCGCCGCCTGGCCGTGGTCTCGGCGCAGAGTGCCTACGAGGCCTCGCAGGTCGGCCTGGAAGTCGGCACCCGCACCGTGCTGGACGTGGTCCAGAACCAGCGCACCCTGTTCCAGGCCCAGGTCGAGTACGCCCGCGCCAAGTACAACTTCCTGCTCAACCGCCTGCTGCTGTCGCAGGCCACCGGCGAGCTGGACGTGGACGCGCTGCGCCAGGTCAATGCCCTGCTGACCGTCGACGCCGAGGCCCAGCTGCAGGATCCGTCGGTCCTGCGCCAGTAAGCCGCGGCACCGGCACCGGAATGGAGAAGGCCGCCCACGGGGCGGCCTTCTTCGTTTCCGGCTTCCGCTCAGTCCTCGACCGGATCCGGCGCCGGCAGGTCCGGCGCGATCAGCTCCAGGGTGTTGCGCAGCGCCCCGCGGCCCTGGTCGACCAGGGCGCGGCCGGCCTCGACCATGGCCTGGCGCAACGGGGCGTCGCCCAGCAGCGCCTCCAGCGCGTCGCCGACCTCCTGCAGGTCGCGGCCCACGCGCAGCGCCCCGGCCTCGTCCAGGCGCCGCGAGATCTCGGCGAAATTGTGCAGGTGCGGGCCGGTGACCACCGCCGTGCCCACCGCCGCCGGCTCCAGCAGGTTGTGCCCGCCGACCGGCTGCAGGCTGCCGCCGACGAAGGCCACGTCGGCGCAGGCGTAGAACGCCATCAGCTCGCCCAGGGTATCGACCACGAACACGTCGTCCCCGGCCGCCGGCCAGCCGCCGGCGCTGCGCGTGCCCACCTGCCAACCCGCCGCCTCGGCCGCGGCGCGTACCCGCCCGAAGCGCTCCGGGTGGCGCGGCGCCCACAGCAGCAGCAGGTCCGGCCAGCGCGCGCGCAGGCGCCGGTGCAGGGCCAGCACGTCCTCCTCCTCGCCCTCGTGGGTGCTGGCCGCGATCCACACCGGGCGCTTGCGGCCGAGCGCGTCCTCGAACGCCGCGCGCAACGCCTCCAGACCGTCGGGCACCTCCACGTCGTACTTGAGGTTGCCCAGCACCCGCACCTGGTCGGGACGCGCGCCCAGCACCTGGAAGCGGCGCGCATCGGCGTCGGACTGCGCGGCCACGCAGCGCACCGTGCGCAGGGCGCGGCCCAGCAGCGGCCGCAGCAGGCGGTAGCCGCGCAGGGAACGGGCCGACAGGCGCGCGTTGAGCACGTACACCGGGATGCGGTGGTCGCGGCAGCCGAACAGCATGTTCGGCCACAGCTCGGTTTCCATGATCAGTGCCAGGGTCGGGCGGAAGTGCTGCAGGAAGCGGTCCACGCTGCCGGGCAGGTCGTAGGGCAGGTACACGTGGTCCACCCGCCCGCCCCACAGCGCGCGCACCCGCTGCGAGCCGGTGGGCGTGATCGTGGTGACCACCCAGCGGGTGCCCTTGCCCTGGCGCAGCAGGGCGTTGACCAGCGGCGCGGCGGCGTTGACCTCGCCCACCGACACCGCGTGCAGCCACACGCACGGGCGGCCCTGCTCGGTGCTGTAGGCGCCGTAGCGCTCGTCCCAGCGGCGGAAGTACTCGCGCACGCGGAAGCCGCGCGAGATCAGGTGGTACAGGGTGAAGGGCGACAGCAGGTACAGCGCCAGCGAGTAGAGCCAGCGCACCAGGCGTTCGCCCGGTTCCTTGGGCGGAAACGGAGTCGGCATCGGCGCAGGATAGCCGAGCCGGCGACGGCCGGTTGCCGGCCAAGGCTTAGAATCTGCGCATGAGCGCCGCAGACACGCCCCCTCCCCGCCCTTCCTTCGCCCCGCGCAACTGGCCGATGTGGCTGGCCCTGGGGATCATGGTCGCCGCCGCACGCCTGCCCTGGCTGTGGCAGCGCGCGATCGGCCGCGGGGTGGGCTGGCTGGCCTGGCACCTGGCCCGTGAGCGCCGCCGCGCCGCCGAGGTCAACCTCGCCCTGTGCTTCCCGCAGCAGACGCCGCAATGGCGCGCGCGCCTGGCGCGCGACAGCTTCGACGCGCTGGGCGTTGGCCTGTTCGAGTTCGCGCGCGCCTGGTGGGGTTCGCTGGCGCCGATCGAGCGCGACGTCCGGATCGAGGGTCTGGAGCACCTGCGCGAACTGCAGGCCCAGGGCCGCGGCGTGCTGCTGGTTTCCGGCCACTTCATGACCCTGGAGATGTGCGGGCGGCTGCTGTGCGGGCAGGTGCCGCTGGCCGGCATGTACCGCCGCCACCGCAACCCGGTGATGGAGTGGGCGGTCAAGCGCGGCCGCCTGCGCTATGCGGTGGCGATGTTCGCCAACAGCGACCTGCGCGGCGCGGTGCGCCACCTCAAGCGCGGCGGGATGCTGTGGTACGCGCCGGACCAGGACATGCGCGGCAAGGACTCGGTGTTCGCGCCGTTCTTCGGCATGCCGGCCTCGACCATCACCGCCACCCACCAGCTGGCGCGGGTCACCGGCTGCGCGGTGGTGCCGTTCTTCCACCGCCGCGAGGGCGGCCGCTACATCCTGCGCGTGGCCCCGCCGCTGGCGGACTTCCCCAGCGAGGACGCGGTCGCCGACACCGCCCGGGTCAACGCCGCGATCGAGGCCATGGTGCGCGAGGCGCCGGCGCAGTACCTGTGGATCCACCGCCGCTTCAAGCGCCAGCCGCAGGGCCGCAGCAACTACTACGAGCGCGGCCGCGGCCTGCCCGCGCCGCCACCGGCCGCCTGAGGCCGGCCCGGAGCTCAGGCGCGCGCCGCCGGCGCGTCGCCGCGGGCATGCAGCAGCCCGGCGTAGAGCCCGGCCAGCAGCATCAGCACCCCGCCCCAGAAGGTGGAATAGAACGCCAGGTGGGTGTTGAGCGGGAACACGGTCGCCGCCAGCGCCAGCAATGCCGGGGCCGCGCGCCGGCGCGCCGCGGGCCCGGCGCGGCACCAGCCGCGCCACGCCGCCCAGGCCCCGCCCAGCCAGGCCAGCAGGCCCAGCACGCCGGTCTCGCTCAGCAGTTCCAGCACCAGCTGGTGCGCGTGCAGCGCCTCGCCGCCGCCCCACAGGGTCTCCTGCGCCGGCGCCGGATCGCAGCCTGCCCAGGCCCGGCGGAAGCCGCGCACGCCCACGCCGTTCAGCGGATGCTCGCGTGCCATGCATAGCGCGCCCCGCCAGATCCGCCCACGTCCGGACAAGGCGCCGTCGATCCCGCCGGCATCGGCCTGCAGCGCCAGCGCAGTGCGCGCCACCCGCTGCTGCAGCGGCGGCGAGGCCAGGTACAGCGCCACCAGCGCCAGCAGCGCGGCAGCTCCGAAGCCGGCCAGCCGCGCCGGCCCCAGCACCCGCCAGCCCGTGGCCAGCAATACCAGCGCCAACGTCAGCCAGGCCGCACGCGCGCCGCCGAGGACGACGGCCAGGCCCAGCACCGCCGCGGCCAGGCACCAGCCCCACGCCCGCCCGCGCGCCGCCGCCGGGGCGAGGACGAATGGCGCCAGGCTGGCCAGCACCAGGCCCAGCTTGGGATTGCAGTCACCAAACACGCCGTTGACCCGGTCCCAGGCCTGCACCTCGGCAACCGGACACAGCGGCCCGCCGCCGGCCAGCGCCTTCAGCGCGTCCAGGGCGAGGAACAGCGGACTGGCCCCAGCCAGCGCCTGCAGCAGCGCATCGACGCTCCAGGCCAGCGCCAGCAGCGCCAGCCCACCCAGCACCACCCCGCGCCCGCGCGGTTCGCGCACGGCAATGGCGACGCCCCACAGCAGCGGCAGGTAGCGCAGGTCGGCCAGGGTTTCCTTCCAGGCCCGGGCCCGGTCCAGCGCGTCCGCGGCCGACAGCAGCTCCGGCAGCCAGTAGGCGCCGAACAGCAGGCCCGCCAGCACGAACGCGCCGCGCTGCAGCGGCAACGGCCGGCGCCGCAGCGCGCACCAGGCCAGCTGCACGGCCACCGCCAGCGCCCCCAGCGACAGCACCGCCTCGGCCGGCCCCGGTAGCGGCCACAGCGCCACCGCCAGCAGCACCCAGGCCGGCGTCCAGGCGAACGCGCGGCCAGGCGCGGGAGCGTGCTCAGCCGGCCAGTTCCGCATACAGGTCCAGGGTGGCCTGCTGCATGGCCTGCAGGGGGAAGGGGACGGCCACCGGCGCGGGCGGCTCGCGCAACAGCCGGGCTGCGGCCGCGGCCAGCGCATCGCTGTCGAACGGCGGCACCGCGCCGGCCGGCTGCAGCGCCTGCAGCAGTTCGCCCACCCCGCCATGGGCCCAGCCCAGCACCGGGCGGCCCACCGCCAGCGCTTCCACCACGGTACGGCCGAAGGCCTCGGGCTTGCGCGACAGCTGCAGCACCAGGTCGCTGGCCGCGTACGCGGTGGCAATGGCCGCGGTGGGTGCAGTGAACAGCACCGCATCGGCCACGCCCAGCTGCGCGGCCAAGGCCTCCAGTTCGGCGATATAGGCCTCGCGCCCGGGTTCGCGCGCGCCCGGCAGCCACAACCGTGCCTGCGGCTGGCCACCGGCACGCAGGGCGGCCAGCAGCCGCAGGGCGTCGGCATGGCCCTTCAGGCGCGTGCCGCGCCCGGGCAGCAGCAGCAAGGGGGCGGCCCCGGCCAGGGCCGGGTGCTCCGCCGCCACCGCGGCGCGGGCAGCGGGATCGGGCAAGGGCCGCGGCGGAAACTGCGCCGGATCGATGCCGCGCTCGATCACCCGCAGCCGGCCCGGATCGGTGTCCGGGTAATGCCGCAGCACGTAGTCGCGCACCGTGCGCGAGACGCAGACCACGCGCTCGCCGCTGGCCATGACCGCGCTGTAGCGCCCGGGCGAATTGAGTCCGTGCACGGTGGTGACCCAGTGCGGGCGGCGCGCGGCCGGTAGTCCGGCCAGGGCCATCCGTCCCAGCCAGGCCGGCAGACGCGAGCGCGCGTGGACGATGTCCACGCCCTGGTCCAGGAACAACCGGCGCAGGGCCGGGACATGGCGCAGCACGGCCGGCGACTTGCGGCCGATGGCCAGTTCGACGTGCTCTGCCCCGCCGGCGCGCAGCTGCGGCACCAGGCGGCCGCCGGCGGAGACGACGATGGCGCGGTGGCCGCCGGCGGCCAGGGCCGCGGCGATCTCGAGGGTGGAACGTTCGACGCCGCCGGATTCCAGCGCCGGCAGCAGCTGGACCACGGTCAGGCGGCGCATCGGCGGCGTGGCCGGGATGCGGCGGGCGTCAGTCGACCAGCTGGTAGACGGCCGAGCAGTACGGGCACTTGGCCTCGCCGTTCGGCTCGTCCTGGATCGGCAGGTACACGCGCGGGTGCGAGTTCCACAGCGCCATTTCCGGCGTCGGGCAGCTCAGCGGCAGGTCCGCGCGGTGCACGGTGTAACGCTTCTCGGCATTGGCGGGCGCGGCGGCGGTGGTGTTCATGGCGTGTAGCTCGGATCGGCAGGAAGCGCGTGGATTCTACCAGCGCGCGGGCCACCGCGGCCCGGGTCGCGGCGGTGCCGGCCCGCGCGGGGCCGGCACCGGCGGGCCTCACTTGGCCTTGGCGTGGGCCTCGGTGGTGATGCGCAGGGTCACCTCGTCGCCGACGTTGGGCACGTAGGCGCCCACGCCGAACTCGCTGCGCAGGATGGTGGCGGTGGCGTCGAAGCCGATCGCCGGGGCCTTGAGCATCGGATGGTCGGCGGCCTTGTTGAAGGTCACGTCCAGCACCACCGGGCGGGTGATGTCCTTGATGGTCAGCTCGCCGGTGACCTTGAGCTTGCCCTCGCCGGCGGGCTCGACCTTGGTGCTCCTGAACTTCGCGGTCGGGTACTTCTCGGCGTCGAAGAAGTCGGCGCTGCGCAGGTGCTCGTTGAACTTGCTGCTGAAGGCCTCCAGGCCGGACAGCGGCAAGGTCACCTCCACGCTGGAGGCGGACACGTTGTCGGCGTCGTACACCAGGGTGCCCTGGACGTCGCCGAAGTTGGCGAACGGATGCGAGAAGCCGAAGTGGCTCCACTGCGCCAGCACGTTGGTGTGGGTCGGATCGAGGTTGTAGGTCACCGGGGCGGCGGAGGCGGCACCGGCGAAGGCGGCCAGGGCGACGGCGAGCAGGATCTTGCGCATGGTGGAACTCCTTGTGGTTTGCCGTGACGACTGCGGGGGCGACGCCTCAGACGATGCGCGCGGCTTCGTCGAAGGACAGTCGCGGGGAACGCGGGAACAGGCTGGCCGGGTCACCGTAGCCGAGGTTGACCAGGATTTCCGAGCGGATGTTGGTGCCGGCGAAGAACGCCTCGTCGACCTTGGCCGGGTCGAAGCCGGTCATCGGGCCGGCGTCCAGGCCCAGCGCGCGCGCGGCCAGGATCAGGTAGCCGGCCTGCAGCGACATGTTCAGCAGCGAGGGCTTGTCGCGGCCCTCGCGCGGGCCGTCGAACCAGGCCTTGGCGTCGGCGTGCGGGAACAGGTAGGGCAGCTTCTCGTGGAAATCCAGGTCGCGGCCGACGATCACCGTCACCGGCGCGGACATGGTCTTGGCATGGTTGCCCTCGGACAGCGCCGGGGCGAGCTTGGCCTTGGCCTCGGCCGATTTCACGAACACGAAGCGCGCCGGCGTGGTATTGGCTCCGGTCGGGCCCAGCTTCAGCAGGTCGTAGAGCCGGCGCAGGGTGTCGTCGCTTACTTCGCCGGTGAAGGCGTTGTAGGTGCGGGCGCTGCGGAACAGCTGGTCGAGGGCGGCTTCGTTCAACGGTTGGCTCATGGTTCTGGCTAAAGGGTCCGGTTGCGGCACGAGGCCACGGGTGGGCCGCAGTGTAGAGTGTTGCAGCAGCGGTTTACCAAATCCGGCCCGGAACGAATTGATGTCGCGCATGGAACGGAACGCGTCCACCACGGCCTGGCTGCTGACCGATGGCAACGCCGGCAACGTGCGCCAGGCCGAGGCCCTGGCCGGCGCCCTCGGCCTGGACTCGCCGCACCTGCCGGAACTGGCGCCGCGCGCGCCCTGGCGCTGGCTGGCGCCGCGGCGCTTGCCCGGGGCGCGGCACGCGTTTGGTCCCGGGCTGGCGGCGGCCCTGGCGGGTCCGGCCCCGGCGCTGGCGATCGGCTGCGGCCGCCAGGGTGCGCTGGCCGGGCGCCTGGCGCGCGAGCGCGGCGCGCGTGCGGTGCAGATCCTCGATCCGCGCATCGACAGCCGCCACTGGGACCTGGTGGTGGTGCCGGAGCATGACCGCCTGCGCGGCACCAACGTCATCACCCTGCTGGGCAGCCTCAACCCGGTCGACGACGCCTGGCTGGAACGGGCGCGGCAGCAGTTCCGCGCGCTGTGCGCGCTGCCGCGTCCGCGCACCGCGCTGCTGCTGGGCGGCCCGACCCGGCATGCGCCTTGGTCGCTGGATTCGCTGGCGCAGGCGCTGGCGGCGCTGCGCGCGCAGGTGCGTGCGCAGGGTGGCAGCCTGCTGGCCACGGTCTCGCGGCGCACCCCGGCGGCCGCCTCCGCGCCGCTGCACGCGGCGATGCAGGGCGTGCCGGGCATGGCCTGGGACGGCGGCGGCGCCAACCCCTATCCGGGCCTGCTGGCCTGCGCCGACCGCATCGTCTGCACCCCGGACTCGGTGAACATGCTCTCCGAGGCCTGTGCCACCGACGCGCCGGTGTACGTGCTCGAACCGCAGCTGGCACGCGGGCGCCTGGCGGCCTTCCTGCGCGCACTGCAGGATCTGGGCCGGGTGCGCGCGCTTGCCGGCGGGCTGGAACCGTTCCCGGTGCAGCCGCTGCGCGAGACCGCGCGGGTCGCCGCCGAGGTGCGCCGGCGGCTGGGACTGGAGGACGCGCCCTAGGAGGCGTCCGGCGCCGGGTCGAACACCAGTCCGTGCGCGGCGATCGCAGCGGCCACCTGCGCCCGCTGCGGATCCAGCGCGCCGTCGTCGGGAACCAGCCGCGGGCGCCGGTCCAGGGTGCAGCCCAGGCCCGCCTCCACCAGCGCCGCATGCGCCGCCAGCAGCGCCTGCACGGTGGCCTCCGCCAGCCGGCCGGCCGCGCCCAGCGCGGCCAGCAGCCGCGGCGTGTCGCGCGGCTCCAGCAGCGGCGGGCAGGTCGCGGCCTCGCGCAGCACCAGGTACTGCACCAGGAACTCCAGGTCGACCAGGCCGCCGGCGCCCTGCTTGAGGTCGAAGCGCGCCGCGTCGCTGCGGTCCAGCTCGGCGCGCATGCGCCGGCGCATGCCGGCCACGTCGGCGGCCAGCGCCGCCGGATCGCGCGGCCGCGCCAGGGTCTGGCGGCGGATGCGCTCGAAGTCCGCCCCCATCGAGGCATCGCCGGCGACCATGCGCGCGCGCACCAGGGCCTGGTGCTCCCAGGTCCAGGCGCGGTGCAGCTGGTATTCCGAATAGCTGGACAGCGAGGACACCAGCAGGCTCTTGCCGCCGTCCGGGCGCAGGCGCATGTCGGTCTCGTACAGGCGCCCGGCGCTGGTGACCGCGCCCAGCAGGCCCACCACCTTCTGCGCCAGGCGCGCGTACCAGCGCCCGGCCTCCAGCGGCCGCGCGCCGTCGGACAGGGCCTCCGGGTCGGCGTCGTAGAGGAACACCAGGTCCAGGTCCGAACCGAAGCCAAGCTCGCAGCCACCGAGGCTGCCGTAACCGACCACGGCGAAGCGCCCGCCGGGGATGCGGCCGTGCGCAGCGACCACCTCGCCCTCGGCCATGGCCAGCACCTGGGCCACCACCGCGTCGGCCAGCCAGGCCAGCTCGCGCACGCTGTCCGTGGCCGGCTGGCGCCGGTCCAGCGCGGCCAGGGCGATGCGGAAGCTCAGCGCCAGGCGCACCTCGTTGAGCGCGCGCAACGCCGCCTCCGGGTCGCCGTCGCCGCTGGCCACCGCCGCGGCGCAGGCGCGGTGCATTTCCGCCGCGTCCGGGATCGGCCCGGCCACGCGGATGTCCAGCAGCTCGTCCAGCAGCAGCGGATAGGCGGCGATGCGGTCGGCCAGCAGCGCGCTGCGCGCCAGCACGTCGACCAGCCGCGCCAGCGCGCTGGGCTGCTCGTCCAGCAGGGCCAGGTAGCTGGCGCGGCGCAGGATCGACTGCAGCAGGCCCAGCAGGCGCTTGAGCGCCGCATCCGGCTGCGCCGAGCGCGCGGCCGCACCCAGCAGCGCCGGCACCACCCGGTCCAGGCGCGCGCGCGCCGCGTCCGACAGCGCGCGCACGCCGTTGCCGCGGGCGAAGTCGCGCAGTGCCGCGTCGGCGCCGGCGGGATCGCCAAAACCGGCATCGGCCAGCACTCCGGCCTCGCCGGCCTGCGGCAGCGCGCGCCAGTAATCCTGCAGCGCGTCCGGCGCGGATTCGCGCCGGCGCGGCACCAGCAGCGCGTCGAACTCGGCCGACACCCGGGCGCGGCAGGCGGCCAGTTCCGCCGCCAGCGCCTCCCAGCCTGCGTGGCCCAGGGCCAGGGCGATGCGCTCGCGCGCTTCCGGATCCTCCGGCACCGAGTGGACCTGGGCATCGCCCAGCATCTGCACCCGGTTCTCCAGCCGGCGCAGGAAGCGGTAGGCAGCGGCCAGCGCGGCGCCGTCCTGCGCGGCGATCTGCCCGCCCTCCACCAGCGCCTGCAGCGCCGGCAGCAGGCAGCGGCCGCGCAGCGCCGGTTCGCGCCCGCCGCGGATCAGCTGCAGCGACTGCACCAGGAACTCGATCTCGCGGATGCCACCGCGCCCGCGCTTGAGGTCGTCGGCCATGTCGCGGCGCTGCATTTCGGCCACGATCGCGGCCTTCATCGCGCGCAGGCCGTCCAGCGCGGTGAAATCGAGGTAGCGGCGGTAGACGAACGGGCGCAGGGTCTCCAGCCAGGCCTCGCCGGCGGCGGTATCGCCGGCCACCGCGCGCGCCTTGAGCCAGGCGTAGCGTTCCCAGTCGCGACCCTCGCGCTGGAAGTACTGGTCCATGGCCGCGAACGACCACGCCACCCGCCCGGCGTTGCCGAACGGGCGCAGGCGCAGGTCGACGCGGTGGCAGAAGCCGTCGGCAGTGACCTCGTCCAGCAGCTTGGCCAGGCGCTGGCCCAGGCGCGCGAAGTACTCCTCGGCCTCCAGCGCGCGGCGGCCGTCGGATTCGCCCTCGTGGGCGTAGGCGTAGACCAGGTCGATGTCGGAGGAGAAGTTCAGCTCGCCGCCGCCGAGCTTGCCCAGGCCGAACACCACCAGCCGCTGCGGCCGGCCGGCCGGATCGCGGACCACGCCATGGCGCTGCGCGAACTCCTGCTCCAGCGCCTCCAGGGCCAGCGCCAGGCATTGCTCGGCCAGCCGCGTGCTGCCGGCCAGGGTGGCGTCGACGTCGTCCAGGCCCAGCACGTCGCGCCATACCAGGCGGGTGGAGGCGGCGGCGCGGAAGCGGCGCAGCTGGCCGGGCCAGTCATGCGGCTGCAGCGGGTCCAGCACCGGCGGCGGCAGCGGCGCCGGATCGTCCGCGGCCAGGTGGGCCAGCAGCGCCGGCTGCCGGCGCAGGGTCTCGATCGCGAAGTCGCTGGCCAGGGCCACCCGCGCGACACGGTCGCACAGCCCGGGGTCCTGCAGCAGCGCGGCATGCTCGGGCGAGGCGGCACGCAGGGTGGAAAGGGCGCGTTCGGCGTGGAGCCTGCGGAGTTCATCCGCGGCGGGGACGGGAGGCGTGGGCGTGCTCATCGCCCGGATTGTGGCATGCGCCCGGCGCGCGCCCGGGCCGGGCAGGCATAAAAAAAGCCCGCTTGCAGCGTACTGCCAGCGGGCCTGCTCCCTCCCCCACGTCGGGATGCGGGGCCATCGTGAAGAGCGTCCGAAGCCTTTGCACGCTGCACTGCAAAACAGCACCCGCCGGTTCATCAACGTGGATTTCCGGGCATTTTTGCTGAATACGGATATTCCCCGAAGTGATACCGGTATCACATGAACCGACATGGATCCCGGGCAGGACCCGCGGGCACCTTTCCGGTGCCGCCGCGGGCACCTGCGGGGGCCATCAGCCTGAACGGACTGCGCAAAAACGCCCCGGGCGCGGTGCGCGGCCGGGGCGTCCGGGGGGCGGATTCAGGCGGCCTGGTGCGCGGCCGGCAGCGCGCGGCGTCGGCGCACGGCCTGCGCCAGCCGCTCCAGCACCGCGGCCGAGGCCTCCCAGCCAAGGCAGCCGTCGGTGATGCTCTGCCCGTAGGCCAGGGCACGCCCGGCCACCGGGTCCTGGCGCCCGCCGACCAGGTGGCTTTCCACCATCACCCCGATGATCCGGCGCTCGCCGCCCTCCAGCTGCGCGGCGATGTCCTCCACCACCGCGGGCTGGCGCTCCGGGTTCTTGCCGGAGTTGGCGTGGCTGGCATCGATCATGATCCGCGGCGCCAGGCCCGAGCGTTCCAGCACCTCGCTGGCGGCCTGCACGCTGGCGGCGTCGTAGTTGGGCGCCTTGCCGCCGCGCAGGATCACGTGGCAGTCCGGATTGCCGGCGGTGGCGGCGATGGCCGAGCGCCCGTCCTTGGTCACGGCCAGGAAATGGTGCGGATGCGCCGCCGCCATCACCGCGTCGGCGGCGATGCGCACGTTGCCGTCGGTGCCGTTCTTGAAGCCCACCGGGCAGGACAGGCCAGAGGCCATCTCGCGGTGGATCTGGCTCTCGGTGGTGCGCGCGCCGATCGCGCCCCAGGCCACCAGGTCGGCGATGTACTGCGGCGAGATCGTGTCCAGGTACTCGCAACCGGCCGGCAGGCCCAGGTGGTTGATGTCGCGCAGCAGGCCGCGGGCGATGCGCAGGCCCTTGTTGATGCGGAAGCTGCCGTCCAGGTCCGGGTCGTTGATCAGGCCCTTCCAGCCGACGGTGGTGCGCGGTTTCTCGAAGTACACGCGCATCACGATCTCCAGCGCGTCGCCGAGGCTGTCGCGCAGCGGGCGCAGGCGCCGGGCATATTCCATCGCCGCGTGCGGGTCGTGGATCGAGCACGGGCCGATCACCACCGCCAGGCGGTCGTCGCGGCCGTGCAGGATCGCCGACAGCGCGCGGCGCGCATCGGCCACCGTCTGCGAGGCCTGCTCGTCGCAGGGAATCTGGGCCAGCAGCTCGGCCGGGGGAGTCAGCGGTTCGAGGCTGCGGATGCGGAGGTCGTCGGTATGCGGGGCCATGGCGTTTCCATCTCTTGGTGTGGGGCCTGCCCAGCGTGGCGGCATGAAAAAAGCCGCCAGGTTCGCTGGCGGCTTTCGGGAATGCGTCTGAAGCTTTCTTCAGGGTGAGCGCAATCCTTCCTCCGCCAGCGGCTTCGGAAAGTAGTACCAAAAGTAAAAGCTGGCACGGGTTGCGGTCATGGGCCGTATTGATAGCACGCGGTCTTGTGCGCTGCCACAGTTTCATCCGCAACCCGCGCGTCCGCGGCGTGGATGCGGTCACGGAACGCAAAAAAAGAAGGCCGCCGCGAAGAGCGGCGGCCTTGCCAGGCCCGCGCAACGGCGCGGGACGGCGGATCAGGGAATCCGCAGGATCAGAAGCGGTACACCAGGCCGGCGCCCAGCACCGGGTACAGGCTCAGGTCGACGCTGTCCTCCAGGTCGCGGCGCTCGGCTTCCAGGTCGGCGGCGAACTGGGGGTCGCCGGCCAGGCCGGTGGCGACCAGCTCGACCGAGGTCTTGGCCGCGACCACGCCCAGCTCGGCGTAGAAGCCCAGCCCCGAGCCGCCGCGCGAGCGGTAGCCGATGCCGGCGTACGGGGCGACCTTGTCCTTCAGCTCGACGCGGCCCTGCAGGCTGCCCACGTCCTCGGCCGAGTACTCGGTGCCGTTGAACTCGTAGACGCCGCCGGCGCGCGGAGTGCCGGTCACCGCGGCCTTGATGTCGCCGACCACGGCGCCGACCGACAGCTGCAGGCCACCGGCGAACGGATGCCAGTTCAGCAGCACGCGGGCGTTGTCGGACTTCAGCTCGCCGTCGTAGCGCACCTCGTCGGTGGTCTCGTCGCCGTCGAACTGGAAGGTGCTGTAGCCGACGGTGGCGGAGAAGCGCTTGCTGAGGCTGGCGTTGACGTCCACGCCGTAGCCGAGGGTGGACACGCCGGCGCCGACGCTGACGTCCTCGAACGGGGCGGCGATGGCGGCGGGCGCGAGCAGCGCGGCCGGCAGGGCGAGGGCCAGGGCGGCGAGTTTGTTCTTGGTCATGGGGGATTCCGTTGGGTGGGTTGGGACGCGGGGTCCTGGGTGGATAGCGACCGCCACCGCGCGCGCATTAATCCCGCCTTGGTCGCGGCGTGCCCGCGGCGCGCACCCGGTCACGGAATCCGCCATGCGCGCAAAGGAAAGGCCCCGCCTTGCGGCGGGGCCTTCCGGTACTGCGTGGACCGGCCTTGGGGCCTGGATCAGAAGTCCATGCCGCCCATGCCGCCCATGCCGCCCGCGGCCGCCGGCTCTTCCTTCTTCGGCAGCTCGGCCACCATGGCCTCGGTGGTGATCATCAGGCCGGCGATCGACGCCGCGTTCTGCAGCGCGGTGCGGGTGACCTTGGTCGGGTCCAGGATGCCGAACTCGAACATGTCGCCGAACTGGCCGGTGGCGGCGTTGTAGCCGAAGTTGCCATCGCCGTCCTTGACCTTGTTGACGATGACCGACGGCTCCTCGCCGGCGTTGGTCACGATCTCGCGCAGCGGGGCCTCCATCGCGCGCAGGGCGATCTGGATGCCGTGGTTCTGGTCCTCGTTGGCGCCCTTCAGGGCCTCGACCGCCTTCTTGGCGCGGATCAGGGCGACGCCGCCGCCCGGCACCACGCCTTCCTCGACGGCCGCACGGGTGGCGTGCAGGGCGTCTTCGACGCGGGCCTTCTTCTCCTTCATCTCGACCTCGGTGGCGGCACCGACCTTGATCACGGCCACGCCGCCGGCGAGCTTGGCCACGCGCTCCTGCAGCTTCTCGCGGTCGTAGTCCGAGGAGGTCTCCTCGATCTGGGCCTTGATCTGCTTGATGCGGGCCTCGATGGCGGAGGTGTCGCCGGCGCCGTCGATGATGGTGGTGTTCTCCTTGGAGACCTGCACCTTCTTGGCGCGGCCCAGGTCCTTGATGGTGGCCTTCTCCAGCTGCAGGCCGACTTCCTCGGAGATCACGGTGCCGCCGGTCAGGACGGCCATGTCCTCCAGCATCGCCTTGCGGCGGTCGCCGAAGCCCGGGGCCTTGACGGCGACGACCTTGACGATGCCGCGGATGGTGTTGACCACCAGGGTCGCCAGGGCTTCGCCCTCGACTTCCTCGGCCACGATCAGCAGCGGCTTGCCGGCCTTGGCCACGCCCTCGAGGATCGGCAGCAGGTCGCGCACCGACGAGATCTTCTTGTCGTGCAGCAGGATGAACGGATCATCCAGGTCGGCGGTCTGCGACTGCTGGTTGTTGATGAAGTACGGCGACAGGTAGCCGCGGTCGAACTGCATGCCCTCGACCACGTCCAGCTCGTTCTCCAGGCCCGAGCCTTCCTCGACGGTGATCACGCCTTCCTTGCCGACCTTCTTCATCGCCTCGGCGATGATGTTGCCGATCGACTCGTCGCTGTTGGCCGAAATGGTGCCGACCTGGGCAATGGCCTTGTCGTCGGCGGTCGGCTTGGACAGCTTCTTCAGCTCCTCGACGGCGGCCTTGACGGCCTGGTCGATGCCGCGCTTGAGGTCCATCGGGTTCATGCCGGCGGCCACGGCCTTGGAGCCCTCGCGGATGAAGGCCTGGGCCAGCACGGTGGCGGTGGTGGTGCCGTCACCGGCGTTGTCCGAGGTCTTGGAAGCGACTTCCTTGACCATCTGCGCGCCCATGTTCTCGAACTTGTCGGCCAGCTCGATCTCCTTGGCGACGGACACGCCGTCCTTGGTGATCGTCGGGGCGCCGAAGCTCTTCTCGAGCACGACGTTGCGGCCCTTCGGGCCCAGGGTCGCCTTGACGGCGTTGGCGAGGATGTTCACGCCGCGCACCATGCGCGAGCGGGCGTCTTCACCGAAACGGATTTCCTTCGCAGCCATTTTGAAAAACTCCGTGATTCTTTAAGCGTTGAGTGGATCGAAGCGCAGGAACCGCGGCGGGACTCAGCCCAGCACCGCGAAGATGTCGTCTTCCTTCACCACCAGGTACTCGGTGCCGTCCAGCTTGACCTCGGTGCCGGCGTACTTGCCGAACAGCACCTGGTCGCCGACCTTGACCTTGGGGGCGCGCACGCTGCCGTTGTCGAGCACCTTGCCCTCGCCCACGGCGATGACCGTGCCCTTGATCGGCTTCTCGGCAGCCGAATCCGGGATCACGATGCCACCGGCGGAGACCTTCTCCTCCTCGGTGCGCTTGATCACGACGCGGTCGTACAGCGGCTTGATGTTGCTCATTTCAATCCCTCACAAGTGATTGACTGGGTTGGAAAAAGGGCGGCGAGTCTAGCACTCGCCCCTGGCGAGTGCCAGCGCCCGCGACGGCAGGAAAAACCCCCGACGGGCCGAGGGCATGGGCCCCATGTGGGGCGCCGGCGGAGGCCTTTCAAGGGGCCGGCCGGGTTTTTCTTCCGGGCCCCGGGTCCGGGCCCCGGGGCCGCGGCCGGCTACACTCTGCGCCCATGGACGTGCACCTGGTGTTTTGCAGCTGCCCCGACCCGGACACCGCCTCCACCCTGGCCAGGACCCTGGTGGAGGAGCGGCTGGCCGCGTGCGCCAGCGTGCTGCCGGGGATGCACTCGGTATACCGCTGGCAGGGCGCGGTGGAGTCGGCCGACGAGGTGCTGCTGCTGGCCAAGGCCCCGGCCGACCGCCTGCCGGACCTGATCGGGCGGCTGCAGGCGCTGCATCCCTATGAACTCCCCGAGGTGCTCGCGGTCCAGGCCACGGCCGGGCTGCCCGCCTACCTCGGATGGGTGGTCGAGGCCACCCGCGACTGACGAACGGAAGACGAAGACACGCATGACCCCGCACCGCCCCCTGCCGGCCCGGCACCTGCCCGGCCTGCTCCTGATGCTGCTGGCCTGGCTGGCGGTCCTCGCCCCCGTCCAGGCCGCGGTCGACGCCAAGGACCTGCTGCCGGTGGACGAAGCCTTCGTCCTGACCGCGACCGCGCCCGAACCGGGGCGGATCGAGATCCACTGGAAGATCGCCGAGGGCTACTACCTCTACCGCCACCGCACCGCGGTCAGCGCCAGCGGCGACTTCGTCGGCGGCAACCTGCGGCTGCCGGCCGGCGAGCGCCACGTCGACGAGTTCTTCGGTCCGGTGGAAACCTACCGCGGCGCGCTGGTGGCGATCCTCGACGGCCAGCCCACCGGCGCCGGCGCCAGCGCCGAGCTGCAGATCCGCTACCAGGGCTGCGCCGACATCGGCATCTGCTATCCGCCGCAGACCCGCCGGGTGCAGGTGCGCCTGCCCGGCACCAGCACCGCCGCCAGCCGCCTGGCGGCGCTGCAGTCGGCCAACGCCGGGCGCGACCGCCTCGCGACGGCGCTGGGCGGCGTCCGCCCGGCCCTGCCGGAGGCGCAGGCCTTCGCGGTGGACGCCATCGCCGACGGCGGCAACCGCATCCGCGTGCGCCTGCAGCCGGTGGCCGGCTACTACATCTACCGCGACACCACCCGGTTCGTGCTGGAGGACGCGCCGGGCCTGTCCGCCGGCCGCCCGCAGTGGCCGCCGGGAACCGCGCACCGCGACGAGCACTTCGGCGAGGTGACGGTGTACTTCGAACCGGCGGAGGTCGTGCTGCCGGTGGTCCGCACCCGGCCGCACCCGGCGCGCGCCACCCTGGTGGTGACCTTCCAGGGCTGCCAGGAAGGCGGCATCTGCTACCCGCCGATGACCCGGCGCGTGGCCGTGGACCTGCCCACCGGAGAGGTGACGACGGCGGCGGCGGTGGGCGCCGCGCCGCTGCCCCCGGCCCCGGCCGCAGACGCCGGCGAGGTGGCGCCTGCGGAGCTGCCGGCCCCGCCGGAAGCGGCACCGGATGCCTCGGCCGGCAACGCCGCGCGCACCGCGGCGCCGCCAGCGGCCGCCGGCAACGGCAAGCGCGGCCTGGTCGGCGCCCTGCTGCTGGCCCTGCTGGGCGGCCTGGTGCTGAACCTGATGCCATGCGTGCTCCCGGTGCTCTCGCTCAAGGCCCTGGGCCTGGCCCAGAGCGGGGAGAGCCGCGAGCGCGCCCGCGCCCACGCGCTGTGGTACACGGCGGGCGTGCTGGTGGCGTTCGCCGCGGTCGGCGCCCTGGTGGTGGGCCTGCGCGCCGCCGGCCAGGCCGCCGGCTGGGGCTTCCAGCTGCAGCAGCCATGGTTCGTGGCCGCGCTGGCCTACCTGATGTTCGCGGTCGGCCTGAGCCTGTCGGGCGTGTACACCCTGGGCACCGGGGTCGGCGGCGGCCTGGCCGCCGCGCGCAACGGACCGGCCGGCGACTTCCTCACCGGGGTGCTGGCCTGCGTGGTCGCCAGCCCCTGCATTGCCCCGTTCATGGGCCCCGCCCTGGCCTACGCCTTCGCCGCGCCGGCCGCGGCCGGGATGCTGGTGTTCCTGGTACTGGGCCTGGGCCTGGCGCTGCCGTTCCTGCTGGTCGGCTTCGTGCCGGCACTGGCACGGCGGCTGCCGCAACCGGGGCCGTGGATGGAGACGGTCAAGCAGCTGCTGGCCTATCCGATGTACCTGACCGCGGTGTGGCTGCTGTGGATCCTCGGCCGCCAGCGCGGGGTGGACGCGGTGGCGATGGTGCTGGCCGGCGCCGCGGTGCTGGCGCTGGCGCTGTGGTGGTTCGAGCGCAGCCGCTGGTGGGGCCGCCGTGGCGCCACCCTGGCCGCCCTGGTCCTGGTCGCGGTGGCGCTGGCGCCGGTGTGGGGCGTGACCCGCCTGCCGCCGGCCAGCGTGCGCGCCGCCGACAGCGACGCGGTGCCCTACTCGGCCGCCGAGCTGGACCGGTTGCGCGGCGAGAACCGGGTGGTGTTCGTCAACATGACCGCCGACTGGTGCGTGACCTGCAAGGCCAACGAGCGCAACGTGCTGGCCCGCGACGGCTTCCGCGAACTGCTGGGCCGCACCGGGGCGGTCTACATGCGCGGCGACTGGACCAATACCGATCCGGCCATCAGCGCGTTCCTCGAGGCGCACAACGCGGTGGGCGTGCCGCTGTACGTGGTCTACGGACCCGGCGCACCGCCGGCGGTGCTGCCGCCGGTGCTGACCCCGGCGATCGTCGAGGACGCCCTGCTCAGGGCGGCGGCGCGGTGAGGCCCGGCCTGCGCCTGGTCCTGGCGGCAGCCTGCGCCGCCGCGCTGGGCCTGGGCGCGCGCGCCTGGTACGAGCAGCGCCGCCCGGACCTGCCGGCGCCGCTGCCGGTGCCCGAAGGGGTGCGCGCGGCCATGCCGGGGCAGCACCCCGACCCGATCCGCCTGCCCGACCTGGACGGCAACCTCGTCGAACTGGCCGCGATCGCGCCCGGCCGCCCGCTGCTGGTCAACGTCTGGGCCAGCTGGTGCGGGCCTTGCGTGGAGGAGATGCCGGAGCTGCAGCGCTTCGCTGCCGCCCAGGGCGCGGACGGTGTCCAGGTCGTGGGCCTGGCCCTGGACGAGGCGGAGGCGGTGCGCGCCTTCCTGCGCCAGGTCCCGGTGGACTACCCGATCCTGCTGGACCGCCCCGGTCCGGCCGACGCCAGCGTGCGGCTGGGCAATACCCGCGGCCTGCTGCCCTACACGGTGCTACTGGATCGGCAGCGCCGGGTGCTGCGGCAGAAGCTGGGACCGTTCCAGCCCGGCGAGATCGCCGACTGGGCCGCGGCCGGCACCGGGCCGGACTGAGGCCGGCCTTCAAACGGTTGCTTGAAACGCTTTCATCTTCGCCGAACTGGACAGTAAAGGCGCCTTCCTCCAGACTGCCGCCCTTTCCGGTTCCGCCCGCAACCATGGCAAAGCTGCTGGTCCTGCACGGCCCCAACCTCAACCTGCTCGGCACCCGCGAGCCTGAGGTCTACGGCCACGCAACCCTGGCCGACATCGACGCCGACCTGGCCCGCCGCGCCGCGGCCGCCGGGCACCAGCTCGAGTCGTTCCAGTCCAACGCCGAGCATGCGCTGGTGGACCGGGTCCAGGCCGCCCGCCAGGACGGCACGGCCTTCATCCTGATCAACCCCGCCGCCTTCACCCATACCTCCGTCGCCCTGCGCGACGCCCTGGCGGCGGTGGCGATCCCGTTCATCGAGATCCACCTGTCCAACCCGCACGCCCGCGAACCGTTCCGCCAGCACAGCTACTTCAGCGACAAGGCGGTCGGCGTGGTGTGCGGGTTCGGCGCCGACAGCTACCGCTACGCCCTGGATGCGGCGCTGGCGCGGCTGCCGGCCTGAGCCCCATCCCGTTGCAACGCGTCCGCGCCGCGGACGCCCCACACAGAGGCCACCATGGACCTGCGCAAGATCAAGAAACTCATCGACCTGCTGGAAGAATCCAACCTCGCCGAAATCGAGATCAAGGAAGGCGAGGAAAGCGTGCGCCTGTCGCGCATCCCGCAGGGCGTGGCGGTGGCCGCCCCGGCCGCCTCGCTGGAAGTGCGCTCGCCCGCCGCGGCCCCGGCCGCCGCGCCGATGCCGATGAGCTCCCCGGTCGAGGCCGCCACCGGCGGCACCCCCAAGCCGGGCAGCGACCTGCCGCCGGGCCAGGTCGTGCGCGCGCCGATGGTCGGCACCTTCTACGCCGCCCCGGCCCCGGACAAGCCGGCCTTCGTCACCGTCGGCCAGCAGGTCAAGGCCGGCGACACCCTCGGCATCATCGAGGCGATGAAGATGTTCAACCCGATCGAGGCCGACGTCTCCGGCACCGTGGTCGCCATCCTGTGCGAGAGCGGGCAGCCGGTGGAGTTCGACCAGCCGCTGTTCGTGATCGGCTGACGCCGATCACGACGGGATTGGTGATTCGTGATTGGTGATTCGAAGGAGCGGCCGCACCAGCGCCTGGATGCATGGCGCGATGCGATGGAACTTGCCGCCCTGGTGTACGCGTACTCGGCCGGCTTTCCCGCGGAGGAACGGTACGGCCTGACGGCGCAGATGCGCCGGGCCGCCGTGAGCGTGCCATCGAACATCGCCGAAGGCGCCGCCCGTCGCTATGCCCCTGAACTCGTACGTTTCCTGCTGATTGCGCGCGGCTCGCTGTCCGAACTGGATACGCAGCTGGCGCTGGCTCCGCGGCTCGGCCTCGCCGCCCCGGACCAGGACCTCCTGCAGCTGCTCGATCGCACCTTCGCGCGCCTCAACGCGCTGATCAGGTCGATCGACGACACCGCAGCCGCGCGCGACGAGCCGGCCTACTACGAATTACCAATGACGAATCACGAATCACGGGCCCAATCCCATGCTCGATAAAGTCGTAATCGCCAACCGCGGCGAAATCGCGTTGCGGATCCTGCGCGCCTGCCATGCGCTGGGCATCCGCACCGTCGCCGTGCACTCCACCGTGGACCGCAACCTCAAGCACGTGGCCATGGCCGACGAGTCGGTCTGCATCGGGCCGGCGCCGTCCACCGACAGCTACCTCAACATGGCCTCGATCATCGCCGCCGCCGAGGTGACCGATGCCCAGGCCATCCACCCCGGCTACGGCTTCCTGTCCGAGAACGCGGACTTCGCCGAGCGGGTGGAGCAGTCCGGCTTCATCTTCATCGGCCCCAAGCCCGACACCATCCGCCTGATGGGCGACAAGGTCGAGGCGATCCGGGCGATGAAGGCCGCCGGCGTGCCCTGCGTGCCCGGCTCCGGCGGCCCGCTGGGCGACGACATCGCCGCCAACGCCAGGATCGCCCGCGAGATCGGCTACCCGGTGATCATCAAGGCCGCCGGCGGCGGCGGCGGCCGCGGCATGCGCGTGGTCCACTCCGAGGCCGCGCTCAGGGCCGCGATCGAGACCACCAAGAGCGAAGCCAAGGCCGCCTTCGGCAATGGCGAGGTGTACATGGAGAAGTACCTGGAGAATCCGCGCCACGTGGAGATCCAGGTGCTGGCCGACGGCCAGGGCAACGCCATCCACCTCGGCGAGCGCGACTGCTCGATGCAGCGCCGCCACCAGAAGGTGGTCGAGGAGGCGCCGGCGCCGGGCATCACCGCCGAGCAGCGCGCGGAGATCGGCAAGGTCTGCGTCGAGGCATGCATCCGCATCGGCTACCGCGGCGCCGGCACGTTCGAGTTCCTGTACGAGAACGGCCGCTTCTACTTCATCGAGATGAACACCCGCATCCAGGTCGAACACCCGGTCACCGAGATGGTCACCGGCATCGACCTGGTGGCCGAGCAGCTGCGCATCGCCGCCGGCCACAAGCTGCGCATCCGCCAGGAGGACGTGGTGCTCAACGGCCACGCCATCGAGTGCCGCATCAACGCCGAGGACCCGGAGACCTTCTTCCCCAGCCCCGGCCTGATCCAGCACTTCCACGCCCCGGGCGGCCCGGGCGTGCGCGTGGACACCCACATCTACGAGGGCTACCGCGTGCCGCCGAACTACGACTCGATGATCGGCAAGCTGATCGTGCACGGTCCGGACCGCGAGACCGCGATCTGCCGCATGCGCGTGGCCCTGAGCGAGATGGTGGTCGACGGCATCAAGACCAACATCCCGCTGCAGCAGCGGATCATGCGCGACAAGGGCTTCCAGGCCGGCGGCCAGAACATCCACTACCTGGAGAAGCGCCTGGCCGAGCGCAAGAACCAGTCGATCGCACTGGGGTGAGGACAACCCGCCTGCGCGGCGCCGCCTCGGGAACGCCCCGGCGCGCCGCGCCGGGCAGGTGGCACCTGGGGCCGGCCATGCCGGCCCTTTCCCTTTGCGGCCAGCGCAGGCCCCGCGTGAGACAATCGCGCCCCCACACCGCAACCGCCCACGCCCATGCCCTACCTTGAACTTAGCCTGCGCAGCACCGAGGCCGAGCAGCCGCGCTACGAGCGCGCGCTGGAGGACGTGGGCGCGCTGTCGGTGACCCTGCTGGACGCCGACGCCGACACTCCCAACGAGCGCGCCATCCTCGAACCCGGCGTGGGCGAGACCCCGGTGTGGAAGTCGCTGGTGCTGAGCGCGCTGTTCGACGCCGACGTCGACGCGCTGGCCCTGCTGGCCGCGCTGGAGGCGTTCGACCCGTCGCTGGACTGGAGCAGCGCCTCGTTCCGCAAGGTCGAGGACCAGGACTGGGAGCGGGTCTGGCTCGACCAGTTCCAGCCGATGCGCTTCGGCGCGCGCACCTGGATCGTGCCGTGGAACCACGAACTGCCGGCCGAGGCCACCGCGGCCGATGCCGCGGTGGTGCGCCTGGACCCGGGCCTGGCGTTCGGCTCGGGTACCCATCCGACCACCGCGCTGTGCCTGCGCTGGCTGGACCAGCTGGCCGGCGAAGGCCTGCTGCAGGACGCGCGCGTGCTCGACTTCGGCTGCGGCTCCGGGATCCTCGCCCTGGCCGCGCTGAAGCTCGGCGCCGCGCAGGCGGTGGGCGTGGACAACGACCCGCAGGCGCTGCAGGCCTCGCTCGACAACGCGCTGCGCAACGAGGTCGAAGGCCAGCTGGCGGTGTACCTGCCGCAGGACGAACCGGAAGCGACCTATCCAGTGGTGGTGGCCAACATCCTCGCCTCGGCGCTGGATGCGCTGGCCAACACCCTGGCCGCGCGCGTGGCCCCGGGCGGGCGCATCGCCCTGTCCGGCATCCTGGAGGGCCAGGAAGGCGAACTGCTGCAGCGCTACGCGGCCTGGTTCGACGAGCTGCAGGCCAGCGTCGACGGCGATTGGGTGCGGATCGACGGCGTGCGCCGCTAAGGCGCCTGCGCCGGCCGCGGGCGCATGGTTGAATAGCGGGCATGTTCACCGCCTGCCCGCACTGCGATTTCCTGGTCACCCACCTGTCGGGCCAGCCGCGGCCCGAGGCCTGCCCGCGCTGCGGCAAGCCGCTGGCGGCCGATCCCGGCGCATCGGCCGCCAGCGGTCCGGCCGTGGCAGGCGCGGCTGCACCGCCGGCGCTGGCCACCCTGCTGGATGACGAACCGGCGCCGCCGGCCGCTACCGCGCCGGAAGCGGCATCCGCCGCAGCAGACCCTGCGCCCGGACCGGAGCCCATCCCGCAACCGCAGCCCGAGCCGCGGTCCACGCCGCAGCCGCCACCGGTCATCGCCGCGGACGCACCGTCCGTCGTCGCCCTGCATGCCACGCCGGCGCAGGCGTCCGCCGCACCACGCACCAACGCGGCGCGCCCGCGGCGCGCGCGCTGGCAGTGGCCGCTGGTGGTGCTGCTGGCCCTGCTGCTCGGCCTGCAGGTGCTGCTGGCCGACCGCGCGCGGCTGGCGGCCGATCCGCAATGGCGCCCGTTGCTGCTGCAGGCCTGCGGCGTGCTGCGCTGCAGCCTGCCGGACTGGCGCGAGCCGGGCGCATTCACCATGGTCGAGCGCAGCGTGCGCCCGGGCCAGGCGCCGGGCACCCTGCGCGTGGACGCCACCTTCCGCAACGATGCGCGCTGGGCCCAGCCCTGGCCGCTGCTGCAGCTGTCGCTGGCCGATGCCGACGGCCGCACCACCGGCAGCGGCGTGTTCGCGCCGGAGCAATACCTGGGCGAGGCGCCGGAAGGATTGCTCGCACCCGGGCAGAGCGCGCAGGTCACCTTCGTGGTGCAGGAGCCGGCGCCGGGCACGGTGGCGTTCTCCTTCAGGTTCCACTGATGGCCAATGGCAGCGGCCGGGCGGCCGCGCTAGACTCCCCAACCCGCTCGATGCACGCGCATCATCCAACGGAATCCCACGTGCAGCAGAACGCCCCTTCCCGCGCCGACGCCGGCCGCAGCGCCCCCCGCCCGCCCCTGCGCGAGCACGTGGCGCAGTCGGTGCGCCGCTACCTGCGCGACCTGGACGGGGTGGAAGCCAACGACGTCTACGAGATCGTCCTGCGCGAGATGGAGATCCCGCTGTTCGTCGAGGTGCTGAACCACTGCGACGGCAACCAGAGCCGCGCCGCGGCGCTGCTGGGGATCCACCGCGCCACCCTGCGCAAGAAGCTGAAGGACTACGGGCTGGTCTGAGCCCGCGGGCGGCCCCGGGGGCGGCGGCTATAATTCCGCCTCTTTCCCCGCACCCTGCTGCCCACCCATGACCGCCGATTTCCTGCCCGTGCGCCGGGCACTGCTGTCCGTTTCCGACAAGACCGGCCTGATCGACCTGGCCCGCGCCCTGGCCGCGCGTGGCGTCGAGCTGCTGTCCACCGGCGGCACCGCCCGCGCCATCCGCGAGGCCGGCCTGCCGGTCAGGGACGTGTCCGAGGTCACCGGCTTCCCGGAAATGATGGACGGCCGGGTCAAGACCCTGCACCCGGTGGTCCACGGCGGCCTGCTCGGCCGCGCGGGCCTGGATGATGCGGTGATGGCCGAGCACGGCATCGCCCCGATCGACCTGCTGGTGCTGAACCTGTATCCGTTCGAGCAGGTCACCGCCCGCGCCGACTGCACCCTGGCCGAGGCGGTGGAGAACATCGACATCGGCGGCCCGGCGATGCTGCGCAGCGCGGCCAAGAACTTCGCCCGGGTCGCGGTGGCCACCTCGCCGGAGCAGTACGCCGGCCTGCTGGCCGAGCTGGAGGCCAACGACGGCAAGCTCTCGGCCGCCACCCGCTTCGCCCTGTCGGTGGCCGCGTTCAACCGCGTGGCCCAGTACGACGCTGCGATCAGCAACTACCTGTCGGCCGTGACCGACACCAGCGCCAAGGTGCCGGTGCGCACCGCCTTCTCGGCCCAGGCCAACGGCAACTTCGTCAAGGTCATGGACCTGCGCTACGGCGAGAACCCGCACCAGCAGGCCGCGTTCTACCGCGACCTGCATCCGGCGCCGGGTTCGCTAGCCACCTTCGAGCAGCTGCAGGGCAAGGAGCTGAGCTACAACAACATCGCCGACGCCGACGCGGCCTGGGAATGCGTGCGCCAGTTCGACGCCCCGGCCTGCGTCATCGTCAAGCACGCCAATCCCTGCGGCGTGGCCGTGGCGGCCAACGTCGGCGAGGCCTACGAGCTGGCCTACGCCACCGACCCGACCAGCGCCTTCGGCGGCATCATCGCCTTCAACCGCCCGCTGGACGCGGCCACCGCGCAGACCATCCTCGACCGCCAGTTCGTCGAGGTGCTGATCGCCCCGGACTACGACGAAGGCGCGCTGGAGTACGCGAAGAAGAAGGCCAACGTGCGCGTGCTGCGGATCCCGATGGCGCCGCCGTCGCCGGGCTTCATCGACCTCAAGCGCGTGGGCTCGGGCCTGCTGATGCAGACCGCCGACGACCGCGTGGTCACCCGCGACGAGCTGAAGGTGGTGACGAAGCTGGCCCCCACCGAACAGCAGTTCGCCGACCTGCTGTTTGCCTGGAAGGTGGCCAAGTTCGTCAAGTCCAACGCCATCGTCTACGCGAAGGACAACCGCACCATCGGCGTCGGCGCCGGGCAGATGAGCCGCGTCTACTCGGCGCGCATCGCCGGTATCAAGGCCGCCGACGCCGGGCTGGTGGTCGAGGGTTCGGTGATGGCCTCCGACGCGTTCTTCCCGTTCCGCGACGGCATCGACGCGGCGGCCGAGGCCGGCATCAAGGCGGTGATCCAGCCCGGCGGCTCGATGCGCGACGCCGAGGTGATCGCCGCGGCCGACGAGCACGGCATCGCCATGGTGTTCACCGGCGTGCGCCACTTCCGCCACTGATCGCCCCGCGCGACCCGGCTGGCTGGTAGCGGACGGCCGCGCCCTTCCAGGCGCGGCCGTTTCCGTTCGTGGCACGGCCGGCATCACCCGGAATTCGCCGCCGCGCCCGTAGGGTGGCCCCCGACAGCCGCCCCGCAGCGCGGGCCGACCACACGCAAAGGAGAACGCGCCAATGTGGATCCGCGAGGAAGGCCCCGAGGACATCGACGCCATCTGTACCGTGCTGCGCAAGGCGTTCGCCAAGTATCCCGGCGAGGGGAAGCTCGAGACCCGGATCGTCGACACCCTGCGCGCGGACAACGCCCTGGCGATGTCACTGGTCGCCGATATCGACGGCCGCGTCGCCGGGCACATCGCGTTCTCGCCGGCACGGCCCTCGCGCGATGGCGACGGCTGGTACGTGCTCGGTCCGCTGGCGGTGGATCCGGCCGACCAGGGCCACGGCGTCGGCGCCGCCCTGGTGCGCGCCGGCCTGGCCGAACTGCAGGCACGCGAGGCCAACGGCTGCGTGGTGCTGGGCGACCCGGCCTACTACGGCCGCTTCGGTTTCATGGCCGAGCCAGCGCTGACCCTCCCGGGCGCGCCCGAGGGCGCGTTCCAGGCCCTGCGCTTCACCGATGCGGCTTCGGCCGGCGAAGTCGTGCTGCATCCGGCCTTCGGCCTCCAGGGCGAAGCCTGACAGCGCGGCAGCGGTTGCGCGGGAAAGCACCGCGCCCGCAGGGCCAGGCGCGGCGGGCACGCTAGAATCGCGTTCCCTTTCCCGCGATTCCCTTCCCTCATGAGCAAGGTCCTGGTCATCGGTTCCGGCGGGCGCGAGCATGCGCTGGCATGGAAGCTCGCGCAGTCGGCGCGCGTCAGCGAAGTGATCGTCGCCCCCGGCAATGCCGGCACGGCCACCGAGGCGAAGTGCCGCAACGCCGCGGTCAAGGTCACCGACCTCGATGGCCTGCTTCAGCTTGCCCGCGACGAGGGCGTCGCAGTGACCGTGGTCGGTCCCGAGGTGCCGCTGGTGGCCGGCGTGGTCGACCGCTTCCGCGGGGCCGGCCTGCGCATCTTCGGCCCCACCGCCGCGGCCGCGCAGCTGGAAGGCAGCAAGGCCTTCGCCAAAGATTTCCTCGCCCGCCACGGCATCCCGACCGCGTTCTACGCAGTGCACACCCAGGTCGACGCGGCCCTCGCCTACATCCACGAGAAGGGCGCGCCGATCGTGGTCAAGGCCGACGGCCTGGCCGCCGGCAAGGGCGTGATCGTGGCCATGACCCTGGAGGAAGCCGAGGCCGCGGTACGCGACATGCTCTCGGGCAACGCCTTCGGCGATGCCGGCGCACGCGTGGTGATCGAGGAATTCCTCGAGGGCGAGGAAGCCAGCTTCATCTCGATGGTCGATGGCCGCACCGCCCTGCCGATGGCCACCTCGCAGGACCACAAGCGCGTGGGCGATGGCGATACCGGCCCCAACACCGGCGGCATGGGCGCGTACTCGCCGGCGCCGGTGGTCACCCCGGAGGTGCATGCGCGGATCATGCGCGAGGTGGTGGAGCCGACCGTGGCCGGCATGGCCGCCGATGGCATTCCGTTCACCGGCTTCCTCTACGCCGGGCTGATGATCGATGCCTCCGGCGCGCCGAAGGTGATCGAGTTCAACGTGCGCTTCGGCGACCCGGAAACCCAGCCGGTGATGCTGCGCCTGCAGTCGGACCTGCTGGACCTGGTCGAGGCGGCGATCGACGGCCGCCTGCACGAGGTCCAGGCGCAGTGGGATCCGCGGCCCTCGCTGGGCGTGGTGATCGCCGCGCGCCCGTACCCGGAATCGCCGGTGACCGGCGACCCCATCCACGGCCTGGACGCGGTCCCGGCCGACGTGAAGGTGTTCCATGCCGGCACCGCACTGGATGCCGACGGCAAGGTCGTCAGCGCCGGCGGCCGCGTGCTGTGCGTGACCGCGCTGGGCGACAGCGTGGCCGACGCCCAGCGCCGCGCCTATACCGGGGTGGACGCGATCCGCTGGGAACACGCCTTCTGCCGCCGCGACATCGGCTGGCGCGCGATCGCCCGCGAGCAGGGCAACTGAGCCATGGCCGGCCGGGTCGAGCCGTTCCGCGCGATCGCCATCAGCCAGCTGGCGCGTGCGCTGGAGGCCCAGGGCCGCTCCGTGGTGCACATGGAGTTCGGCCAGCCTTCCACGCCGGCGCCGGCCGCGGCACTGGCGGCGGTGCGCGAGGGGCTCGACCGCGATCCGCCCGGCTACTGGGAGAGCGTGCCGCTGCGGGCGCGCATCGCCCGCCACTACCGCGACGCCTACGGCGTGGAGGTGGATCCGGCGCAGGTCGTCCTCACCTGCGGCGCATCGCCGGCGCTGCTGCTGGCGATGCTGTCCCGCTTCGAGGCCGGCGACCGCATCGCCTTCGCCCG
>Ga0180223_1000778_pt1 | contig 32958 bp, 33 predicted proteins | sample eDN5th30CKraftOP_FD_151337 | JGI IMG/M metagenome (GOLD analysis project Ga0180223, IMG submission 151337) | Enriched Organic Plus compost microbial communities from Emeryville, California, USA - eDNA 5th pass 30_C Kraft OP (version 2) (version 2) ... | reverse complement strand
CCACCCTCCCTTGCTCAGGAATTTCGCGCCCCACCCCGGCGCGTCGCGCCACGCCACCCCGCCACCGCGCGAATTCTTCCTGAACAGGGGCAACGTCGGGGCGTCCCCGCCGCGTGCCCGGGACACGACGAAGGGGCACCGGATCCCCGGTGCCCCTTCGAGTCTTCGCGCCCTACGGCGCGGGAGTCGGCGTCGGCGTCGGCTCGTTCGAGTCCAGCGAGCTCTCGCTGGCGGCCTGCGTGACGAACGCCTGGAACTCGCTCGCATCCTCGAGAGAACCCGAGTACGCCTTGCCGTTCACGAGCACGGTCGGCGTGCCCCGCACACTCTCGAGCTCCGAGTTCGGGATGGGCCCGGCGAGCGCTCGCGACGTGGCATCCTGCACCCACGACTTGAAGCGGGTCTCGTCGATGCACTGCCCGACCTCATCGAGCGAGCCGACGCCCGCGTCGGCAGCGAGGCTCTTCAGCTCGTCGTTCGACAGACCGGTGGAGCCCTCCTCGGGCTGGTTCTCGAAGAGGATCGCGTTGTAGTCGAAGAACGACTCGGGCGACTGGTCGGCCACGCACGCGGCGGCGTTCGCCGCACGGAGCGAATACTGGGTGCCGGCCGACTTGTTCGACAGGATCGCGATCGGGTGCACCTCGAGGGTGGCCGCCCCCGATTCGACGAGCGTGCGCAACGTCTCACCGTTCGTCTGCTCGAACTGCCCGCAGTAGGGGCAGAGGTAGTCGATGTAGGTCACGATGTTCGCGACGTTGCCGCTGTCATCTTGTTCGGTGGCGATGGGCTCCTCGCCCGGCTCGAGCGCCGGGGTCTCGACGGCGGTGATCGTGCCGTCGCCCCCGGTGAGCACGATGCCGTCGCTGGCCATGTTCGCGGGCCCGGGACCGGCGGGCTTCACGCTGTTGAAGATGAGCGCCCCGATGAACGCGGCGATCGCCACGACCCCGACAATGACCCCGCCCTGGATGAGGACCTTCTTCCGGCGGTCCTTCTTCTTCTGCTCCTCGCGCAGCGCTCTGGCCTTCTCGCGGGCGGCGTCTCGGCGTTCGTTACGGGTGGGGCGTGGCTGACTGGATCCGCCGTTGCTCATCGATGGTCACTCCGGAAAATGTGCGGTGGGGGCGCGCGTCCGACGCGTGCGGACGCCCCAACGATAGTAGGCACGGTGTCTGTGAAACACCCACGTGCCCCCGCGTGCCATACTGTTGGGGCGCCGATGACGACGCACTCATCCATTCACTACGGATCGTCCGGCACGTACCTGCCGGTGAAGGAGATACGAACACCATGGCATCAGTCACGTTCGACAAGGCCACCCGCCTGTACCCCGGCGGCACCCGACCGGCCGTCGATCAGCTCGACCTCGAGATCGCCGACGGCGAGTTCCTCGTCCTCGTCGGCCCCTCCGGCTGCGGCAAGTCCACGTCCCTGCGCATGCTCGCGGGCCTCGAAGAGGTCAACGACGGCAACATCTTCATCGGCGACCGGAACGTCACCGACGTGCCGCCGAAGGACCGCGACATCGCCATGGTCTTCCAGAACTACGCGCTGTACCCGCACATGACCGTCGCCGAGAACATGGGCTTCGCACTCAAGATCGCGGGCGTCGGCAAGGAAGAGCGCGCCGCTCGCGTCCTCGAGGCCGCCAAGCTGCTCGACCTCGAGCCGTACCTGAACCGCAAGCCGAAGGCGCTCTCGGGTGGTCAGCGCCAGCGTGTCGCCATGGGCCGCGCGATCGTGCGTCAGCCGCAGGTCTTCCTCATGGACGAGCCGCTGTCGAACCTCGACGCGAAGCTCCGCGTGCAGACGCGTACGCAGATCGCGTCGCTGCAGCGCCGCCTGGGCGTCACCACCGTCTACGTCACGCACGACCAGACCGAGGCGCTCACCATGGGTGACCGGATCGCCGTGCTGAAGGACGGACTGCTGCAGCAGGTGGGCACCCCGCGCGACCTGTACGAGAGCCCTCAGAACGTGTTCGTCGCGGGCTTCATCGGATCGCCGGCCATGAACCTCTTCCACGCTGACATCGCCGACGGCGGCGTGCAGTTCGGGAGCTCCGTGGTGCCGGTCGAGCGCGATGTGCTCGACCACGCGAGCGGCAAGGTCGTCACGATCGGCGTCCGCCCCGAGGACATCCACGTCTCGACCACGGCGGGCGAGGGCCTTGCGGTCACGGTCGACCTCGTCGAGGAGCTCGGCGCCGATGGCTACCTGTACGGCCACTCCGAGATCGAGGGCAAGCGCACCGACATCGTCGCGCGCGTCGACGGCCGCACCCACCCGTTCGCGGGCGACACGGTCTACCTGACCCCCACCCCGAACCACGTGCACGTGTTCGACGCCGAGTCGGGCGAGCGTCTGGGGCACCGCGTGACCGCCGCCTGACCCGCGGAATGACACCACGACCGGATGCCGGTCGGGCTCCGGCCCGGCCGGCATCCGGCGTTTCCGCACGCCTCCCTCCCCTTCCGCTTGACGCGCCTCCCCCGGCTCCCCGCGCTTCCCGCGCCCCGCGCTTCCCGCGCTATGCGCTTCCCGCGCCCCGCGCTTCCCGCGCTTCCCGCGCTATTCAGGAATTCACACGTGACACGCTGCGCGCCCGGCCGCGACACGCCGCTTCAGCGTCCGCGAGTCCTGAATGAGTGAGCAGGGCGGATGCCCCGAGGCGTGCCTTGACCGAATCACCCGCCCGAAGCATCCACCCACCCGGGGCCACCCTCGACCCGAGACCTCCTCGCACCCGGCGGATCCGACGCACGCATCGGCCTGCCGCGCAACCGGCCGCGCCCTTCGTGATTGCCGGATACGCTGAAGACGATGAGCGGCTCACTCTCGATCACGTCGGCGATGGCCGACCCCGCCCTGCTCGACCTGCCGTGGGACCTGCCCCTCGAGGCGTGGCCGAATGACACGATCGCGGCACTGCCGAAGGGGATCTCCCGGCACCTCGTGCGCTTCGCGCACCTCGGCGGACACGTCGTCGCGATCAAGGAGACGACGGCGGAGATGGCGCGCGGCGAGTACGAGATGCTGCGCACGCTGCAGCGGCTCGAGATCCCGTGCGTCGAGCCCGTCGCGGTGATCACGAACCGCACCGATGACGAGGGCGAGGCGCTGAAGCCCGTGCTCGTCACGCGCCACCTGCGCTTCTCACTGCCGTACCGCGCGCTGTTCTCGCAGACGCTCCGCCCCGACACGGCGACCCGCCTGGTGGACGCGCTCGCGGTGCTGCTCGTCCGACTGCACGTCGTGGGCTTCTTCTGGGGCGACGTGTCGCTGTCGAACACGCTGTTCCGGCGCGACGCCGGCGCGTTCGCCGCCTATCTCGTCGACGCGGAGACCGGCAAGCTGTATCAGGGCGGTCTGTCGCGCGGACAGCGTGAGAACGACCTCGAGATCGCACGTGTGAACATCGCGGGCGAGCTGCTCGACCTCGAGGCGGGCGGCCGAGTCGCCGACGAGCTCGACCCCGTGCGGATCTCCGAGGGCATCGTCGACGCCTACCGCAACCTGTGGGCCGAGCTCACCGAGACCGAGAGCTTCCCCGGCGCCGAACGCTGGCGCATCAATGAGCGGGTGCAGCGGCTCAACGAGCTCGGCTTCGACATCGAGGAACTCGCGATCAAGACCGACGACTCGGGCACGACGGTGCGCATTCAGCCGAAAGTCGTCGACGCGGGCCATCACCAGCGGCGGCTCCTGCGGCTCACGGGCCTCGACGCCGGGGAGAACCAGGCTCGACGGCTCCTCAACGATCTCGACTCGTACCGCGCCGCGTACGGCAAGGGCGACCTCGACGAAGAGATGGTGGCGCACGAGTGGTTGATGCGCGTCTTCGAACCCGTCGTGCGTGCGATCCCGGTGGAGCTGCGACGCAAGCTCGAGCCGGCCGAGGTCTTCCATCAGTTGCTCGAGCATCGGTGGTTCATGGCTCAGAAGGCGGGCCGGGACATCCCGCTCGCCGAGGCCGTCACCAGCTATGTGAACGAGGTGCTGCGGCACCGCCGCGACGAGGCGACCATCATCGACCCGCCGACGGGTGCGATCACGACCGCGATGCCGGTGCTCGACACCGCGGCCGTGCCGGTGGTCGACCCTGACGACGAGGGCGACTGGCGCGCCAAGGTCTGACGGGTCAGCGCCGCGGTCTGACGCGGGTCTGACGGTTCAGAAGTCGACGACGCGGTTCTCGCCGATGTCGGGCTGCTCCTTCGTGAAGAACGCCTTCGTCGCCTTCGCGGCGGCGACGAGCCCCGTCTCGGTCTTCGCCCAGTACTCGGCACTGTCGGGCAGGACCTCGAGGACGACGATCTCGGGGTCTTGACGGCCGCCCGGGAACCAGGCCTCGGCCGCAGGCCCCCAGAGCTCGTCGACGGCTGCCTCGTCGTTCTCGACGAGTCGGGCGGTGCCCGCGAGCGAGAGGAAGCCCTTCTTGGACGAGAATGCGACGTTCACGCGCGGGTTGGCGCGGATCTCCTCGACCTTCGGGCTCGGGTCCTCGATGAGGAACCGGATGCTCCGCTCGAACGTCTTCTGCAGCACGGCGAGCGGGCGGGCGTGCAGGGAGCCGTCGGCTCCCTCGGTCGTCAGCATGGCCACGTCGGCGGACGTGACGATTTCGGCGATTCGGTCCAGTTCTTCCTTTTCCATGTCTTCGACGCTACGGATGCCTCGCGCAAAACCCGACCCCTTGACACTCGGCGACGGCGCGAACACCAGCCCCGCCGACCCCTCCACGCTCGCCGCCCCGGGGCGCGGTCAGGCCGGCGTCTGCTCGGCGCGGAGCTTGGCGATCTCGTAGAGGGTCACGGATGCCGCGATACCGGCGTTCAGCGACTCCGTCGCCGATGAGATCGGGATGGACACGACCGCGTCGCAGGTCTCGGTGACCAGACGCGAGAGGCCCTTGCCCTCGGAGCCGACGACCACGACGATCGGCCGGTCGGCGAACGAGAGTCCCGGCAGCGGCGTGTCACCGCCGCCGTCGAGGCCGAGCACGAACACCCCGCGCTCCTTCAACGTCTTCAGCGTCTGGGTCAGGTTCGGTGCCATCGCCACCGGGATGCGGGCCGCGGCGCCCGCGGACGTCTTCCAGGCGCCCGCGTTGACCCCGACCGACCGCCGCTGCGGAACGATGACGCCGTGGCCGCCGAATGCCGCCGTGGACCGGATGATCGCCCCCAGGTTGCGGGCGTCGGTCACGCCGTCGAGCGCCACGAACAACGGCGTCTCGTCGTCGGCGAGCACCTCGTCGAGCAGTTCGAGGGGGTGGGCGTACTCGTACGGCGGCACCTTGAGCGCGAGGCCCTGGTGCACGCCGCCCTCGCCGGCGAGCCGGTCGAGCTCGGGCCGGGTCACCTCCAGAATCGGCAGGCCGCGGTTCGTGGCCATCTTCATCGCCTCGCGCACCCGGTCGTCCATCTCGATGCGGGTCGCCACGTACAGCGTCGTGGCGGGGATGCGCGTGCGCAGCGCCTCGACCACCGAGTTGCGACCGGTCACGATCTCGGACTCGTCGCCCGAGCGCGACCGCGCCGCGGCGCCCGACGCGCCGCGCGGGGCACCGGATCCGCCTCGCGACGCGCCAGGACGGCCCTTGCCGCCGGCGGCGTTGTAGCGCTCCGCCGCAGCCTTGCGCTTGCCCGCCGGGTGCCACGCGCGGTCCTCGGCCTTCGGCGTCGGCCCCTTGCCCTCGAGCGCTTTGCGCCCGTGACCGCCGGTGCCGACCTGCTTGCCCTTGGTGGTCTTGCGGACCGCGCCGGGGCGACCCTTACCGCTGCTGCCCTTCATGAGGTGAGGCTCCAATGTGTTCCGGAAGACGAATCTTCGATGGTGATGCCCGCCTCGGCGAGCTCGGCACGGATTCGGTCCGCGGCCTGGTAGTCCTTCGCGGCGCGCGCCGCGTGGCGGTCGTCGATGCGACGCTCGACGAGCACGCCCAGAGCGGATGCCGCGGGGCCGGCGTCGGCGCTCGCCCACTGTCGATCGCGCGGGTCGATGCCGAGGACGCCGACCATGGCGACGACCTGGCCGTGCGCGGCCGCCGCCTCGTGCAGCTCCTCGTCGTCGAGCGCCTGATTGCCGGCCCGAACGGTGTCATGCAGGACTGCGAGCGCCTGGGGCACGCTGAGGTCGTCGTCCATGGCCTCTGCGAACGCGTCCGGAACGACCGGGCTGCCGACTCCCGCGAAGCGGGTGCCGGCGAGCCTGCGTTCGACGCGGACGAGGAACGTGCGGATCCGGTCGACCGCGGCCTCCGCCTCGGTGACGGACGCGGGGCTGTAGTCGAGCGTCGACCGGTAGTGCGCGGCGCCGAGCAGGTAGCGGATCGCGAGAGGTGAGCCGAGTTCGAGCAGCTCACCGGCATACACCGAGTTGCCGAGCGACTTCGACATCTTCTGGCCGTTGACGTTCACGAGCCCGTTGTGCACCCAGTACCGGGCGAACGCGTCGCCGGCCGCGGCGGACTGCGCGAGCTCGTTCTCGTGGTGCGGGAACCGCAGATCGAGGCCGCCGCCGTGGATGTCGAACTCGGAGCCGAGATAGCGCGCCGACATCGCGGAGCACTCGATGTGCCATCCGGGGCGCCCGGCGCCCCAGGGCGAGGGCCAGGACGCCGAGGCCGGCTCGTCGGGCTTCGACCCCTTCCAGAGTGCGAAGTCACGCGGGTCGCGCTTTCCACGCGGGTCCGCGTCGGGTGCGGCCTCCATGTGGTCGCGCGACTGGCGGGTCAGCTCGCCGTAGGTGGGCCAGCTGCCGGTGTCGAAGTACACATCGCCTGAGGCATCCGTCGCCGGATACGCATGACCGCGTTCGATGAGTCGCGCGATCATCGCCTGCATCTGCGAGATGCTGGCGGTCGCGCGCGGTTCGTAGGTCGGCGGCAGAATACCGAGTGCGTGGTAGCCCGCGGTGAACTCGAGTTCGACGCGGTAGGCGAGCGCCCACCACTCCTCTCCGGTGACGGCGGAGAGGATCTTGTCGTCGATGTCGGTGACGTTCCTGATGAACGTGACCTCGAATCCGCGGTAGTTCAGCCAGCGGCGCAGCAGGTCGTACACGAGCGCGCTCCTGAGGTGGCCGATGTGCGGGCTGGACTGCACGGTCGGGCCGCACACGTACATTCCGACCTGCCCCTCGCGGAGCGGCACGAAGTCACGCAGCGCCTGGGCCTTGGTGTCGAACAGTCGGAGCGTCACCCTGCAAGCCTACCGGCGCCGGATACACCGCCGAGGGCCTCCGGCACGACGCATGCCGTCGCCCGCTGATCGAGGAGCGAGCGACGAAGGCGCACATGTCTCGGGATCACGCCACCGGATCACATCGGCACGACGATCGCCGTCGCGAGCGCGGCGACACCCTCGCCGCGGCCGGTGAACCCGAGCGCGTCCGTGGTGGTCGCCGACACGCTCACGGGCGCTCCGAGCGCGGCGCTCAAGGTCGCCTCGGCCTCCGCTCGTCGGGGTGCGAGCTTCGGTCGGTTGCCGATCACCTGGACGCTGACGTTGCCGATGCGGTACCCGGCCTCTTCGACGAGGGCGCGCGCACGAGTGAGCAGCACGGCGCCGTGCGCGCCGGCAAGGGCCGGATCATCCGTTCCGAAGACCGCGCCCAGATCCCCGAGCCCGACGGCCGCAAGGAGGGCGTCGACGACGGCGTGGCTCGCGGCATCGCCGTCGCTGTGCCCGGCCAGACCTCGCTCGCCGGGCCACTCGAGTCCCGCGACCCACAGCGGCGTCGTCGGGTCCTCGCTGAACGCGTGCACGTCGACGCCCGTGCCGACCCGGGGCGCGGCGCCCGGCGCACCGCCCGCCGCGCGCCGGGGCTGCTCGTGGCCGGTCGAGCCGGGCTCGCTCCGCTCGCGGACCATCGCCTCCGCACGGCGCAGGTCCGCGGGCACGGTGATCTTGAATCCCCGGGCATCGCCCGGGACGGTGTCGACCGGCAGACCGATCGAGGCCACGACCGCCGCGTCGTCGGTGAACTCCGTCACCGCGGCCGCGTATGCGCGGTCGAGCACCTCGCGCGGGAAGCCCTGCGGGGTCTGCACGGCCGCGAGTGTCGAACGGTCGACCGTCTGGATCACCCGGTGGTCGGCGTCGACGCGCTTGATCGTGTCGACGACGTCGAGCGCCGGCACGATGCCGTGGCCTCGAGCGCGCACGGCCTGCACGACCTCGTCGAAGACGAGCGGCGGTGTCAGCGGACGGGCCGCGTCGTGCACGAGCACGGTGTCGACGAGTCGCGGAAGCAGCGCGAGGCCACGCGCCACCGACTCCTGCCGGCTGGCGCCGCCCGCCACGACGTCGAGCGGCGCACCGGATACCTCGGCGACCGGGGCGAGCGTCGCGCGCGTCTCGTCCACGCGCCCGTCGGGCACGACGAGGACGAGATGCGGCGTCTCCTGCATGCCGAGCGCGGCATCGACCGCGACAGCGAGCATCGTGCGCCCCGCGAGTGGGACGAACGCTTTCGGCTCGGTATGGCCGAGTCGGGTCCCGCTTCCGGCGGCGACGATGATGACGGCGACGGTCGATGCGCTCACGATGCGAGCCTATGCCCAGGCCGATGCCCGGTGCTGCCGCTGCGCGCCGCGCTCACCGTTCGACCCACGGATCCCGTGGGGTCCCGTGGGTCGAAGGCCGCGGCGTCGCGGGAGCTAGGAGGCGAGCACCTCGTCGAGCACGACCGAGGCCTGCTCTTCGTCGGTCTTCTCGGCGAGCGCGAGCTCGGAGATCAGGATCTGGCGCGCCTTCGCCAGCATGCGCTTCTCGCCCGCGGAGAGTCCGCGGTCCTGGTCGCGGCGCCACAGGTCGCGAACGACCTCGGAGACCTTGATGACGTCGCCCGAGGCGAGCTTCTCAAGGTTCGCCTTGTACCGGCGGGACCAGTTGGTGGGCTCTTCGGTGAACGGGGCACGGAGCACCTCGAACACGCGGTCGAGGCCTTCCTTGCCGATCACGTCACGCACGCCGACGAGGTCGACGTTCTCAGCCGGCACCTCGATGACGAGGTCGCCCTGAGTGACGTTGAGCTTGAGGTACAGCTTCTCCTCGCCCTTGATAACGCGTTTCTTGACTTCGACGATTGTTGCGGCGCCGTGGTGGGGGTAAACGACGGTCTCGCCAACCTCAAAAAGCATGAATCGGTGTCCTTTCGGCAACTTTCAGGATATCACACCGGGTTCCTGCTAAGGTTCCGCCTCCGGTTGCGACCTCAGCCGTAGGCTATGCTCGACACGTTCCCGCGCGCCCCGGCGAGTCCGGTCGCGCGCACATGCACTTGGAGGTTCTGTGAAGGCGCGTCTCGCGGCATCCGCCGCTCTGGCACTCGGCATCGTCGTCGCCGCGAGCGGCTGCTCGATGGTCACCTACCAGGCGACGACCGAGGTGTATGACGCGAGCGACGGCGTCTCGGCGAACGTGGGCGACCTCGACCTTCGCAACATCCTGGTGATCATGAAGGAGGGCGCCGACGAGGGCAACCTCATCTTCACGGTGGCCAACACCGGCGAGTCGAACGAGCTGACCGTCGAACCCGCCACGGGCGACGCGGTGACCCTCGAGGTCGGCACCAACGAGCAGATCGTGCTCGGTGAGGGCGACGAGGACCCGCTGCTGCTCGAAGGTATCGACACCGAGCCCGGCGCGATGATGGAGATCTTCTTCTCGGCCGAGGGCGCCGAGGGCGTCGAAATCCTGGTGCCGGTGCTCGACGGCCGCCTGCCCGAGTACCGCGACCTGCTTCCGTAACCACGAGCCGGCCGAAGCGGCCCCAGCGGAGTCCGCTGCGGGCTCGGCTGCCGACTACGCCTCGAAGCGGTAGCCCAACCCGCGGACGGTGACCAACTGCACGGGCTCTGATGGCGTGCGCTCGATCTTCGACCGGATGCGTTTGATGTGCACGTCGAGCGTCTTCGTGTCGCCGAAGTAGTCCGGGCCCCACACACGGTCGATGAGCTGCCCGCGAGTGAGCACGCGGCCGGCGTTGCGCATGAGCAGTTCGAGCAGCTCGAACTCCTTGAGCGGCATCGGCACCGTGACGCCTTCGACCTCGACGGTGTGCCGGTCGACGTCCATGCGCACCCGGCCGACCTCGAGCACCGAGTCGTCGTCGAGCGTCTCCTCCACGCGACGACGCAGGACGGCCCGGATGCGCGCGAGGAGCTCACGCGTCGAGTACGGCTTGGTGATGTAGTCGTCGGCGCCGAGCTCGAGGCCGACCACGATGTCGACCTCGGAGTCCTTGGCCGTGAGCATGATGATCGGCACGCCCGAGCGCGCCCGGATCTCGCGGCATACCTCGGTGCCGGGGAGGCCGGGCAGCATGAGGTCGAGCAGCACCAGGTCGGCGCCGGACCGCTCGAAGGACGTCACGGCCTCACGTCCGTCAGCCGCCACATCGACGTCATAGCCCTCGCGCTCGAGCAGGAAGGCGAGCGGCTCGCTCAGCGCGGGCTCGTCTTCGACGAGCAGGATGCGGGTGGTCACTCGGATGCTCCTCCGGTCGATGTGGTCGTCGCGGGCTGGGGGGCGGATGCCTCGTGCTGCGGGCCGGGCTCGGCCGCAGCCTCCAGCGTGTCCGCCTGCTCGGCGATCGGTAGCCGGATCGTGAAGGTGGCACCCTGGCCGGGCCGCGACCACACCCGGACGTCGCCGCCGAGATTCTGCACCGTGTGCTTGACGATGCTGAGGCCGAGCCCGGTGCCGCCGGTGTTCCTCGATCTGGCCTGGTCGACCCGGTAGAAACGCTCGAACACCCGGTCGAGGTCCTCCTCGGCGATGCCGATCCCCTGGTCGGTGACGGCGATTTCGACGATGCCGGCGTCGGCGTCGGCCCGCACGCCGACGCCGACTCGGCCCTGCTCGTTCGAGTAGGCGACGGCGTTGGCGATGAGGTTGTCGACCGCGACGGTGAGCAACGCCCGATCACCCCACACCTTGGCGCCGCTCTTGGCCTTGACCGCGACCGTGATGCCTTTCGCGCCCGCGACGACCCGGTTGTGCTCGACGGCTGTCCGGCAGACCTCATCGACATCGACGAGCTCGTCGGGGCGGAGCGCGTCGCTCGCCTGCAGCCGGGAGAGCTCGATGACCTCGTTCGTGATCCGAGCCAGCCGGGTCGACTCGATGCCGAGACGACTCGCGAAGCGCCGAACCTGCTCGGGCTCGTCGGCCGCGAGATCGATCGCCTCCGACAGCAGGCTCACGGAGGCGATCGGCGTCTTCAGCTCGTGGCTGATGTTCGCGACGAAGTCGCGTCGCACCTCGTCCAGCCGGTGCGCCTCGGTCCGGTCGTCGGCGAGCAGCAGGACGAAGCGTGTGCCGAGCCGGGCGCCGCGCACGTGCAGGCGCAACTGGGACGCCCCGGAGAACCCCCGGTTGAGCACGAGCTCCTCATCGACCGGGTTGCCCGTCCGGCGCACGCCGACGGCGAGTTCGACGAGCTCGTCGTGCACGAGGCTCTGGCCGCGCACGAGGCCCATCGCGTACGCACCGGGCGAGGCGCGGAGCACGTTGTTCGACGGATCGACCACGACACCCGCCGATTCGAGCACCTCGAGCACCTGGTCGACCCCGTCGGGAACGGTGGGTGCGACGACGCGCGCAGCCGCGCTCCCGCGGCGCTCGGCCATGTGCAGCACGACCATGAACGCGGCGCCGAGGAACACGCCGAAGGCCAGCGCGGCGAGCACCAGCCAGGTGGACTCCATGAGGTCAACGATAACCAGGCCTGGGACCCCTCAGTGACCGCCTGGGCGCCCTCCGACGGTACGTTAGGAAGTGTTCAGGTCCGCGGCACCTGGCGTTCACCCGGCACCGGGAGGATTGCGGGGCCGGCTGGGACCGGCCCGCCCTTGGCGCGGGCCGACGAGATCAAGGGGTTCGTGTCATGCGTGAGGTGTTCCAGCAGGAACTTCGGGAGGTGCAGGACGGCCTGGTCGAGATCGCGGGGCTGGTCGCCACCTCGATCGAGAAGGCGACGAGGGCCTTCAACGAGTCCGATGTCGGACTGGCCGAAGAAGTGATCGCCGCCGATCCGCGCATCGACCAGGCGACCGTCGCACTCGACGAGCTCGCGATCACCATCCTCGCGCGCCAGCAGCCCGTGGCCCGGGACCTCCGCATCGTCGTGAGCGCGCTTCGGATCAGTGCGTCGCTCGAGCGCATGGGCGACATGGCGACGCACATCGCGCAGCTGTCGCGGTACCGGTTCCCCGACAAGGTCGTGCCCAAGTCGCTGCGCGGCACCTTCGCGGAGATGGGGCGGCTCGACGTGGAGATCGCGCGCAAGCTGGCGCAGCTGCTCGAGAACGAAGATGTGAAGCTCGCCGAGGAGATCCGCAACGACGACGACGAGATCGACGCACTGCACCTGAGTGTGTTCGACAAGGTGCTCGGCGAGACCTGGAAGGGCGAGGCCGTCGACACGGTGGACGCGACCCTCGCGAGCCGCTACCACGAGCGCTTCGCCGACCACGCGGTGTCGATCGCGAAGAAGGTGCAGTACCTCGCCACGGGCGACTGGGTGCCCGACCCCGTGAGCTGACAGGGGGTGCGCGGAAGGCCGGGAGCTCGACGCTCCCGGCCTTCCCCGTCGTTACTTCTTGCCCTGTGCGGCGACCGCCGCAGCGCCCGCAGCCGCGGCATCGGGGTCGAGGTACTCGCCGGGCTTGGTCGGCATGAAGTCGTCGCCGAGCTCGTACACGAGCGGGATGCCGGTCGGGATGTTCAGCTCCGAGATGGCTTCGTCGCTGATGCCGTCGAGGTGCTTCACGAGCGCGCGCAGCGAGTTGCCGTGCGCGGTGACGAGCACGGTCTTGCCGGCCGCGAGGTCGGGGATGATGCTGTTCTCCCAGTACGGGAGCATGCGCGCGATGACGTCCTTGAGGCATTCGGTGCGGGGCAGTTCGTCGTCGCTGAGGTTCGCGTACCGGGGGTCGCCGACCTGCGAGAACTCGGACGCGTCGTCGAGCGGCGGCGGCGGCGTGTCGAACGACCGGCGCCACAGCATGAACTGCTCCTGGCCGTACTTCTCGAGGGTCTCTGCCTTGTCGAGTCCCTGGAGCGCGCCGTAGTGGCGCTCGTTGAGACGCCATGAGCGGCGCACGTCGATCCAGAGCCGGTCGGCCTCTTCGAGGGCGATGTCGGCGGTCTGGATCGCCCGCGTGAGCACCGAGGTGTGCAGCACGTCGGGGAGCATGCCATGCTCAACCAGCAGCTCACCCGCACGCTTCGCTTCGCTTCGACCGAGCTCGGAGAGCCGCACATCGACCCAACCGGTGAACAGGTTCTTCTGATTCCATTCGCTGTTGCCGTGACGGAGCAGCACAAGGGTGTGAGGCATGCTCCCAGCCTATGTCCTGACAGACTTGGGCCATGCCCGTCGGGACGATCACGCGCGGCACCACGAACACGAACCGCCTCCGCCGCGTCGACCGCTGGATCGCTGCGCACGCCGCGCTCCGCGGCGCGGTCGACCCGCTCGTCGTCGATCTCGGCTACGGGGCGAGCGGGGTGACCGCGTTCGAACTCGCCTCCCGCCTGCGCCGTGCTCGGCCCGATGTCGAGGTGCTGGGGTTGGAGATCGATCCGACGCGAGTCCGTACGGCACGGGCGCAGCTCGAGGCGGTTCGCTCGGGGGCCACGCCGTTCGCACCGGAGCTCGCCGTCTCCTTCGCGACAGGCGGCTTCGAGGTGCCGACATCGGACGGCCGCAGGCCCGCGGTGATCCGGGCGTTCAACGTGCTGCGGCAGTACGACGAGGCAGCCGTGCCCGACGCCTGGTCACATCTCTGCGGCAGGCTCGTGCCCGGCGGCCTCGCCGTCGAGGGCACGTGCGACGAGCTCGGGCGCATTTCGAGCTGGGTGGGGCTCGGCGCATCCGGGCCCCAGACCTTCACGATCAGCCTGCGGCTGCGTGATCTCGAGGCCCCGTCGATCGTGGCGGAGCGACTGCCGAAGGCGCTCATTCACCGCAACGTCGAGGGCGAGCGCATTCACGCGTTGCTCGGCGACCTCGATCGCGCGTGGCGCGTCCACGCGCCTCTCTCGGTGTACGGCCCCAGCCAGCGGTTCATCCGCGTGGCCGAGACGCTCAAGGCGGGCGGATGGCCCGTGCGCGGCGGCGTCCGTCGCTGGCGTCTCGGCGAGCTCACCCTCGACTGGCCCGCCATCGCCCCCGGCTGAGCGCGCGCTCCAACACACGTCGAAGGCGATGTGCCTATATAGTAGTAGCGCTCTGGCGCGGTTCGTGGCAGCCTCCCTCCTATGAGGATGTTGAAAGGCCTTGCTGCGGCCGCGATCGCTGCGGGTTCCGCATCTCACCCAGCATGAAGCTCGAACCTGGCCACTCATTCGAACCTTGGGAAGTCGATGCTGTGCGCTATGCGGAGTTCGGTTCCCCGCTCTACGTGATCGCGCCTCCCGTCGAGCCCGCCCTCGTGGGGTGGAGCTGGGAAATGCATGGCTCGGTGCCAGTCTTCGGAGAAGCGGGCTACCTGACAGAGGCGGGCATCCCTATTCGGGTGCGGACCTGGGCGTCGCTTCCCGAAGGAGCCCGCGCGGCGATCGCGGCTCACAGCGCCGACCTCATCGCCAACGCCGACGCCGGCACCAGCGCCCTGCACGGAGAGCACGACACCACGGTGGTCGTGAGCGGTCGCCCGGTGCCCACGAGAGCGTGGGCGCTCGGGCGGTTCCAGTTCGTCGCTCTCACCCTCGCGAACCGACTCGTCACGGTGGCTCACCCCGCGACGATCGGCCCGCCCGCGCTCACCACCCTCGATCGGTGGCCGCAGCGCGGATGACGCCTGCGGGCGCTACGGGCGGCGGACGCCGAGCCTCGGCAACCGGGGCACGTCGACCGCGGCGCCGGCGTCGGCCGGAACGATCTCGACCTGGGCCGCGGCGACATCGATGCCGTGGCTCTCGACGATGAGCGGCAGATCGCCGGGCACGGCACGTTTCACGACGGCGAGCGCGATCGGTCCGAGCTCGTGGTGCATCGCACTCGCCGTGATGCGCCCCACGTCACGGCGCTCCGGCGCCGCCCCGTCGGCGGCATCGGGCCGCAGTTTCTCACCCACCACGGTCTCGCCGGGGGCGGGGAGTACCGTGTCGCTGCCGTCGAGGTGCAGCAGCACCAGCCGGCGCGGCGGCCGGCCCAGGTTCAGCACCTTCGCGACCGTCTCCTGGCCCTTGTAACACCCCTTGCCGAGGTCGACGGCGCTCCGCAGCCAGTCGAGCTCGTGCGGGATGGCCTTCTCGTCGACCTCGGTCGCCTGCCTCGGCCGCCAGGCGGCGATGCGCAGCGCTTCGGCCGCGAGCACCCCCGCGGCATCCACACGCCCGGCGGCGACCGCGGCCGCCGCCTCCGCCAGCTGCTCCCGCGGGATGAGGCGCTCGACCCAGCGCCAGTCACCGGCCGGATGCCCCGACTCACGCGCGTACTGGTGGCCGTGCGCCGTGCGCCAGGGGTCCACCCAATCCAGCGCGACGCCGTTCACCACACGAGCCGGGGTCGCGAGGTCGAGCGCATCGGTGCCCATGCCCGCGAGAACGGCCCATTCTGAGGAGACGTCGGCGACCTCGACACGGAGCATGAAGCGCATGCGATCGAGGAACGCGGCCAGCACGGCGGCGTCGGGGCCCTCGACGATCAGCCACGTGGAGGCCCCGTCGTCGAGCACGTGGGCGACGTGTTCGATGTGCCCGTTCGCGTCGAGCAGGAGCGCCTCCGCGCTCTCGCCCGGCGCGAGCCGCGCGAGCGCCTGGCTCGCCATCGAGTGCAGCCAGGTCAGCCGGTCCGGGCCAGAGACGGTCACGACGCCGCGGTTCGACAGATCGACCACGGCGCGGCCGGCCTCGAGCCGACGCTGTTCGACCAGCGGATTGCCGTAATGGGCCGGCACCCCCGCATCGGTACCGTCGGCCGGGACGGCGCCAGGCAGCGCGAGGAACGGCGACTCGATCATCAGTCGGCCTTCGCGAGCCGTGCCGACGCGTGGGTCCTGAGGTCTTGGCCGAATGCGGCGATGTCCCACGCCCAGAGCAGGTGGCCGTCGACCAGCCCGTAGAGGCGCGTCGCGGCGGCATACTCCTTCGAGCTCCGGGTGCGGATGACCGCATCGGTCATGAGATCGATGCGCGGCCCCTTCACAATGCCCACGTAGAGCTCGTTGACGCTCCCCGGGTGCACGATCTGCACCTCGATGTCGAACCCGCCGTCCTCGGGGCTGCGCAGCCGTTCCACGTCCTCTGCGGTGACGTAGGTGTGGCCCGCGGTGGGCGGCAGCAGGCCCGGGCCGGCGTCGCCGTCATCGAGGGGGCGGGCAAGCCGCCAGTAGCCCGTCTCCGAGGTCAACGGCCGGATCTCACCACCGGGCTCGTCGGGGAACAGCCAGGTGTACGACGTGTAGTTCAAGTACGGCAGCCCATCGTGGCTGAACGAGATGCGCTGCCCGAACTCGGCCTGAGCGACACTCCCGTCGTCGAACCGATAGTCGACGACGCCCGAGCCCTCCCAGAACCCGATGAGCCACGACAGCGGGACGAGCTCGGCCGGCAGGTCGACTGGCAGCTCGATCATCGTCAGGCCCTCTCCGGCGCTTAGCGCTGGCCCTTGAACAGCTTGTACACGACGACGCCGCTGATCCAGGCGATCGCGAGGCTCGCGAGACCGAGCAGACCGATGAAGAACAGTTCGAGGGCGAGCAGCTCTGACATGCCTGCGAGTCTACCCCGACCAGAGGGGGGTCACGCTAGCACACTAGGACAACGGTGCGAGGAGCAGGGCCGCGAGCCCCACGACGACCGCCGCGCCCCCGACCGAGGCCCCCGCTCGCACGACGAACCCCTCGGGCCGCCGCGTCGCGAGCTGGGCCACGAGCGTCGTCAGCACCGCGAGCGCGAAGACCACCCCGAGCGCCCCGAACCGGCCGACGGCCGAGGCATCCGTCACCCATGCGTCCCCCGCGAGAGCGGCGGCGACGACCGCGACCGACCCGGCGAGCGCGACCAGCCAGGCCGCGCCGATCGCCAGATTCGACGCCGTGGACGAACTCGTCTCCATCACTCCCCTTGTTCTGTGCACGTCGTGTTCTGTGCACGTCTGCACGCTCGCACCACCGGCGGCCGGGCATGCCGCAACCGTCACGTAGTATTGACCGCACCTTACTACTGGAGGCCAGTGACTGCCGAGGAGGTACTGCCGTGGCGCAGTTGTTGATCCTGTCGCCGGCGGCTGACAACGACGTCCTCCCCGCTCTGTCGCTCTTGACCCATCGGACGCGCGTGATCCCCGCGTCGCCCGACCAGCTGGTGCGCGCGCCCGAGGCCGACCTCGTGTTCCTCGACGCACGCACGAATCTCGCGGGAGCCAAGGCACTCGCGCAGATCCTGCGGACGACGGGCCTGTCGGCCCCGCTCGTCCTGATCGTCACCGAGGGCGGCCTCACGGCCGTATCGCCCGACTGGGGCGTCGACGATGTCGTCCTCGAGCAGGCCGGCCCCGCCGAGGTCGATGCGCGCATCCGGCTCGCGATCGGCCGCGCGGTGTCACCCCAGCCGTCCGAGCGCATCCAGACCTCGGGCGTCGTCATCGACGAGGCGAGCTACTCGGCGAAAGTGCACGGCCGCCCCCTCGACCTCACGTACAAAGAGTTCGAGTTGCTGCGCTTCCTCGCGGCGCATCCGTCTCGGGTCTTCACCCGCGAACAGTTGCTGAGCGAGGTCTGGGGGTACGACTACTTCGGCGGCACACGCACGGTCGACGTGCACGTTCGACGGCTGCGCGCCAAGCTCGGCGACCTCGACAGCCTCATCGGGACGGTGCGCAACGTCGGCTACCGCTTCAACGTCAACGACGAGGACGAACCGCAGCAGGTCCCCTCACACTGACCCCGACCTGCCTGCGCCGACCGGCGCGGTGGCATGATGAGGAAATGACTGACACCCTCGACGACGATCGCACTTCGAGCGACTTCGACGACGACTTCGAGCCGTTCGACGTCGAGGGCGCCCCCGAACTCGCCACCGAGCGCTATCTCGACCGGGAACTCAGCTGGCTGGCCTTCAACCAGCGGGTGCTCGAACTCGCCGAGGACCCCCGGGTCCCCGTCCTCGAGCGCGCCAACTTCCTCGCGATCTTCGCGTCCAACCTCGACGAGTTCTTCATGGTCCGCGTGGCGGGCCTGAAGCGCCGGATCGTCACGGGCTTGGCCGTGCCGACGAACGTCGGCCGGGCGCCCCTCGACGTGCTCGAGGACATCTCGAAGGCCGCGCACCGCCTGCAGGAGCGGCACGCGATGGCGTACCAGGAACTCGTGAAACCTGCGCTCGCGGAGTCGGGCATCCACGTCGTGGGGTGGTCGGAACTCGGCGAGACCGAGCAACAGCACCTGCGCGGCTACTTCGCCCAACAGATCTTCCCGGTGCTGATGCCGCTCGCGGTCGATCCTGCACACCCGTTCCCCTACATCTCGGGGCTCTCGCTGAACCTGTCGGTGCGCGTGCGGAACAGCCGCACCGGCCGGCAGGAGTTCGCCCGTGTGAAGGTGCCGCAGATGCTGCCCCGGTTCGTGCAGGTCAGCACGACCGAGACCATCGACCACGTGCGATACATCGCGCTCGAAGACCTCATCGCGAACCACCTGGGCGACCTCTTCCCCGGCATGGAGATCCTCGACCATCACGTCTTCCGGGTGACGAGGAACGAAGACGTCGAAATCGAAGAGGACGAGACCGAGAACCTCATCAAGGCGCTCGAGAAGGAGCTGCTGCGGCGACGGTTCGGGCCGCCCATCCGGCTCGAGGTCACCGACGACATGGACGACGTGACGCTCGGCCTGCTCGTCCGTGAACTCGACATCTCGGAGCGCGAGGTGTACCGACTCCCGTCGCCGCTCGACCTCGGCGGGCTCTTCGACCTCGCCCGGATCGACCGGCCCGATCTCCATTTCCCGACCGCGGTGCCGACGACGAACGCCCAGTTGCAGCCGTCCGAGCCCAACCGGCAGGCCGACATCTTCGACGCCGTCTCCCGCAAGGACGTGCTGCTGCACCACCCGTACGAGTCGTTCGCGACGAGCGTGCAGGCGTTTCTCGAGCAGGCCGCGGCCGACCCCAACGTGCTCGCGATCAAGCAGACGCTCTACCGCACATCGGGCGACAGCCCGATCGTCGAGGCGTTGATCGACGCCGCCGAGTCCGGCAAGCAGGTGCTCGCCCTCGTCGAGATCAAGGCGCGTTTCGACGAGGCCGCGAACATCACGTGGGCGCGCAAGCTCGAGAAGGCCGGCGTGCACGTCGTGTACGGCATCGTGGGCCTGAAGACACACTGCAAGCTCGCGCTCGTGATCCGGCAGGAGCAGGGGCGGCTGCGCCACTACAGCCACATCGGCACGGGCAACTACAACCCGAAGACCAGCCGCATCTACGAGGACCTCGGCCTCCTGACCGCCGACGATCAGGTCGGCAAGGATCTCACCCGGCTCTTCAACGAACTCTCCGGGTACGCCATCGAGAAGAAGTTCAAGCGACTGCTCGTGGCACCCCTGCACCTGCGCAAGGGCCTGCTGAAGCTCATCGCCGCGGAGACCCGAAACGCCGAGGAGGGCCGGCCGGCGCGCATCCGGATCAAAGTGAACTCGATGGTCGACGAGGCCATCATCGACGCGCTGTACCGCGCCTCCAACGCGGGCGTCGAGGTGGACATCTGGGTGCGCGGCATCTGCAGCCTGCGACCGGGCATCCCCGGGCTCAGCGAGCACATCCGGGTCCGCTCCATCCTCGGCAGATACCTCGAGCACTCCCGCATCTTCGCCTTCGCCAACGACGGAGACCCGCAGATCTATATCGGTTCGGCCGACATGATGCACCGGAACCTGGATCGCCGGGTCGAGGCGCTCGTGCGGCTCACCGACCCCGACCATCTCACCGAGATCGACCGGCTGTTCGACCAGGCGATGGACGAGCACACGAGCTCGTGGCACCTCGAGGGCGACGGCACCTGGGAGCGCCACTCTGCCGACGACGCCGGCCGTCCCCTCACCGACCTGCAGGACCGCCTGATGCAGCAGACCGTGCAGCGCGCCCGGCCGGGAAAGCGCCGATGACGCGGGCGGTCGAGACGGCGGTCTATGCGGCCGGCGCCGTGTGCTGGCGCGTCATCGACGGCAAGGTGCACGTGCTCGTCGTGCACCGAACCGTGTACGGCGACGTGACTATCCCGAAGGGCAAGGTCGACCCCGGCGAATCCCTCCCCCAGACCGCCGTGCGCGAGATCGCCGAAGAGACAGGGCTGTCGATCGCGTTGGGCGTCCCACTCGGCGAATCGCGCTACGCGATGCCGAGCGGGCGCGAGAAGGTCGTGCACTACTGGGCGGCCGAGGTCAGCGACCGGGCCGTGCAGCGCTCCACGTTCCGCCCGAACGCCGAGATCGCGGCGCTCGAGTGGCTCACCGTCAAGCAGGCCCGCGCCGCGCTCAGCTACGAGCCTGACGTGGCGATTCTCGACGCGTTCGCGCGCCTCCTCGATCACGGCGTCACGAAGACGTTCGCGCTCATCGTGGTGCGCCACGGGAAGGCCGCCGACAAGCGCAAGTGGAAGGGCGACGACGCGGATCGCCCGCTCACCTCGCGCGGGATCGCGCAGGCCGCCGCGCTCGCCCACGTCCTCGGAGCGTGGGCACCCAAGCGCATCATCTCCTCCCCCGCCCTGCGCTGCGTCACGACCGTCGCACCACTCTCGGCCGCCATCGGGGTGCCGGTGAAGCGCGACGAGGGCATCAGCCAGAAGGCCTGGGAGGACGGCGACGCCGAGGTGCGGCGCGTCGTCGGCAAGCGGGTCCGGGTCGGCAAGACCGCCGTGCTGTGCAGCCACAATCCGGTGCTGCCCACGATCATCCGGGAGATCGGCCTGGCAACCGGCACGCCGCTCGGCCGATACGTCGACGACGCCTCATCGCTCGAGACGGGCGCCTACTCCGTCATCCACCTGTCGGCGACGAACCCGAGTTCCGGGCTGGTCGCGATCGAGACGCATCCGTCGCTCGCCTGAGCCGGCGCGTCTGGTGCCGATCCGATGGCGCCCGTTCACCAACCGTTCACCCTCGCGGGGGATGCTCGTCAAGCGAGCTGCATAGCGTCGCAGGCGGGTCGGCACCGGCCCTGATCCTGCACTCCAACCCCTGAAGGGACACGTCACGTGAACGTGAACGTCACGCGATTCGGCACCCCCGCCGTTCTCGCCACCGTCGCTGTGCTCGCGCTCAGCTCCTGCGCCTCCAATGAGAGCGCCGCCTCGAGCGAGGCGACCTCCTCGTCGATCTCCGGCACCCTCGTCGGCGCCGGTGCGTCGTCGCAGGATGCCGCGCAGCAAGCCTGGATCGCGGGCTTCCAGACCGCGAACCCGGACGTCACCATCGATTACGACCCCTCCGGCTCCGGCGCGGGACGGGAGAGCTTCCTCGAGGGCGCGAGCGCGTTCGCGGGCTCCGACCGGGCGTTCACGGACGAGGAGATCGCCGCGGGCGGCTTCGCGGCATGCGCGCCGGACAGCGACCTGGTCGAGCTGCCGCTCTACATCTCGCCCATCGCAGTCATCTTCAATCTCGAGGGCATCGACACCCTGAACCTCGACGCGGCGACCATCGCGGGCATCTTCGCCGGCACGATCACCACCTGGAACGACCCGGCCATCACCGAGCAGAACGCAGGCGTCGACCTGCCGGCCACGGCGATCACCCCCGTGCACCGCTCGGACGATTCGGGCACCACCGAGAACTTCACCGACTACCTCGGCGCGGTGGCCCCCGACGTCTGGACGTGGGAGGCGGACGGCGTGTGGCCCATTGAGGCCGGCGAGGCCGCACAGGGCACCTCAGGGCTCGTCGACGCCGTCAGCAATGGCGCCGGGACGATCGGCTACGCCGACGCCTCACGTGCCGGCGACCTCGGCACCGTCGCGGTCAAGGTCGGCGGCGACTACGTCGACTATTCGCCCGAGGCGGCCGCGGCCATCGTGGACGCATCCCCGCTCGCGGACGGGCGCGCGGACACCGACCTCGCCATCGAGATCGACCGCACCACCGACGAGGCCGGCGTCTACCCGATCGTGCTGGTGAGCTACCTGATCGGCTGCGCCGAGTACGCCGAGCCCGACAGCGTCGAGTTCGTGACGTCGTATTTCTCGTACATCGCGAGCGACGAAGGGCAGCAGGTCGGCGCAGATGCGGCCGGATCCGCGCCCATCTCGGCGTCGATGCGCGAGCGGATCATGGCGGCGATCGACGCCATGTCATAAGCAAGCCCGTTGTGGCCCGGTCCCGGATCTGCATTCATGGATCCGGGCCGGGACACCGCCCGTCACTTCCCCGACAGAAACCGAGGACCCGCCCAGATGAGCACCGCGCCCACACCGATCACGGCGAAGATGCGCCTCGGCGACCTCATCTTCTCGCGCTCGGCACTGTTCGCCGGGTCCATGATCCTCGTCACCCTGGCCGCGGTCGCGGTCTTCCTCATCGTGCAGTCGATCCCGGCGCTCGTCGCGACGAACGACGACGCGTCGATCCTGCCGACGAACTTCTGGGCGTACGTCGGCCCGCTCGTCTTCGGTACCGTCTGGGCCGCCGCACTGGCGCTGCTCATGGCCGTGCCGGTCTCGATCGGCATCGCGCTGTTCATCTCGCACTACGCACCGCGCCGCCTGGCCTCGGTGCTCGGCTACGTGGTCGATCTGCTCGCCGCCGTGCCGTCGGTGGTGTTCGGTCTGTGGGGCATCGGCGTCCTCGCGCCCGCGATCGTGCCCCTGTATGAGTGGTTGAACGCCAACTTCGGCTGGATCCCGCTGTTCAGCGGCACCGTCTCGGCGACGGGGCGGACCATCCTCACCGCGGCCGTCGTCCTCGCGGTCATGGTGCTGCCGATCATGACGGCGATCTGCCGCGAGGTGTTCCTGCAGACGCCCGTGCTGCACGAGGAGGCGGCGCTCGCGCTCGGCGCGACCCGGTGGGAGATGATCCGCATGTCCGTGCTGCCGTTCGGTCGGCCCGGCATCATCTCGGCCTCGGTGCTCGGGCTCGGCCGAGCACTCGGCGAGACCATGGCGGTCGCGATGGTGCTCTCGGCGTCGCAGGTGATCAGTTTCGAGCTGCTGACGTCGGTCAACCCGACCACCATCGCGGCGAACATCGCGCTGAGCTTCCCCGAAGCGTACGGCCTCAACGTCAACGTGCTGATCGCGACCGGGCTGATCCTGTTCGTCGTGACGTTCGCGGTCAACGCCGTCGCCCGCTGGATCGTGTCGCGCCGCAAGGAATTCTCGGGAGCCAACTGATGACCGTCACGTCTACGCCCCCGAAGATCACGACCCCGCCGAGCGCGCCGATCGCGAACTCGCTCACGGCCGGTCGCCTGCCCAAGGGCGCACCCTGGATGCTGCTCGGCTCTGCCCTGGTGATCTCGGGCGTGATCTTCGGTGTGATCGCGCTCGACACCGGCGAGTTCAACTGGGTCGGCGCGATCATCGTCGGCGGCGTGCTGTACGCGCCCGCGATCTGGCTGTTCTCCTCGATCGTCGAAGGTCGGCGCCGCGCGACCGATCGGCTCGTCACGGCCCTCGTCACGGGCGCGTTCCTGCTCGCGATGATCCCGCTGATCTCGCTGATCATCACCGTGCTGAGCCTCGGCCTCGCGCGCTTCGACGCCGAGTTCTTCACGTTCTCGATGCGCAACGTCACCGGCGAGGGGGGCGGCGCGCTGCACGCGATCGTGGGCACGCTGATCATGACCGGCACGGCCGCCGTGATCTCGATCCCGATCGGCTTGATGACCTCGATCTACCTCGTCGAGTACGGCCGGGGCAAGATCGCGCGCGGGATCACGTTTCTCGTCGACGTCATGACGGGCATCCCGTCGATCGTGGCCGGCCTGTTCGCGTATGCGCTGTTCGCGATCTTCCTCGGGCCGGGCGTGCGCCTCGGCATCGCGGGCGCCGTCGCGCTCGCGGTGCTCATGATCCCCGTCGTGGTCCGCTCCAGCGAGGAGATGTTGCGGCTCGTGCCGAACGAGCTGCGCGAGGCATCCCTCGCCCTCGGCGTGCCGAAATGGCTGACCATCGTCAAGGTCGTCCTGCCGACCTCGATCGCCGGCATCACGACCGGCATCATGCTCGCGATCGCGCGCGTCATCGGCGAGACCGCGCCGTTGCTGATCGCGGCGGGGTTCACACAGAGCATGAACTACAACGAGTTCGACGGGCGCATGCAGTCGCTCCCGGTCTTCGTGTACACCCAGTACGCGAACCAGGGCAATCCGCCCGAGGCGTACCTCGACCGTGCGTGGGCCGCCGCGCTCACGCTGATTCTCATCGTCATGGTGCTGAACCTGCTCGCCCGGCTCGTCGCCCGCTTCTTCGCGCCGAAATTCGGCCGCTGACCCGCTGACCCCCAGTAAGGAAGTATTCGTTGTCCAAGCGCATCGAGGTCCGAGACCTCAACGTCTACTACTCGAAGTTCCTCGCGGTCGAGGGCGTCTCACTCGAGATCGAACCGCGCAGCGTCACGGCGTTCATCGGGCCGTCCGGATGTGGCAAGTCGACCTTCCTGCGCACGCTCAATCGCATGCACGAGGTCATCCCCGGCGCGCGCGTCGAGGGCGAGGTCCTCATCGACGGCAACAACCTCTACGACCACGACGTGGACCCGGTGCTCGTGCGGCGCCAGGTCGGCATGGTGTTCCAGCGGCCGAACCCATTCCCGACGATGTCGATCAAGGAGAACGTGCTCGCGGGCGTCCGGCTGAACAATCGGCGCCTGTCGAAGTCGGACGGCGACGACCTGGTCGAGAAGTCGCTGCGCGGGGCGAACCTCTGGAGCGAGGTCAAGGATCGCCTCGACCGTCCCGGCTCGGGCCTCTCAGGCGGTCAGCAGCAGCGGCTCTGCATTGCGCGCGCGATCGCGGTCGCGCCCGAGGTGATCCTCATGGACGAGCCGTGCTCGGCCCTCGACCCGATCTCGACCCTCGCGATCGAGGACCTCATCGAGGAGCTCAAGCGCGAGTACACGATCGTGATCGTGACGCACAACATGCAGCAGGCGTCGCGCGTGTCCGACAAGACCGCGTTCTTCAACATCGCCGGGACCGGCAAGCCGGGCAAGCTGATCGAGTACGACCAGACGACGACGATTTTCTCGAACCCGGCGAACCAGGCGACGGAGGACTACGTCTCCGGCCGGTTCGGCTGAGTCACGACGGCGGGCGGATGTCTCAGTCGCGCGGTGTCAGCAGGTAGGCGTTGAACGCGGCCGTCGTCTCTCCGTCGTACGGCAGCGGCTCACCGTCGAGTTCGCGGATACCGGCCGCCAGTCGCACGCTCGACACCAGCCACGCGGCATCCGCGGTGCGCAACTCGTCGACCGGGATGTCCCGATACTCGACCCGCTCGCCCAGCTCGGCCAGATGCTCGAACAGACTCTGCTGGGTCGTGCCGTGCAAGATCGCACCACTCGGGGCCGGCGTGGCGTAGACCCCGCCGCGACGGATGATGACGCTCGACGTCGGGCCTTCCATGACGAACCCGTCGGACGACACGAACACGGTGTCGTCGGCTCCCCGACGCTTCGCCTCGCGCAGCGCCGCCATGTTGACCGCGTACGAGAGCGTCTTCGCGCCGAGGAGCAGCCAGGGCGCGCGTTCCGCGGCTCCCCGGTCGTACCCGCGGTCGAGGGTGACCGCGCGGATGCCCTGCGTGCGTGGAACGCTGAAGTCCGCCGCGGGAGCGGCCGCGAGCCAGGCGGTCGGTGCCGGGCCGTGCTCGACGCCGCGGCTCAGCACGAGCCTGACGGCGAACTCACCCCGTTGCGGCAGCTTCGCGACCGCCGTCGCGATCGCCGCCTCCCACTGCGCGAGGTGCGGCTCCGGGAGGTCGCAGATCCGCGCCGAATTGCGCAGGCGCTCGAGGTGCGGGCGGACCTCCTGCGCGTGCCCGTCGACGACCCCGATCGTCTCGAAGATCCCGTCGCCGCGTTGCGTCGAGAGCTCGCCGACCCGGAGCGCCGGCTCGCGCTCGTCGACCTCGCGGAACATCGACGTCGCGTCGCCGAGATCGGCGTCTGCGGGCACGGGGTCGATGAGCAGGGTCACGATGGGGGCCATACTCCAACCGTAGCCCGGCCGCCGGATGCGTCGGGCAAGCGACGACGACCACGTGCGGCAACCCGCCGGGCAGAGAAGTACCGGGCCGCAGAACGCCTCTCGGCGCGAGGCCGCTCGCAGCGGCGAATTTTGGAGCCCGGGGTTACTGCGGCCCGGCCATTCGAGTGTAACCCGGCACTTCTGGGAGGTATTCCGCCCTTGCCCCATCCGTCCGCATTTCGTACCCTGCGGCCCCGCCCGTACCCGCCCCGCTTCGCTTCGCGTCGCTCCGCTATTCAGGAATGCGGGGCGGGGCGACGGCGTGTCGGCGGACGGCGCGCCGGGTCACGACAGTTTGCTCCTGAGCAAGAAGTGGGAACATTCGCGACCGCGTTGGCGCGAGACCGTCTTGAGCCGAGACCGTCTTGAGCCGGGTCGGTCTCGGGCTGAGCCCCGAGTCACTCGAGCGAGTCGTGCCGCCACAGCCGGGCGCACGAGGTGAGCTCGGCCGCGAGCTCGGTGAGCCGGAGCGCGCGCGTGGTGAGGCCGGCGGAGCGTTCGGGATGCACCGCATCCGAGGCATCCGCGTCGTCGGCCAGATCAGCGAAGCCGGCCGCGGTGACCCGGCAGAAGGCCGCAGCGCGCTCGAGCGCAACCGCGAAGTCCCCGGCGAAGACGCCGTGCAGGATGGTGTCCGCGAGATCGCGCACCTCGTCCGGACCGGTCGGAATCGCCGCGCCCGCCACCACCTGGTCGATCGTGCGCGACACCTCGGTGCCGCGTTGGAAGGCGAGGCTGATGCCGGATGGATCCTGTCGGATCAGGGTGCGCAGCAGGTACAGGCGCCAGAGCGCGCCCGGCAGGCTCTTGGCCGATGCCTGAGCCCAGAGCTCCGCGATCGTGTCGATCCCGTGCTGGTCGGTGTACGAGATGAGCCGATCGACGATCTCGGGGTCGGGATTCGCACGCACGCGCGCGAGGAGCGCCGCAGCCGTGTCGTGCGCGACACGGCTGAGCGTCGCGGGGTCGTCACCGCCCTTGAAGTCTTCGAACATGCCGGGCGGGAAACGCGTGGGTCGGTGGAAGTCGGCGGCCATCCCGGCCACCCTACCGCCGGGAAAGCGGCGCGCCGGCGGAGTTGCGCCACCCGGCGCGACCTCACCCGCACGTCACCGGCCCACGAGCAGGCTATTCTGATTCGGCGGGCCTCTAGCTCAGTTGGCAGAGCAGCGGACTTTTAATCCGCGGGTCGTGGGTTCGAGCCCCACGGGGCCCACCACCGCCCTTCCTCGGGAAAGCGCCGAGCCGCCGCGCCGTCTACGCACACCGCCTCCAACCGTGTCAAGTCCCTCCTTCGGGCGGCTTCCACCGATCAAGATGATCATGCGGGGATCGTCAGATCCCGCGGACGGATCGAACGCTGGCACGGCCCATCAGGCCGAGTGCGAGGCCTCGGACGGGGTCGCGTTCGGTCCGTCGTCCACGTGCAGGGAAAGAGGGGCGAGGTCCACGATGATCACCCAGACGCTGTCACCGGCTCCGATTGCTCCGAAGGCCGCGCCGACGCTCGCCCCGACGTCGAAGCGAGTCGAGCGGCCCGTCGCCCGCCCTTCGGCTTCGGCGGCGCCCCAAACGACGGACGACCGCGTCGAACTCGTCAGAATCGGCGACGACACGTGGCGCGTGTGCGATCGGACGGCGGTTCCCGGCGAGCGCGGCTACATCGTCGGCTACCTGCAGGCGGTCGACAGCGAGTTCGAGATGCTGTGGATGCATCCGCGACCTGGCATCGCCCATCGTCACCCGGGCTTCGACGAGGCGCTGCGCGCCATCTCGACGCGCATGCGCATGTTCCCTCGCTAGTCGGCCCCTCGCTCGTCGGCCCCTCGCTCGTCGGCTCCTCGTTCGTCGGGCTCTCGCTCGCCGGGCGCGCGCCGTCAGCCCACGAGCTCGCGAAAGGTGCGCATGAGTGCGACGCGCTCCGCAGAGGTCTCGGCGAGCGGCGCGACCGCCAGCGTCGTGACCCCGGCCTCACGGAAGGCGGCCACCCGCTCGGCGACCTCGGACGCCGAGCCGACGAGCGACACCGCGCGCGCGAGCTCATCCGGCACCGCGGCCACGGCCTCGGCCTTCCGCCCTGCGAGGTAGAGCTCTTGGATGCTCGCGGCCGCGTCGGCGAATCCGTAGCCCGCGATGAGGTCGTTGTAGAAGTTCTTGCCGCGTGCGCCCATGCCACCGACGTACAGTGCGAGCTGGGGCTTCACCAGCGGCAGCACGTCTTCCGGGCGGTCCGTGATCGCGAGGGCGGGGCTGGCGAACACGTCGAGTTCGCCGAGTTCGGGCGCGCGCTTCGCGCGACCGGCCGCGAGCGCCTCACCCCAGGTCGCGGCGGCGCGCTCGGGGTGGAAGAACATGGGCAGCCAGCCGTCGGCGAGCTCGGCCGTCTGGGCGACGGACTTCGGCCCGAGCGCCGCAACGGTGATCGGGATGCGTTCGCGCACCGGATGGTTGATGAGCTTCAGCGGCTTGCCGAGGCCGGTGCCCTCGCCCTCTGGCAGCGGGACGCGGTAGTGCCGGCCGTCGTGCACGACGGGCTCGCGTCGCCACACCTGACGGCAGATCTCGATGAGCTCGCGCGTGCGGCCGAGCGGCGCGTCGTAACGGACCCCGTGGAAGCCCTCGATGACCTGCGGGCCCGAGGCGCCGATGCCGAGCTCGAACCGCCCGTCGGTCACGTAGTCGAGGCCGGCCGCCGTCATCGCCGTCAGCGTGGGGGTCCTGGTGTAGAGCTGCAGGATGCCGCTCATCAGGGTCATCCGCTCGGTGCGCGCGGCGAGGAAGCCGAGCTGGCTGACCGCGTCGAACGAGTACGCCTCGGGCACGGCGATGAGATCCACGCCGGATGCCTCGAGCTCGACCACCTCGTCGGCCACCTCGCGGAACCCGCCCGCGTAGTTCAGGAACATGCCGACGCGCATCCGTCACTCCTCATCGTGTGCCAGGCCGCGCGCCCGCGCGGGCACCCCACCCTAACCGACACCGGACGACCCCGCCCTGAACACGGTCGATCCACCTTCAGCGCGTTCGAAGCCGCATGCGAGAGGGTGAGGGGATGACCTGGAGTCTGCTGCTCGACCTCGTGCTCGTCCTGGTGCTGATCGGCGCCGTCGTGAACGGGTTCCGTGCGGGGCTGCTCCGGACCGCGGCCGGCCTCGCCGGGCTCGTGGCCGGCGGCATCGCCGCCTACTTCGTGATGCCCTGGGTCACCTCGATCGTTCCCGCGTCCGAGTGGCGCGCCCCCGCGGCCATCGCCACGGCGATCGTGCTGCTCATCGGCGGTTCCTGGCTCGGCGCGCTCGTGGGGCGGATGCTCCGGCGCGGCGCCCGGGCCGTGAAGCTCGGGGTCCTCGACCGCGTGCTCGGCGCGATCGGCAACGCGCTCGTCGCCGCGTTCGTGATCGCGCTCGTCGCGTCGGGCGTCACCTCGCTCGGCGTGCCGGTGCTCTCCCCCGCGGTCGCGGGCTCCTGGGTGGTGCGGAGCATCGACGAGGCGACGCCCGCGCCGGCCCGATCCCTCATGGCCGAACTGCGCACCGCCACCATCGGCGGTGCGATCCCCTGGCTGGGCGAGGTGCTCGGCGGCCCGACCGAGGCTCCGACGCTGCCGGCCGGTTCGCTCGACGACCCGGAGCTCACGGCGGCCAGCGCATCGGTCGTGCGGATCACGGGCACCGCGTACCAGTGCGGCAGCAGCATGTCCGGCTCGGGTTTCGTCGTGGCGCCGAACCGGATCGTGACGAACGCGCACGTCGTCGCCGGCGTGACCGACCCCATCGTGGAGGCGCCGGGCCGCGCGCCCGTGCAGGGCCGGGTGGTGGCGTACCAGCCCGAGCACGACCTCGCCCTGATCGCGGTCGACGGTCTCGACGTGGCGCCGCTCGCGCTCGCGGACCCGCCCGCGGACGGTACCGAAGGCGCGGTCGCGGGGTACCCGTTCGGCGGCCCCTTCCAGCTCCGTGGCGCGCAGATCCTGGCCACGGGTCCGCTCACCATCGTCGAAGACGGCACCGAGTCGACCCGTGAGGTCTCGACGTTGGCCGCGAAGGTCGATCACGGCAACTCGGGTGGACCGGTCCTCACCATGGACGGCGAGATCGGCGGCGTGGTGTTCGCGAAGAGCGACACCGTGCAGAACGTCGGCTACGCGATCCCGGTCACGACGCTCGCACCGCTCGCCGCGGGTGCGGGAGCGCTCAGCGACCCCGTCGCCTCCGGGTCGTGCGTGCGCTGATCCCTGGGCGCTGATCCCTGGGCGCTGGTCGCGCGCCGCTCGCCGGCGCCCGGTCCTCGACCTGCGGTCTGCTCCGCAACCGGCGGCCTGCTCCGCCACCGACGAGCTGCTCCGCCACTGACGAGCTGCTCCGCGACCGACGGGCTGCTCCGCGACCGACGGGCTCAGTCGGCGGGTGTGAACCCCCGGCACCGGATGCCCCAGCTGCCCCGCCACTCCTCACCCGGGTCGAGCCAGCGCAGCCCTCGGCCCGAGTTGAAGGCCTCGGCGGGCGCGGTCATGGGCTCGACCGCGATCGCGACGTCGCCGCCCTCACCCGGGAACCCGCGGGTCGTGAACACCTGGACGAACCCGAACTCGTTCTCGGCCCACACGGACACCGCGCGGCCATCGGGTGCGGTCAAGGTGTGCTCGACGCATCCGTCATCGTCGGTCGCGAGCTCGCCGAAGGCGTCGTCGAGCTCCACGTCACCGACGCGGCGGCCCTCGCGGAAGTCCCAGGCCGTCCCGTCCACGGGCACCTCGCCCGTGGGCAGGAGACGGTCGTCGACCTCGATGTGGCTTGCGGCGTCGAGCCGCAGCGTCAGGTCTTCCGTGCGCACCCCGCCGATCTTCACGAACGGGTGGGTGCCCACGGCCACCGGCGCGGGCTCGCCACCCTGGTTCTCGAGGTAGTGCGTGACCTTCAGGCCGTCGGCGACCAGCTCGTACTTGACCGCCGTGCCGAGCAGATACGGGTAGCCGAGCTGCGGGTACACGGTCGCGGCGAGCGTGACGGAGTCGCGCGCACGCTCGACGACCTGGTATTCGGTGTAGCGCAGGAGGCCGTGGATGGCGTTGTGGTACTTCGGCTCGGTGATGGCGAGCTGATGATCGACCCCGTCGTGGGACCAGCGGCCGTCGCGGATCCGGTTGGGCCAGGGCACCAGCACGATGCCCGAGCCGAAGGGCGGCGTCTGGTCCTCACCGTACGAGGGCACCAGGTCGATCCCGTCGATGCTGAGTGTGCGGATCGCGGCGGCCACGCTCGTGATGGTGGCCCGGAGCTCCCCGCTCGCCGTCGAGGTCTCGAGCACGTGCTGTTCACCGGTGGGCAGCGTCATGCCATCCACTCTATGGTGTCTGCTCCGACTGCTCAGGAGTCTGCGGGAACGGGTCAGCGCGCACGTCGGGCGCCCCGCCCGCGACGAGCACGGGAAGGCCGATCTCCTCGAACTCCTCGACGAGGACCTCCGGCGCCGCCGCATCCGTGATCAACAGGCTGAACTCGTCGATCGACGCGATCCGGCCGAGATGCACCTCACCGAGCTTCGACGCGTCGGCGACGATCACCGCGCGTGCGGCGGCGCGCAGCATGAGCGATTTGACCTCGGCCTCCGGCAGGTTCGCGTTCGTGACCCCGTGGGACGCGTCAACGCCGTTGCCGCCGATGAACGCGAGGTCGACGTGGATCTCGTCGAGCATGGAGCCCGCGAGCGGATGCACCAGCGAGTGCTGGCGGGGCCGAAGCGTGCCGCCCGTGACCACGACGGTGAACCGGGGGATCTCGGGCTCGAGCTCGAGCGCGATGGAGAGGCCGTTGGTGAAGACCGTGAGGTCGTCGAGGTCGGTGCGCTTGCGCAGCGCCCGCGCGATCTGCAGGGTGGTGGTCCCGACGTCGAGGATCAGGCTCTGCCCGCTGGTCACGAGCGCGGCTGCGGCCTCGCCGATCGCCTGCTTCGGACGGACGGATGTCTCGAGCGCCTCCTCGAACGTGCGCTCGCGCCCCGGACGGTCGCCCGCTGCCGCCCCCAGAGCGGCGCTGACCGGGACCGCGCCGCCGTGCACGCGCCGGATGGCGCCGTCGCGCTCGAGCGCGTCGAGATCCGCTCGGGCGGTGACCGAGGTGACCCCGAATGTGGTCGCGAGGTCGGTCACCCGCACGAACCCGCGCTCGGCCACGAGCGCGAGCGCGAGCTCACGTCGACGTGCGGCGTCGGGCGCATCGGTCATAGGCCGATTGTCCTCCGCACCCGGCAGCTTTGCAATGCGAAAGCCAGGTTGTTTGCAAAACGAAAGCCGCGTAACGTGTCGCCCGTGACTCCCCTCGATCCGCGCATCGCGGTGCATCGCGCCAGGCTCGCCGACGGCCGCGAGCTGCTCTACTTCGACGACGCCGACACGACGCTCGGCCCCGAGCGGGCGGTCGACGAGCGCGAGCTCGCGCCGCGCCCGCCGGCCGCGCACATGCGTCAAGACCCGCTCACCGGCGACTGGGTGTCGATCGCCGCCGCGCGCCAGAACCGGGTCATGCTGCCGCCCGCGCACCTCGACCCCCTGGCCCCGCAGACGCCCGGCAACCCGTCCGAGATCCCGAGCCGCTACGACGTCGCGGTCTTCGAGAACCGGTCGCCCTCGTTCGGTCCTGATCTGGCCGATCCGGATGCCTCGCCGGCGAGCCTGCTCGAGGCCACCCGCGAGATCGGCCTCGAGCGCACGCTGCCCTCGGTGGGGCGGTGCGAGGTCGTCTGCTTCTCCCCC
>Ga0180223_1000777_pt1 | contig 33066 bp, 32 predicted proteins | sample eDN5th30CKraftOP_FD_151337 | JGI IMG/M metagenome (GOLD analysis project Ga0180223, IMG submission 151337) | Enriched Organic Plus compost microbial communities from Emeryville, California, USA - eDNA 5th pass 30_C Kraft OP (version 2) (version 2) ... | reverse complement strand
CCGAGGACGAGAAGAAGATGACCGCCTATCATGAGGCGGGCCATGCCATCGTCGCGGTCCATGAACCGGCGTCCGATCCGATCCACAAGGCGACGATCATCCCGCGCGGCCGTGCGCTGGGCATGGTGATGCGCTTGCCGGAACGGGACAGCTACAGCTATCACCGCGACAAGATGCACGCGAACATGGCCGTCGCCATGGGCGGCCGCGTCGCTGAGGAGATCATCTTCGGCTATGACAAGGTGTCGTCGGGCGCCTCAGGCGACATCCAGTACGCCACCAAGCTGGCGCGCGACATGGTCACCCAGTGGGGCATGTCGGACAAGTTGGGGCCACTGCAATATGAGGAGCAGCAGGGCGAAACCTTCCTCGGCTATTCGCAGAGCCAGCGCGTCCATATGTCGGACGAGACGGCAAAGCTGATCGACAAGGAAATTCGCGGGCTGGTCGAGCAGGGCTATGCCCGGGCGCAGGAAGTGCTGCAAACCCATGAGGACCAGCTGCACCTGCTCGCCAATGCGATGCTGGAATATGAGACGCTCTCCGGCGAGGAAATCAAGACGCTGCTCGACAAGGGCGAGATCACCCGCGACGATGGGACGACGATCAAGCCATCCATCATTCCGGCGGCAGGATCGTCGATTCCTAAGACGCGCAAGCGCAAGGGCCCCTTCGGCGACCCTGCTCCCGCAGGCGCCTGACCGGGATCAACAAGATGATGAGAAGGAGAGGCGCGGTATCTTCCGCGCCTTTCTTTTATCGATGCGAGCTTGGCAGATTCGCGGTCAAATGATGGCTGCTCTGTCGCTATCGCCCGTTCTCTGGGAATATTATCGCCACAAAAAAAAGGGCCGCGCGAGCGACCCTTTCCTTGAACGGATGCGTATTCGATCAACCCACGAAGGCGCGTTCGATCACATAGGCGCCAGGCGCGGCGTTGGAACCTTCGGCGAAGCCGTTCTCCTCGAACCAGGCACCGAACTGCTTGATCATCTCCATGCTACCGCACATCATGATCCGGTCAGTCTCCGGGTCGAACTTCGGCACGCCGGCAATGCCCTCGAACAGCTTGCCATTCTCAATCAGCGCATCGATGCGAACATTGTTACGGAAAGCCTCGCGCGTGACGGTCGGCACATAATGGAACTGCGTGGCCGCTTGCTCGGCGACCAGCGGGTCATCAGCCAGCTTGCCCGTCAGTTCGTCATGGAACGCAAGATCGCTGACTCGTCGAACCGAATGGACGATCACCACTTCCTCATAGAATTCGTAGACGTCCGGATCGCGCGACAGGCTGAGGAAGGGCGCAAGGCCCGTGCCGGTGGACAACATGAAAAGGCGCTTGCCCGGCAACAACGCATCGGTGACGAGCGTGCCGGTCGGTTTGCGGCCAAGATAGATCTGGTCGCCCGGCTGGATCAGCTGGAGCCTGGACGTGAGCGGGCCGTCCTGCACTTTGATCGACAGGAATTCCAGTTCCTCGTCCCAGGACGGGCTGGCGACCGAATAGGCCCGCAGCAGCGGCTTGCCATTGTCGCCCTGAAGCCCGATCATCACGAATTCGCCGGAGCGGAAGCGGAAGCTGGCGGGCCGCGTGATACGGAAGCTGAAAAGATGTTCGTTCCAGTGCCGCACCGACAGCACCGTTTCCACGCTCAGCGCACCCGTCGGTTCCAGCACCGGCTTTTCGATCGTCACTTCGCTCAAGACCTTTATCCTTGCCAATCCATGCGAAAAGCCAGCGCACAACGACGCCAGTTGCATATCGTTCGCAATAAATGATGCGTCTGCGAAATGGCGCGTGCGGGCCGCGATGGCAAGGCCAAAAAAACTTTTGGCAGGGAAAGCTGGTGCAGGGGATGCCAAACGCCTGACCAGCTTTTTTTGCCTGCCCTAGCCGAACAGCCCCTTGGCGATGCTGCCCAGTTCACCGAGTGGATTGCCATCACCGTCACGATCGAAGAGGCCACCCAGCTTGCCGAGAATCGCTTCGGGGCCGCCGAACTGTCCAAGCAGTTCCTGCAGCTTGTCGGCCGATACGCCATGTTCCGCCGCCGTTTCAGCGAGTGCGGACACGCTGGTTTCGCCTCCGCCTATCTTACCGCCAATCTCGGTCATCAGGGCCTGCATCTGTTCAGGCGAGACGCCGATTTTTGCGGCAATGGCTTCCAGCCCGCCCACACTGCCCAGAAGTTCATCAAACATGCCCATGTACGACTCCCGCTATAAATCAAATCCAGATTAGCATCTCTATGAGGCCGCAGAAAGCAAAAGAGCCGGGAAAGGTCTCCCCTTCCCGGCTCTTTCGCGAATCTGTCGTGGGTGCCTGTCAGACGGCGGCGGTCAGCGCCGCGCCGCGCACGGATTCATCGACATGATCCTCGAACTGCGCGAAGTTGTCGACGAACTGCTTGACCAGCTTGCCAGCCGTTTCGTCATAGGCTGCCTTGTCGGCCCAGGTCGTACGCGGATCGAGGATCGCGGTTTCCACACCTGGTACGGCGACCGGCACTTCAAAGCCGAAATTCGGGTCGATGCGGAATTCGGCATTGTTGAGGCTGCCGTCGAGCGCGGCGTTGAGCAGCGCCCGCGTGACCTTGATCGGCATACGCTTGCCCACGCCATATTTGCCGCCGGTCCAGCCGGTGTTGACCAGCCAGCAGGTGACGCCGCCCTTGTTGATCCGTTCCTTCAGCAGATTGCCGTAGACCGACGGATGACGGGGCATGAAAGGCGCGCCGAAGCAGGTGGAGAAGGTGGCGGAAGGCTCCGTCACGCCGATTTCCGTGCCCGCGACGCGCGCGGTGTAGCCGGACAGGAAGTGATACATCGCCTGATCCGGGGTCAGCCGCGCGATCGGAGGCAGCACGCCATAGGCGTCGGCGGTCAGGAAGATGATGTTCTTGGGCACCGGCCCCAGATTGTCCTTCGACGCATTGGGAATGAAGTCGATGGGATAGGAACCGCGGCTGTTTTCCGCGAGACTGTTGTCGTCCAGGTCGATGACGCGGGTTTCCTCGTCGATCACGACATTTTCCAGCACCGTGCCGAATCGCTTGGTGGTGGCGAAGATCTCCGGCTCCGCCTCGGCCGACAGGTTGATCATCTTGGCGTAGCAGCCGCCCTCGAAATTGAAGACGGCGGTGTCCGACCAGCCATGCTCGTCATCGCCGATCAGCGTGCGGCTGGCGTCGGCTGACAGGGTGGTCTTGCCGGTCCCCGACAGGCCGAAGAACACAGCAGTGTCGCCGTTCGGGCCGATATTGGCCGAACAATGCATCGGCATCACGCCCTTGGTCGGAAGCAGATAGTTGAGGATGCCGAAAACCGACTTCTTCATCTCGCCGGCATAGGCGGTGCCGCCGATCAGGATCAGCTTTTCGGTGAAGTTGACCGCGATCACGGTTTCGCTGCGGCTGCCGTGACGGGCCGGATCGGCGCGGAAGGTCGGCAGATCGATGATGGTGTATTCGGGCGCAAAGCCGGCCAGTTCCTCCGCCGTCGGGCGGACCAGCAGGGTGCGGATGAACAGGTTGTGCCAGGCGCGTTCGTTGATGACGCGGACATTGACGCGATGTTCAGCCTGCGAGCCACCATAGAGGTCAGCGACGTAAAGCGTCGCCTTTTCGCCCAGCGCCTTGAAGAAATCAGCCTTTAATGCGGCAAAATGTTCCGGCGTCATGGGGACATTGGTCTTGCCCCACCAAACGGTGTTTTCCGTTTCCGCATCCTTGACGATGAACTTGTCGTTCGCACTGCGGCCAGTGTGCTTGCCGGTCTTGACGACCAGAGGGCCGTCCTTTGACAGGACGCCTTCGCCATTGCGGACGGCGGCTTCCACCAGCGGCGCGGTGCCGAGATTCCAGAATTGCGTTGCGTTTGTTGAAATACCTTGTTTTTCCAAGGTGATAGCGGATTTGGCCTGCACGCCTTTGCTCCTGAATATAAGTCCATGCCACCGTCATCATGTGGAGGCGGCCGATCCTCTCCGCTCAGGCGCACCGATCACTGCCGGCAGACGTCCCTCGTGGTGGATGGAGTCGGCATTAGGCGGTCGGATAGAAACCGTCAAACCCCCGAAAGGCTGAGTTTGTCCCGAAAATCGACGGTCATGCCGCATAATGATGGGATATGGCGACTTCCTTGCAGCCGGGGCAGGCATCGTCTAACGATTGCGCCCATTGCCCTTTGCGCCATTACCGGGATGATGCATGACCGCCACCATCGCCCTTGTGGATGATGACAAGAATATTCTGACCTCCGTGTCGATCGCGCTTCAGGCCGAAGGCTTCGTGACGCGCATCTATTCGGACCCGGACGCCGCGTTGAAGGCCCTGCTCGACAATCCGGCGGACCTGGCGGTGTTCGATATCAAGATGCCGCAGATGGACGGGCTGGAACTGCTGCGGCGGCTGCGGGAAAGGAACCAGATGCCCGTCATCTTCCTGACGTCCAAGGTGGATGAGCTGGACGAGGCACTGGGTCTTGCGATGGGGGCGGACGACTATATCGCCAAGCCCTTTTCCCAGCGGCTGCTGATCGCGCGCATCCGCGCCATATTGCGCCGCGCGGAAGTCAGCCGCACGCCCCCTGCCGCCGACGAGCCAGCGATCGACCCGATCGTGCGCGGGCGGCTGGAGATGGACCCGGCCCGCCATCGCGTCAAATGGGACGGGAAGGACGTGACGCTGACCGTCACCGAATTCCTGATCCTGGAAACGCTGGCCGCACGCCCCGGCGTGGTCAAGAACCGCAATCAGTTGATGGACGCCGCCTATCAGGACGATGTCTATGTCGACGACCGAACGATCGACAGCCATATCAAGAGGCTGCGTCGCAAATTCCGCGAGGTGGATTCCGATTTCAACGCAATCGATACGCTCTATGGCGCCGGATACCGATTCTCGGAAGAATGACGCACCGCTGGCGGTGCGCTGGTCGGGCCGCATCAGCCTGACGCTGCGTATCCTGGCGGTGAATGTCTTTGCGCTGGCGCTGCTGGCGGGGGGATTCTTCTATCTCGACAGCTATCGCACGAGGATCGTCGACGACCGGCTGGAACAGTCCGCGCGCGAGTTGAAATTGCTTGCCATCGGCCTCGAAAACGCGCCGCCCGAACTGCATGACAGGCTGATCGCGGCCTATGCGCGACAGACCGATGATCGGGTGCGCCGCTATGCGCCCGACGGGCGGCTGGTCGCCGACAGCTTCACCATGGATGCGCCGCGCTATCGCCTGCGCCTGCCGTCCGAAGAGGAATTGAAGCGCCATATCGCCCGCTTTCTCGACAAGATGATGGACCGCATCGTGTTCGCCGACCGGCCGCCCAATTTCGAGGAACCGGCGGTCGACCGGGCGCAGGCATGGCCCGAAATCATATTGGCCGACCGGACCGGCAAGCCGCAAGCGACCAACCGCTACGCGCCCGACCGCACTTTCATGATTTCCGCCGCCGTGAAGATGAAGGACGGCACCAGCCTGCTGTCCACAGAGAACGCTCGCGACATCACGCGCATCGTCCGCGCCGAGCGTTTGCGGCTGGGCATCGTGCTGGCCGCCGCGGTGCTGGCTTCGGTGCTGCTGTCGCTGTTTCTGGCGCGCACGATCGTGCAGCCCATCCAGAGCCTTGCCCGCGCCGCCGTGCGCGTGCGGCTGGGCCGGGCGCGGGAGGTGATGGTGCCTCGCCTGCCCGAACGGCGGGACGAGATCGGGATGTTGGCCCGCGCCCTTTCCGACATGAGTCATGCGCTGCGTCAGCGGATCGACGCCACCGACGCCTTCGCGGCCGATGTGAGCCATGAGCTGAAAAACCCCATCGCTTCGCTCCGCTCCGCGCTGGACGCGCTGGACCGGGTGGAGCAGCCCAACCTGCGCGAACAGCTCATGGACATCTGCAGGGAGGATGTGCGGCGGCTGGACCGGCTTGTCACCGACATCGCCGAGGCTTCCCGCATCGACGCCCAGCTTTCGCGCACACGCTTCGAGCCGATTGACCTGGGGCTGCTGATCGAGAGGATGGTGATCGCCCGCGAGGCGCGCGGCGTGCCGCGTGGCGTGCGCCTCGCCTTCGCCCGCCCGCGCAAGGACGTGGCCGTAGTGCTGGGCGAGGAACAGCGGCTGATCCGCGTGCTCGACAATCTGATCGACAATGCCGTGTCTTTTTCACCCGAAGGCGGGCTGGTCCAGATCATCGCGACCGTGGCCGACAATGAAGTGCTGGTCAGCGTCGAGGATGAAGGGCCGGGCGTGCCGGAATCGGAGCGCGAGCATGTGTTCCGCCGCTTCCATAGCGTGCGGCCCGAAAACGAAGCCTTCGGAAAACATTCCGGTCTTGGCCTCGCCATCGCCCGGTCCATCGTGGAAGGGCATCAGGGCAAGGTCAGCATCGCCGACCGCGAGGACGCGCAGACCGGCGCGCGCTTCATCGTCCGCCTGCCCATGGCGGTGGAGCGCGATCCCGGCCTCGTATCGGAATAGCGCCTCTACGTCCCCTCTCGGGACAGTTTTTGGGCGCGCGGGCCTTTCCTTCGTATCTTCCCTTCGCGACTGGGGTTAGAAGGGTGACAGGATCATGACGGGCGCGACTTCACATCAGACACTTCATGCAACGAGCGTCGCCATCGGCGGGCGCGCCGTCCTGCTCCATGGGCCGAGCGGTGCGGGGAAATCCGACCTTGCTCTGCGCCTGATCGACCGGGGGGCCGTGCTGGTGAGCGATGATTATACGATCCTGACGGCAGAGGGCGGCCAGTTGATCGCCACCGCACCCGCCACCATCGCAGACAAGATGGAAGTGCGCGGCATCGGGGTCGTCGACATGCCTCACGCCGATAGCGTGCCGGTCGCGCTGATCGCGCATCTGGGCGATGTAACGGAACGGCTGCCCGCCGAAGGAGCAAGCCGCCGGATCGCCGGCATCGACATTCCGCTGGTCCGCATCGCGCCGCTGGAAGCCTCCGCCCCGATCAAGGTCGAACTCGCGCTCAGGGAACTGGGCCGGACATGACATCCACTCCTGCGCCCAAGACGATCCTGCTGGTGTCGGGCCTCTCCGGCGCTGGCAAGACGACCGCGCTCAAGACGCTGGAGGATATGGGCTGGGAAGTCGTGGACAACCTGCCGCTGGTCCTGCTCGACCGGCTGCTCGACACGCCTTTGCCCGCCGGGCACAGCGATGCGGACGAACGCCCGCTCGCCATTGGCATCGACGCGCGCACGCGGGGTTTCGACGCCAACGCCATCGTCCGCCGGATCAAGGCTTTGCGCGAAAAGCATGGCCATGATGTCGAAACGCTGTTCCTCGATTGTTCGGGCAGCGAGTTGGAGCGGCGTTTTGCCGAGACGCGGCGGCGGCATCCGCTGGCGCTCGACCGCCCCGCCGCCGACGGCATATCGCGGGAACGGGAATTGACCGAACCACTGCGCCGCTGGGCCAGCCAGGTCATCGACACGACAGCGTTCAGCAGCAATGCGCTGCAACAGGAAATCCGCAATCGCTACACGCGCGAACGGTTGTCCGACCCGGTGCTGACGATCCTGTCCTTCGGCTTTTCGCGCGGCATGCCCCGCAATGCCGACCTGATGTTCGACATGCGCTATCTGCGTAACCCGCATTGGGACGACGCGCTGCGGCCCAAGACCGGCCTTGATCCCGATGTCGCCGCCTATATCGCGCAGGACCCGGCCTATGAGGATACGGTGAGCCGGATCGAGGCGCTGCTCGCCACCCTGCTGCCGCGCTATGCGGAGGGCGGGAAAACATACATCACCGTGGCGTTCGGCTGCACCGGCGGGCGGCACAGATCAGTGCATGTGGCCGAGCGTGTCGCCAGATACTTGCAAGATGCGGGCTTTTCGCCCACGGTCAGCCACAGAAACATGGAATCAGCGCCCCAGGACGCCCTGGAGAAGCGCAGACCGGGAGGCCCGAAAGCACAATCATGAAACAGGTGGGCCGTTAGCGCAGATGATTGGACTCGTACTCGTCACTCATGGGTCGCTGGCGACGGAATTCGTCGTCGCGATGGAGCATGTCGTGGGGCCGCAGCAGCAGATCGAAACGATCTGCATCGGGCCGGAAGATGACATGGAATTGCGCCGCGCGGACATCTCCGCCGCGGTCGAGCGCGTGAACGACGGGTCGGGCGTGATCCTGCTGACGGACCTGTTCGGGGGCACCCCGTCTAACCTGGCCATATCTCTGCTGCGTGCGGGTGAAATCGAAGTGATCGCGGGCATCAACCTGCCCATGCTCATCCGCCTGGAAAGCGCCCGCAAGGTGATGGACGTGCGATCCGCCGTCGCCGCCGCGCGCGAGGCAGGCCAGAAATATATCAGCGTAGCGTCGGAACTGTTGGGTAGCACTCCATGAACGAAATCAGCCAGGAAGTCCGGATCAGCAACAAGCGTGGCCTCCACGCCCGCGCCAGCGCCAAGTTCGTCACCCTGGCCAGCGGTCTTCCTTCGCAGATCACCGTCAGGAAAGACGGCAATGAAGTGACCGGCACGTCGATCATGGGCCTGATGATGCTGGGCGCGGCAATGGGAGATTCGATCGTCATCAGCGCCGCCGGACCGGAAGCGCAGGATTCGCTGATCCAGTTGGTGACGCTGGTGGAGGACAAGTTCGGGGAGGATTAGGGCAAAATACAGCCCTACCCTTTTCCGCATTGCCCCTATAGAGAAGCCGCTTCATCCGCTTTCGAAGAACAGGCACAGGCGTGGCACGCGAGATCACCGGATTTTCCAACCCTCTGGTCAAGCGCGTCCGGTCCCTGCGTGAGAAGAAATTCCGCAAGGCCGAAGGACTGTTCCTTGCCGAAGGGCTTCGCATCCTGACCGAAGCGCGCGAGGAAGGCGTGCTGCCCGAAATGCTGTTCCATGCCGGGTCCACACATCCGCTGGCCATGGACCTGATCGCGGCGATGGAGGCGGCGGGCGGCGACGTTATCGAGACTACGCCGGACATTCTTTCCAAGATTTCGGGCAAGGACAATCCGCAGGCCGTGGTCGGCGTCTATCGCGACCGGCTGGTGCCGCTGGCGAAACTCGACAGGACGAAAGCCGACATCTGGATCGTCGCGCAGTCGCTGCGCGATCCGGGCAATCTGGGGACGATCCTGCGAACGGGCGACGCGGTCGGCGCAGGCGGATTGATCCTGATCGACGATTGCGTGGACCCTTTTTCCGTCGAAGCGGTGCGGGCGAGCATGGGGGCGCTCTTCACCCAGTCGATCACGCAGGCGCGCTGGGGCGAGTTCATGACATGGTTGCGCGCCGGTCCCGGCGAACTGATCGGCACCAGCCTGAAAGCCACGCAGGATTATCAGGAACCGCGCTATCAAAGCCCATCCTTCCTCCTCGTCGGAAACGAGGCGCAGGGATTGCCGGAAGCCTATGAATCCGAGTGCGATTTGCTGGTGAAGATGCCGATGCTGGGCAAGGCGGACAGCCTGAACGCCGCCGTCGCCTGCGCGGTGATGGTCTATGAATTGCTGAACCAGAAGCGGAAAAGATAAACGGGGGGAGCGGAAATGGGGAATGAAAACGGCATCGGCGCGGTCTGGCGTCACCGACGGGTGCTAGGGGCCAGCCTGGTCGGCACGGCGGTCGAATTTTACGACTTCTACATCTATGCGACGGCGGCGAGCCTGATCTTTCCCGCGCTGTTCTTCCCGGCATCCTCTCCCACGGCGCAGCTTATGGCGTCCTATGGCAGTCTGTCGCTCGCCTTCTTCGCGCGACCCCTGGGCGCGGCGGTGTTCGGCCATTATGGCGACCGCATCGGGCGCAAGGTGACGCTGGTCATATCGCTGATGCTGATGGGCGGATCGACGCTCGCCATCGGGTTCCTGCCGACTTACCAGATGATCGGCTGGTGGGCGCCGCTGATCCTGTGCATCCTGCGCTTCGGGCAAGGCCTGGGCCTTGGCGGGGAATGGGGCGGCGCGGCCTTGCTGGCGGTGGAGAATGCGCCGCCGGGATGGCGTGCCCGCTTCGGCATGTTCCCACAGCTGGGCGCACCGGTCGGTTTCCTCGCCGCCAACGGCATGTTCCTGCTGCTGGGGTTGTGGCTGAGCGACGAGGAGTTTTTCGCCTGGGGCTGGCGCCTGCCGTTCCTGGGCAGCGCGGTGCTGGTGTTCGTTGGCCTGTGGGTTCGTCTTAAGCTCACCGAAACGCCGGAATTTGCCGCCGCGCAGGCGGAAGCGCCACCGCCCGCCGTACCGCTCGCCACGCTATTCCAAAGCCATTTGGGCGCGGCAATTGCGGGCACCTTCGCCGTGGTTGCCTGCTTTGCCATTTATTATATCGCGACCGCCTTTGCGCTGGGCTATGGCACGACGATATTGAAGATCGACCGTGAGATATTCCTCTCGGTCCAGTTGGGCGCGATCATCTTCATGGCGATCAGCATCGTCCTGGCCGGATGGTGGGCTGACAAGACCAGCCCGACGCGCGTGCTGGTCGTGGGGTGCATCGGCACCGTGCTGATGGGCGTCGCCTTCGGGCCCGCCATGGGCACGGGCGCATTGCTGCCGATCTTCCTGATCCTGAGCCTTGCCCTCTTCATGATGGGTTTTGTCTACGGGCCGCTGGGCGCCTATCTGCCCGCCCTGTTCCCGGTCCAGCTGCGCTATACCGGCGCGTCCTTCTCCTTCAATCTGGGCGGGATCATTGGCGGCGCGCTGGCCCCCATCGTCGCGACATGGCTGATCGCGGCGCAGGGCGTGGAACTGGTCGGCCTCTACATGGCGGCAGCGGCGGCGATCAGCCTGCTAGGCCTGTGGTGGACCAGCCGCCACGGATACTGATGCCGCCAAGGCCGGCAGAGAGGGTGGTTCGCCTGCCGGGCAAACAGGATCACACCAGTCCCAGTTTCGACAATTCCCCCAGCAGCGCGGGCGGCATGGCGTCGAGATCGTCCGCTTCCCCCGATCCGAGGTCGGGCGGAGTATCCTTTGCTTCCAGATAGCGCCAGCCCTGATGGGGGCGCTTGGGCATAGCGCGCACGGGGATGAGACGCGGTTCCAGACGTATCCAGAAACGACCCTGCCCGGTTTCCTCAAAACCCAATATCGGGCTGCGGCCTACAAGCTGGCTGCTGTGTATCCAGTAGAGGGAACCGCCCGCCAGTTCCTCGAAACGCTTGGGCATGTAACGGGTGCTGGTCCGCGCTTCGTCTGCCTGGCTTTCCAGCCAGGCGCGCAGGGTGGCGGGACTTTCAGCGCCAAAGGCGATCTTGGTGAGGTGAAGGGACATATCGTCAAGATGGGCGCGAAACTCAGCCCGTCAATCCCGCTGCCGTCGCCAGGCCCAGGAAAGCGAGAAAGCCCATCGAATCAGTAATCATGGTGACGAAGATGGAGGATGCCACCGCCGGATCGAGGTTCAGCCGGTCGAAGGCCAAAGGCACCGCCGCCCCGGCAAAACCCGCCGTCAATATGTTGGTCATCATCGCCGCCGCGATCACGCCCCCCAGATGGACGTTTTGGAACACCAGCGCGACGCCGATGCCCAGCACGACCGCCACGGTCGCGCCATTGAGCAGCGCCACGCGGATCTCGCGTAATATGGTGCGGCGCGTGTTGGTCCCGGTGATCTGGTTGGTGGCAAGCGCGCGGACGGTAACGGCCATGGTCTGGCTGCCCGCATTGCCGCCCACGCCCGCGACGATCGGCATCAGCGTGGCGAGAGCCACCATCTTTTCGATCGTGCCTTCGAAAATGCCGATGATGGTGGAGGCGACCAGCGCGGTCAGCAGATTGGTGAGCAGCCAGCGCACTCTGGCGCGATAGCTGTCCATCACGGGCTCGTTGATGTCGCCTTCGCCCGCGCCCGACAGGCGCAGGATGTCCTCGCCCGCTTCCTCGGAAATGATGTGGACGATGTCATCGACCGTTATCATGCCCACCAGCCGTCCGCTGCCATCCACCACCGCGGCGGAGATCAGCGCATATTTCTGGAAGCGTAGCGCCACTTCCTCCTGATCCATATCGACCGGGATCAGTGTCTGCTCCCGCTTCATGAGGTCCGACATGGCGACGGAACGCGGGCAGGTGAGAATCCACGAAAGCTGGCAGGTGCCGATGGGCTTGTGCTGCTCGTCCACCACGAAGATTTCCCAGAAATCGGTGGTGAGGTCGCTATTGTCGCGGAGGTAGTCGATCACCTGCCCGACCGTCATATGCTCGGGCACCGCGATCAGGTCGCGCTGCATCAGGCGACCGGCTGATTCCTCCGGATAGGAAAGCGCGTTTTCGATCGCGGCGCGGTCTTCGGGATCGAGCGCGTCGAGGACGGCCTGCTGATCGGCGTCGTCCATGTCCTCGATGATGGCGACGGCGTCGTCGGTATCCAGTTCGGACGCAAATTCGGCGACCTGTTCGGGCGCGAGCGAATCGAGGAGATCGTCGCGCACATAGTCATTGAGCTCGGAAAGCACCTCCGCGCCGACAAGATCGCCCAGCGCTGCGGCGACTTCCCCGCGCCGTTCGGAGGGGGTGAGTTCCAGAAGGTCGGCAATATCGGCCGGGTGCAGTGGCGAAACGAGTTCGCGCGCACGTTCGCTCTCGCCCTCCTCCACCGCGTCGAGCACGGCGGATACGAAGTCGGTTTTCAGCCGGTCATCCTCGTCATGACGGGAATCCGCCTGATCGACGGCCGTTTCGTCAATAGGCTGCTCGTCCGGCCGGGGTTCGGTCACGTCGCCGTGCTCGCTCATCGCGTCCCCTACTGTCCGGTTCCTGTAACATCCGGCCGCTTTCGCTCATGCGGAATCGAATTGCAATGGGGTTCGGGGGAGGAACGGAGCGTCATGTCCCTAAATGCTTCCATCCCGGTCCCAAGCCTTTATATGACGGCCATCGACCCTTCCCTACAAAGAGGACATCATGGCCGACGAAACGCTTACCCTCACCCTCGACAGCGGCGGCGACGTCGTCATCAAGCTGCGCCCCGATCTGGCCCCCGGCCATGTGGAGCGCATCACGTCGCTCGCCAAGGACGGCTTTTACGACGGCGTGGTGTTCCACCGCGTCATCCCCGGCTTCATGGCGCAGGGCGGCGATCCGACCGGCACCGGCATGGGCGGGTCCAAGCTGCCCGACATCAAGGCCGAGTTCAGCCGCGAGCCGCATGTGCGGGGCGTGTGCTCCATGGCCCGCGCAACGAACCCGAACAGCGCCAACAGCCAGTTCTTCATCTGCTTCGACGACGCGACCTTCCTCGACGGGCAATATACCGTCTGGGGCGAAGTCACGTCCGGCATGGAGCATGTCGACGCCCTGCCCAAGGGCGAGCCGCCGGCAACCCCCGGCAAGATCGTGAAGGCTACGGTTTCCTGACCATGCCGTCGGTGGGGGAGATGGCGGTGGCCGCCGCTTCCCCCGCCGGTTCTTCGGGCGCGGTATAAGGCCCGATCGATTCGATGTGCCAGCGGCGGTCCGCTTCCGACGATCCGGGCACGTCGTTGACGCGGCGCAGCGTCACCTGCCGCAAGGTATACCAGGGCTTGCCGGTGGCGGCGACGCGGCCGTAGACCTGCACCGGGACCGTCACATAGAGGGAGCCTGCCGCGCCCTCCGCTTCGCCGGGCGCGCCGACATTGGCATGAATTTCGCTAAATCCCCGAAAGCGGGCAGCGAAAAGAACATCTTCCTCCGATCCGATCGCGCCGTTCTCGTTCCAAAGATCCTGCGCGTCATCATACCGCTTTTCCTCCAGCAGGCCGTAATAGCCCTGCACGACCTGCGCTGCGCCCTGCGCGCTGTCGGGATCGATGGCGTCCTCGTCGATCGGCGTTTCCGAGAGGACGGGAAGGCCGCCGGGCGATCCGGGCAGCGGCGGGGCCAGCGGTTCCATCAGCGCCTGCGCTTCAGCCCTTACATTATTCTGCACCTGCGCCGCATTGGCGCCGTTCGCCAGATTGTCGATCGCGCTTTCCTCACGCCCGTCGCAGGCGGCCAGCGCCATAACTCCCAGAAAAAGAACCGTTCCCTTTTGCCATCCCATCAGTCCGTCGCTCTCCATATTATTCAGTTCGGATTCTGCCTTCTTCCGGCACGCGGCTGGCGTTGGCCTCCATCGGAGCGGGGCACCCGCGCTTCCGGACGCGCTTGCGGCCGGGGCGAGGTTACGGCATCCCGACCGCCGCGCCAACGGCCTCGATCGCCGTCATTCGTTTGCGGGCGCGTGGTCTGCGGGCGTTGGGGCCGATTGTTCCAGTTACCATCCCGACGCCCGTCACGGTCGCGATTCTGCCAGCGATCCCGGTTGCCCCCCTGCCAGCGATCGCGATCCCGGCCACGCCACCGGTCATCGTTGCGATGCTCAGCATGGCGCTTTTCCCAATAGCGGCGCTGTCCGTCATTCCAGCGGTGGCGCTTGCCGCCGCGATCATAGACATAATAGCCGCTGCCCGGATAATAATAGCCGTCATTCCAGCCATATCCATAGCCTGAGCCATAATAACCGGAATCCCAATAGTCGCCGCCATAATAGCCACTGCCGACACCGACGCCGCCATAATAGCCATCATCATAGGCGCAGCCAGCGACCATGAGGGCTCCGGCAAGGCTCATCGCCGCGAGCAAAGGCCGTTTAAACAAGGCCATCGCCATTCTCCTTAAACAATATTGCAAACACCCTAACGCGCGTTGGTTGAATTGGTTGTGAATGGGCCGGCAGATCGAAGAGTTATTTATCGGAGGTTCAGAAAAACCGCGCTCCGTTCACCGGGCTGACAGAAACCGTTGTATTTGTGCCGCAATTTCGGTGGACCGACCGGTTTTTGCGTTTGTTCAGGAAACTTTCAAGGCCTCTGGCGGATTTCCTTATCTGCCCTTGGCCGCTTTGAGCGCACCGGGCACGACGGGGGTCCACACCCCGGATGCGATTTTTTTCATCAACAACAAAAAGGGTCACCCATGAACAAACTGCTTTTCGCGGCGGTCGCCGCTGCGTCCTTCATTCCCGCTGCCGCCATGGCGCAGGACGAAGCAGGCTCCACCCGCCGCATCGAACCCTATGTCGGCGTAATGGGCGGCGTGGATAACTATGACAGCGAAACCGGCAAAGAGGGCATTCCGCCCGTCGGCTATAAGGGCCGGATGGTCGAAGGCGTCGCGGGCGTGAACTATAATGTCGCCGGGCCGATCGTCATCGGCGTCGAAGGCACGGCGTCCAAGGGCGTCAGCGGCGATGTCGACTGGGAATATGGCGTGGCCGGCCGCGCAGGCGTGAAGGCGGGCAAGGACAGCCTGATCTTCGGCAAGGTCGGCTATCGCTGGGTCAATTTCGACGCGCTGGGTTCCGACAGCCCGGACTTCCACGGCACCACCTATGGCGCGGGTGTGGAGTTGTCGGCCGCCGACCTTGGCAGCACGGCGGCGAGCAGCCCCATCCGCCTGCGTTTCCAGGCCGACACTCTGGGGAATTTCCGTTCCATCCGTCCGATGGCGGGCGTGGTCGCCAAATTCTGACCTGAACAGCGCATAAGGTTTGGGCGGACATTCCCTTGCGTCCGCCCACCCCCTTCCTCTCCGGAGGAGTTGAGGACGGGTCAGCCATTTGGACTGCAGGCTGGCTCGTCCTCTTCATATCAACCGCTGTTGCGGAGCGCGGTCGCGATGGCGTTGATCGACAATTCGATGCCTTCCCTGATGCGGGGATCTTCTTCTCCGGCGCGATGGCGTTTCAGCAGTTCTACCTGAAGCAGGTTCAGCGGCTCGATATAAGGCAAGCGCAGGCGGATGGATTCGTCGAGCTTCGGATTCTTTTCCAGCAGGCGCGACTGACCGGTGGCAGCGAGCAGGCCGTCATGGGTCATAGCCCAGCCATCGCGGATGCGGGCGAAAATCGTCTCGGCCCTTGCCTGATCCTCGACCAGCGGTAGATAGCGCGCGGCGATGCCGAGATCGGATTTCGCCAGCACCATCTCCAGATTGTCGAAAGCGGAATCGAGGAAAGACCAGCTTTGCGCCATATCGGCGAGCAGCGCCTTGTCCTCGAACGCGGCAAGCGCGTGACCGACGCCATACCAGCCCGGCAGCATCACCCGCGCCTGCGACCAGCTGAACACCCAGGGGATGGCGCGCAGATCCTCGATCCGCGTGCTCTGGGTGCGGCTGGCAGGGCGGGAGCCGATCTTGAGCCCGGATATTTCCTGAATGGGCGTCAGCTCGCGGAAAAATTCCTTGAACCCCTCTGTTTTGTAAACAAGGTCACGATAGGCGGTGAAAGCCATCTGCGACAGTTCGTCCATCGCGGCAGCGAAGCGGGCTGCATCGCGCCGGGAAATGCCCTCCGGCTCCAGGCTGGCAAGCAAGGTCGCGCTGGTCATCGCCTCCAGATTGGCCATGGCGACGTCGCGCGTGCCATATTTGGCGGCAATCACCTCGCCTTGTTCGGTGATGCGGATGCGGCCCTGCACCGTGCCCCTGGGCTGGGCCTGAATGGCGGCGAAGGAGGAGCCGCCGCCGCGCCCGACCGCGCCGCCCCGGCCATGGAAAAGCTGCATCGCCGCGCCCGCCTGCGCGAAGACCGGCTCCAGCGCCTTGCTCGCCTTGAACAGGCCCCAGGTGGAGGTGATGTAGCCGCCGTCCTTGTTGCTGTCCGAATAGCCGATCATCACTTCCTGATGGCCGCGCGCCTTCACCACGCCGGAAATCTCCGGCAGGCCGAAATAGGCGGACATGATCTTGGGCGCGGCCTCAAGATCGGCGATGGTTTCGAAGAGGGGCACCGCCATGATCGCGGCCTGCGGCGGATCGCCGTCCGCGCCCGCGCGCCAGAGGCCCGCCTCTTTCAGGAGGATGTTCACTTCCAGGAGGTCGGAGACGCTTTCCGCCTTGGAGATGATGTAATGGGTGATGCATTGCGGGCCGTAGATGCGGTGCGCCTCCGCCGCCGCCTCCACGATGGCGAGTTCGGAAGCGGTTTCCTCCGAATAGTCGGAAAAGCGGGTGCCGAGCGGCCGGTTGCTCGCCAGTTCCCGGCGCAAGAGGGCGATGCGCGCAAATTCGTCGAGGCCGGCATAGTCTTTCTCGACGCCCGCCCGGCTCAGCAGTTCGGCGACGACCCGCTCATGCACCTCGCTGTTCTGCCGCATGTCGAGTGTGGCGAGGTGGAAGCCGAAGGTTTCGACCGCGCGGATCAGACGGCCCAGCGCGCCCCCGGTGGCCAGCGCGCCGTCGCCTTCGTTCGCAAGGCCCTGCGCGATGGTGATGAGATCGCGGCGGAAATCGGCGGGGCCGTCATAAGGCTCCCCCCTGAGCGCGGAGGGGCGCGGCGGCGTGTGGCCGGTGCGGCCCAGATAGGTGGCGGCGAGGCGGGCATAGATGCCCGAAATGGCGCGGCGATAGGGTTCGTCCTGACGGCTGGGGGACGCGTCGCCGCTCGCTTGCGCCAGATCCATCACAGGCTGGGGCACATGGGCGAGTTCAGTCGAAAGCGACAGTTCCGCGCCCAGTTCGTGCACTGCGTCGAGATAATAGCCCAGCGCCGACTGGCAGGCGCGCGACAGGGCGAAGCGAAGCTGCGGCGCCTGGACGAAGGGATTGCCGTCGCGGTCGCCGCCGATCCAGGAGCCGACGCGCAGGAAGCTGGGCGGCCGCGCCTCCAGCACACGTTCCCACCGGGCGTAAAGCGCGGGCAGGGTCGGCAGGAAAATGTCGCGCAGATAGGTCAGGACATTTTCGATCTCGTCCGCGACGAACAGCTTTTCGCGGCGCAGCGGGCGCGTCTGCCACAGCAGCGCGATCTGGCGCAAGATCGCCTCCTCCAGATTTTCGCCCTCGTCGGTTTCCGTGCGGCCCGCGTCGCGCAGGCGCATGAGGTCGGCGATGCGGTTGCGGTGGTCGATCATGCTCTTGCGCCGCACCTCGGTCGGGTGGGCGGTGAGCACCGGCACGACCAGCGCGTCATCGAGCAGCGCCATGACCGCGTCGCGGCTGACGCCTTCGTCCTCCAGCCGCCCGAGGGCGGAGGCGACGTCCGCGCCCGGTTCGGCGGCGACGCCCTGCCGGTCTTCGGCAAGGTTGGCGAGCATCGAGAAGAGCATGAATCCGCGCACGAAGGACAGCGTGTCGTCGAGACTCAAGGCATCGAGGCCGGTGTCGGTGACGTCCGCGCCCTGGATGCCGCGCGCCCGGTCGACCGAGGCGGAGCGGATATATTCGGTCTGCTTGTAGAGCTTGTCCCCGCCATAGGCGCGGATGACGTCGCCCAGCAGACGGCCGAGGTAGCGGATATCGGGGTTTTGCGTGACCGCCGGAGCGCCCGCCGAAGGTGCAAGAGTCGCCATGGGAAAGGACGCTGCACCGCACCATGAACGGGGTCAAGGGAAACATCCCCTTTGCGCCGCTTCGTTGCGGCAGGGCTTGCGCGGGGGACACAGGCTGGGCCAAAGGACGAAGCGTGACCGCCAGTATCAGCATAGGAACGGACGGCGCGGGCAATCCCGTGCTCGTCGACGTGGAGGAATTGCTCGCGACCCGCCTGCTCGTGCAGGGCAATTCGGGGTCGGGCAAATCGCATCTGCTGCGCCGGCTGCTGGAGGAAAGCGCCCCGCTGGTGCAGCAGGTGGTGATCGATCCGGAAGGCGATTTCGTGACGCTGGCCGATGAATATGGCCATGTGGTGATCGACGCGGGCGACTATAATGAGCGCGAGATCGGCAAGATGGCGACGCGGATTCGCGAGCATCGCGCTTCAGTGGTGCTCAGCCTCGAAAGCCTTGAGCTGGAGGCGCAGATGAAATGCGCCGCGACGTTCCTTTCCACCCTGTTCGACGCGCCGCGCGACCATTGGTATCCCGCGCTGGTCGTGGTCGATGAAGCGCAGATGTTCGCGCCGGTCGCGGCGGGCGATGTATCGGACGAGGCGCGGCGGCTGAGCCTTGCGGCGATGACGAACCTGATGTGCCGGGGGCGCAAGCGCGGCCTTGCGGGCGTGATCGCGACGCAGCGGCTGGCGAAGCTCGCCAAGAATGTGGCGGCCGAGGCGTCGAATTTCCTGATGGGGCGCACCTTCCTCGACATCGACATGGCGCGCGCCGCCGACCTTCTGGGCATGGAGCGGCGGCAGGCGGAGCAGATCCGCGACCTGGAGCGCGGGCGGTTCCTGGCGCTGGGTCCGGCGATCTGCCGCCGCCCGGTCGCGGTCAGGATCGGTTCGGTCAAGACCAGCACGCGCGGCGGCACGCACAAGCTGATGCCGCCGCCCGCCGCCGCGACCGGGGACATGCAGGAACTGCTGTTCGCGCAGGTGGAGGAGGACATGGCCCTGCCCGCGCCGCCGCCCCGGCCCGAACCCGCGCCGCTCCCCGCCGAAGAGGTGATGCGCGCCCTTGCCGCCGCGCCTTCGGCCAAGCCGGCGGAGCCGGAGTTCGACATGGGCGAATCCGACGGCGTGATCGTCGCGGTGCTGGAGGAGATCGTCGCCGACCTTGGCGACGCGCTGCCCGGCCTATCGACGCTCTATCAGGATTTCACCGTGCGCTGCCGCATGAAGGGGCTGAAACGCGCGCCCATCGACCTGCCCGCTTTCCGCAAGCGTTTCGCCATGGCGCTGGCCGGGATGGCGGACGCGGCCGACCCGCGCTGGGAGAATGCGCTGCGGGCGGCGGCGCCTCTGCCGGAGGATATGCTGGCGCCGTTCCTGCTGATCGCGCGGGCGGCGATGCAGGGCTTGCCCTGTCCCGACGATGCGAAGCTGGCGCGGGCCTATGGCACCAGTTCGCCGGGACGGGTGCGGCGGCTGATCGACTATATGGAAAGGCAAGGCGTGATCGTGGCGCGGACTGATTTCGGCGGGCGGCGCTCGATCGGCGTGCCGCAACTGGGGCTGTCGACGGCGGCGGCGGAGGGATGAGCGAGCCGTCCGTCCTGTTCGTATGCCTCGGCAATATCTGCCGGTCGCCGCTGGCGGAGGCCGCGTTCCGGGCGGAGGCGGAGCGGGCGCGGCTGACGGCGGAGGCGGATTCGGCGGGCACGGGCGACTGGCATATCGGCTCCCCGCCCGATTGGCGGGCGCAGGCCGTGGCGCTGCGCCATGGGATCGACATCAGCGGCTATCGCGGGCGGCAGGTGCGGGCGGAGGACTTCCATCGCTTCGGCCATATCTTTGCGTTGGACGGGGCAAATCTGCGCGACCTGCGGCGCATCCGCCCGGCGGACGGCACGGCGCGCCTGGGGCTGCTGATGGACCTTGTGCCGGGGCGCGAGGGAACGAATGTGGCCGATCCCTATTTCGGCGACGCGGCGGGATTCGACGTCACATGGGACGATGTGACGCGCGCGGCGGCGGCCCTGGTGGCGAAGCTGCTGGGGCGCTGACTGCGACATTTTGGAGCACGCGTGCCGACGGTCGCAATCAGCGATGCCGGGCCAAGGCGATCCGTGCGCTGTTCATCCGTCTGGGGCGGCGGCATATATGCCGTCGAGCACCGCCGCGACGCAAGCGAGCCGCTCGCAGTCCGGATCGAATCCGGCGGACCGCGCCAACCGGTCAGCCCAGGCGGCCGCCATATACCCGCCCCACGCATCGCCCGGCGTCGTCAGCGTCTCGCGCGTCGTGCCGCGGAACAGATCGGCGGTGAAATCGTAGAAGGAGCCGCCGACGTTGCGGAACGCCGCACCGGCCCGATCGCCATGAAATTCCGCCGCGATGACGGCATCCTGCCCGGCATGGAGATGCCAGGAACAGGCGATCCGAATCAGCCTGCCGCCGGCGAGCCGGATGGTGGCAAGGCCGTGATCCTCCACCTGCGCCGCGCGATCGGACAGGCGGCGGCCCTTGCTGAACAGATCGGCGCTGATGCCTTCGACCTCGGGGAAGCCGAGCGTCCACAAGGCCAGGTCGATCAGATGCACCCCCAGGTCCATCATGCAGCCGCCGCCCGACAGCAAGGGATCGTAGAACCAGGGTTTGTCCGGGCCATAGGCATTGTGGAAGACAAGATCGACGGCGTGCACTTCGCCCAGTTCGCCCGCAACGACCCTGTCCCTGATGGCGCGCATGCCGGCGGTCCCGCGGTAGGAAAGATCGACGCCGAGCAGGCGATCCGCCCGGCGCGCCGCCCCGATGACTTCCTGAACCTCCATCAGGGTCCGACCGAGCGGCTTCTGGCAGAAGACAGGGATGCCCCGCTCCAACGCACGGATGGACTGCTGCGCGTGGAGGGCGCTGGGCGTCGCGATGACCAGCCCGTCGAGATCCTGATCGAGCAGCGCGTCGAACGAATCCAGCCGCGCCGCCCGGGGAGCGAGGCGCGCGGCCTCCGCGCTGTTGCCGGGCAAGGCGTCGGCGATCGCGGCGACCTCGACCGTTCCGGCCCCGATCATGGCTTCCATGCGATGGCGGCCGATCCAGCCGACCCCCAGGAAGCCGATGCGCGGCAGCGACAGAACCGGCGCCGCGGCGGCAGGAGCGGACAGGGGCGTCATAGCGTTATGACCGCTTTCACGAAGCCGCCGGGCTTGTCCCGCGTCGCATCCAGTGCTTCCCCCAGCTTTTCCAACGGATAGACGTGCGTGTAGAGCGGCGCGGGGTCGAGGCGGCCCGTGGCGACCGCATCGACGGCGGCCCGCACGCCTTGCGCATAGACCAGCGGATCCCGCTCATGCGCATTGACGACATCGATGCCGCGCCAGTTCCACAGCCACATGTTGACTTGCCGGGGACCGTCCTGATGATAGCCGGCGATGACGAGCCTGCCGCGCTCGGCCGTCAGTTCCCCGGCCAGGTCGAGCGGCCATTGCTTGCCCACGGCTTCGATCACCCGTTCGCACAGGCGCCCGCCGGTCAGGGCGCTCACCTGGTCGATGATGCCCTGATGATCGTCCATCGCGATCGTTTCGCGGGCGCCGAAGCGGCGCGCGAGGTCAAGCGAAGAGCGGCGTCGCGAAATGGCGATCACCCGCGCGCCCGCGTCGGACGCGAGCCTGGCGAGGATCGCGCCCAGGAAGCCGATGCCGATGATGGCAACCGTCTGCCCGGCCCGAATGTCCGAGCGGCGGAAGATGTTGAAGGCGCAGCCCAGCGGCTCGCCCGGAAATATCGCGCCATCGAGCGCGGGCGGCAACGGCACCACGGCCGTTTCGTCGGCAATGTCATATTCGGCGTAGCTGGCATGGGAGAGCGCCGCCACGCGCTTCCCCGGCGCCACCTGCGTCACGCCCGCGCCGATCGCGTCGACCACGCCCCATCCTTCATGGCCGAGCGAGCCGGGGGCGGTGGGGAACTGCTGCCATTCGGGACCGGCCCATGGCGTGAGATTGGACGCGCAGACCCCGCATCCTTCAAGCCGGATGCGCACCTGACCGAGGCCCGGTTCCGGCCGGGGCACATGGTCCACGCGGATTGCGCCGGGGCCGGTCACGACCGCCGCGCGCATCGTGACGACAGGCGCATCCGCCGAAGCGTTCCGCTCGATTGCCGCGAGGCCGCTCATTCCGCGGCCACCGCCATCACGCCTTCTCCGTTGATGAAGGCTGCCAGCGCCTCATGCGCCTGATCGTCGGTCATCTGGCGCGGCGGGTGCTTGCAGAAATAGGCGGCCGCCGGGTGGATCGGACCGGCCAGCCCGCGATCCATGGCGAGTTTGGCGCAGCGGATCATATCGATGGCGACGCCCGCCGAATTGGGGCTGTCCTCGACCGACAGGCGCAGCTCCAGATTCATCGGCACGCCGCCGAACAACTGCCCTTCCATGCGCAGGAAGCAGACCTTGTTGTCGTTCTGCCAGGCGACATAGTCGGACGGGCCGATATGGATATTCTCGTCCTCCAGCCGCGTCTCGGCCACCGACTGCACGGCTTCGGTCTTGGAGATCTTCTTCGACTTGAGCCGCGTGCGGTTCGACATGTTGAGGAAGTCGGTATTGCCGCCGGTGTTGAGCTGATAGGTGCGGTCCAGCTTCACGCCGCGCTTTGCGAAGAGGTCGGTCAGGACGCGGTGGACGATCGTGGCGCCCAGTTGCGCCTTGATGTCGTCGCCGATGATCGGCACGCCCGCCGCGGCAAAGCGTTCCGCCCAGACCGGGTCGCTGGCGATGAAGACGGGGATGTTGTTGACGAAGGCCACCCCCGCCTCCAGCGCGCATTCGGCGTAGAATTCGGTCGCCTGCTGCGAGCCCACGGGCAGATAGTTGAGCAGCACGTCGACCTCGGCCGCGCGCAGCCGCTCGACCACCCCTTCCCGCCCTGCTTCGGGTGCATCGGCCGGCAGGAAGGTGCGGTCGTCGGGATAGTCGGCCATATGTTCGGCAAAACCGTCGAGACGCCGGCCCATTTCCACCGTCACGCCGATCGGCTTCACGTCCGGGCAGAAGACCTGCGTGCAATTGGGCCTGGCGAAGACGGCTTCGGCCACGTCGCGGCCCACCTTGCGCCGATCGATGTCCCATGCCGCCGCGACGCGGATGTCGCACGGACGATAGCCGCCGATTTCCCAGTGCATGAGGCCATGGTGATCGTTGCTTTCGGCACGATAGTGCGACAGGCCCTGCACCAGCGAACTGGCGCAGTTGCCGACGCCGACGATGCCAATGTTGATGGGATGTGATGGCATGGGTATTCTCCCTCGTTCAGGCGGTCCGGGCGATCGGCGGCGCGGCGCGCGCGGACGCGTAGCGGTCGATCATCCAGGCGCAGAAATCCGCGAAGGCCTGCGGCTCGTGGACGGCGCTGGTGTGATGGGGCGCGATTCCCAGATGCTCGGGCGTGAAACAGAAAGTGACCGTGACATCGAAGTCCGCGAGCGCTTCCATCTGCCGGTCGAACCAGTCGATCGCGCCGGGACGGAAGCTGTCCGCCCAGGACAGGCCCGTCCGCAGATGGCGCACGCCCAGCCGCTTCATCCAGGCGACCGCATCGTCCAGGCGCGGGTCCTCGAAGTGGAACCATTGCATGAGGCCCATGTCGCCGGCGACCCTGCCATATGCCTCCAGCGCGGGCTTGGGCGTGCCGTCGGCGCGGATCAGGCCCATGTAGAAATGGCGGTAATAGCTGGAACCCTCCGCCTCGCGGTGGCGCGTGGTCGCGCCCCATTCCTGCGGCAGGTCGAACAGGCTGTACCAATAGACGCGCGGCACCCGGCCGATCAGCAGTTCGGCCGTGCGGTCGATGCCGAAGACCTGCACCTCCTCGGCCCCGAAGGAACCGACGCCGACCTCCGTGACCCAGACCGGCTTTTCCGGCACGACCGCTTCTATCTCGCCGATCTGCTTGGGCCAGTCGTGGATCGACCAGAGATTCCAGTCGAGAGGAAAGCCATGCACCGCAACCACATCGACGGCATCCAGCGCACCATGGCCCCGCATCCGCTTCACCCAATGCGGATCAATCGGCGACATGCCGCCCAATATGCGCGTGACGGCGGGATTGACATCGCGGATCGCCTTGCCCGCGCGGATCACCATATCGGCATAGAGCGACCAGTCGGGATCGATCTCCATATCCCAATGCGACTTGTTGTTCGGCTCGTTCCAGATCATCGCGGCTTCGATCATGCGTCCTGCTCCTCCTGCGGTCCGGATGCCGGATAGACGGCCGCGCTGCCCATCCATTCCCCATAGGGAAGGGATGCGACGCGGCAGAGATAGACTTCATCTTCCGGCTGCGCCTCGATCGTGAAGCCGGCGGCGCGCAGCATCGCCTGGCTGCACGCGGCGTTGGGCGCCCACCAGTTGGTCCAGTCATGGGCGAACTTCTTCTCGATGAAGTGCATGCGCGGATAGGCCGGATTGTCGAAGAAGCCCGGCGGCCGGCTTGTGCCGGGCACATGGAACGGGTGGTCTTCGGGCACGTTCAGGACGTCGGCAGAACCCTGCTGCATCGTCTGGAACAGCATCAGATCGCCCGCGACATGTTCGCGGATCAGGTCGAGCGCCAGCAGCGGATGGCGCAGATGGTAGAGAACCCCCATGAAGATGACGAGATCGAAACGGCGGCCGAGCCTGCCCACGTCATAGACCGACAGGTTACGAAAGCCGATGCCTTCAAAACCCAGGGCTTCGGCGGCGAACCGCGCCTGGGCAAGGTAGCGTTCGTCCGAATCGATGCCCAGCACTTCCGCGGCGCCCCGGCGCTTCATCTCGATCGAATAGAAGCCGGCATTGCACCCGATGTCGAGGACCGACTTTCCGGAAAGATCGGCCGGGAGCGCCGCTTCGAACCGGGCGAACTTGAACGCGGGATAATCCCCCAGGAAATGGTCGGGCGCCGTTTGCACGGCCCCGATGCGCAGATTGTGGAACCAGGGGCCGAGCGCCTCGATCCGGCGGCGCATCTCGAATGTGTCGGCATGGCTCTGTACGATCTTCGCTGTCATGCGGGCACCTCGTTGATGCGGGTCACGCGCGCGCCGCCGGCGCCGATCTCAACGGTGCTGATCGATCCGGGATCGATGTCGAACCGCAATATGTCGTCGAGACTGCGACCCAGATAATGGGCGATGGCGCCGCGGATGATGTCGCAATGCGTCACGCACAGGACCGTCCCGCCCGCACGCGCCCGCGCATGCTCCTCCAGATGCCGGACGATCCGCCGGACCGCCTGCATCATCGTCTCGCCGCCCGGAGTGGAAGCGGCCGAGCGGCGGCGATTCCACGCATCCCAAAGGACGTCGCCGTCCAGATCGGCGAAGCTGCGGCCGTTCCATGCGCCGAAGTCGACCTCGTCCAGCGCATCGACCATGTCCACCTCCGCCGCATGGGCCGCCGCTATGATCGACGCCGTCTCCAGCGTGCGCGTGCGCGGGCTGGCGTGAATCGCGAACGGCTTCCCGAGCAGCGGCCATGCCGCGACGCGGGCCGCCTGCTTCCGGCCGACGGCGTTGAGGCGCGCGGCCCCGGCGCGTCCGCTCAGCAGCTTTCCATATTCCGTATGCACGCCATGCCGTACGAGATGGAAGCGGGTGGGAGAGTCAAGCATCAACATAGATGCCACACAACCAACCCCGAACCGGTAAAGTTCCATATCTGATATAATTGATAAAGCCGTTATTATTTCCAATTATACATAACATTAAATAAGATCACCTGGTTTATCTTAAGATAACATAGGTTATTACATCGGAACATGCCCTATACGGGTCTATATTGCGTTTCATTGTTGCTTTGTACCCGGAACCAAGCGGTAGAAGAAGATGTTCCTCCTGCCACTACCGCTGCGGCCGTCCAGATCCCGCCCGCATCGGTAGCCAGCAACAGGTCCAAGAGAGGAACGCTCGTGGAGAACATACTCGTCACCGGTGGCGCAGGCTTTATCGGCCGGCAGGTTTGCCGGGAGCTGCTGACACGCGGCCATGCGGTCCGGGTGCTCGACAACCTGATCGAGCAGGTTCACGGCAATGAGGAGCGCCCGGCGGATCTCGATCCCCAGGTCGAGCTGATCCGCGCGGACGTGCGCAACGGCAATGCGGTGGAGCGCGCCTTGCAGGGCGTGGACAGCGTCATTCACCTTGCCGCGGAAGTGGGCGTCGGCCAGTCGATGTACGAAGTGGAACGCTACACCTCGGTCAACGATGTGGGCACCGCCGTCCTCTTCGAACGGCTGATCGATCATCCGGTGCGCCGCGTCGTCACCGCGTCTTCCATGAGCATCTATGGCGAAGGGCTCTATCGCGACCAGGACGGCCAGCCGGTGCAGGATGCCGAGCGCGGCGCGGTCCGCGACGACCAGAAGGTCTGGGAACCGCTCGACCGCCTTGGCCGGCCGCTCGCGCCGGTCGCGACCCCCGAATGGAAGCGGCCCCATCTCGCGTCGATCTATGCGCTCAACAAATATGTGCAGGAACGCACGACCCATATCATGACCGCGCCCTATGGCATGGAGGGCGTCTGCCTGCGGCTCTTCAACGTCTATGGGCCGGGCCAGGCGCTGTCCAATCCCTATACGGGCGTGCTCGCGATCTTCGCGTCCCGGCTGCTGAACGGGCAGAAGCCGATGATCTTCGAGGATGGCGGCCAGCGGCGCGACTTCGTGCACGTAAGCGACGTCGGCCGCGCCTTCGCCGATGCGCTCGAACTGCCGCAGGCGGCGGGCGGCACATTCAACATAGGGTCGGGCCGCGACCGCTCCGTGACCGAAGTGGCGCAGGCCCTCGCCGCCGCGATGGGGAAGAACGATGCCGAGCCGGAGATCGTCGGCAAGGCACGGACCGGCGACATCCGCCACTGCTTCTGCGACACGACGCTGGCGGCCGAAACGCTCGGGTTCCATGCGCGGCAGGATTTCGAGCAGGGATTGGCGGAGCTGGCGGAATGGGTCGCGCGGCAGACCGCCGACGACCGCGTGGCGGAGGCGCGAGCGGAACTGGAAGCGCGGGGACTGGTCGCATGAGCCGCCCCGATCCGCGACCCGTCCTCGTCACCGGCGGCGCGGGTTTCATCGGCTGCAACATTGCCGACCGGCTCGCAGGCGAAGGGCATCAGGTCATCATCTATGATTCCCTGGCCCGACCCGGCGTGGAACGCAACCTGCTCTGGCTGGAGCAGCGGCACGGCGCGCGGATCGCGCCCGTCATCGCCGATATCCGCGACGATGCGATGCTCGACCGAATGGTCGCGCGCGCCAAGGCGGTGTTCCATATGGCCGCGCAGGTGGCCGTGACCACCAGTCTCGCGGACCCGCGCCGGGATTTCCAGGTCAATGCGCTCGGCACCTTCACGCTGCTGGAAAGCGCCCGCCGCTGCGCCGCTGCGCCGCCCGTGATCTTCGCGTCCACCAACAAGGTCTATGGCGGACTGGAGGATCTGGAGTTCGAGCTTGCCGGCAACGCTTATCAGCCTGCCGACGCCGCGTTGCGCGCCCATGGCATCGACGAGAGCCGGCCGCTCGATTTCCACACGCCTTATGGCTGCTCGAAGGGCGCGGCCGACCAATATGTGCTGGACTATGGCCGCAGCTTCGGCGTGCCCACCGCCGTCCTGCGGATGAGCTGCATCTACGGCCAACGGCAGATGGGAACGGAGGATCAGGGCTGGGTCGCGCATTTCCTCATCAGCGCGATCGAGGGACGGACCATCACGCTTTACGGCGACGGATGCCAGGTGCGCGACATATTGGACGTGGGCGACGCCGTGGACGCCTATCTCGGCCTCTGGCGCAACATCGACCATGTGCGCGGGCGCGCCTTCAACCTGGGCGGCGGCGCGGACAATGCGGTCAGCCTGCGCCGGATCCTCGACCATATCGGGGATTGCCTCGACCGTCGCCTCGATATCGAAATGTCGGACTGGCGCGCGGGCGACCAGCGCTATTTCGTCGCCGACACCCGCGCCCTGACGCAAGCGATAAATCCCGGGCCGCGCAAACCCTGGCGGCAGGGCGTGGCCGATCTCGCCGATTGGCTTGTCCGGGAGCGGCAAAACGGGCCGGTGACGGCAGGCGCATCCTTGCGGATGGAGAAGGCGCTTTGACCCGCGCGCGCCATATCCTGCTCACCGCCGACGCGCTCGGCGGCGTGTGGCAATATTCCACGGGCCTGGCGGCCGCGCTGCTGCCCTTGGGCTATGAGGTGACGCTTGCCGTGCTCGGCCCGGCGCTGGACGAGGCGCAAAGGGCGAGCACCGCCGCCATTGCGAACCTGCGCCTGATGCAAACCGGCCTTGACCTCGAATGGCTCGCCGACGAGCCGGACCGGATGATCGGCGCCGAACGCCGGCTGGCCGAAATGGCCGGCGATCTGCGCGCGGACATCGTGCAGTTGCACAGCCCCGCCCTGGCCGGCGCGGGACGCTATCCATGCCCTGTCGTCGCCGTGCTGCACAGCTGCGTGGCGACCTGGTGGTCGGCGGTGCGCGGCGGCCCGCCGCCGCAGGATTTCGCCTGGCGCACGGCGCTGGTGGAGAAGGGCCTCCGGCAGGCGACGCTGTCCATCGCGCCCAGCATGGCCTTCGCCGCGGCCGCCCAACGGCAATATGGCGTCGCGCCCGTGCCGGTCCACAACGGCCGGACCCTGCCGGTGCAGCCCCAGGCCGCGCAGGACTGCATCTTCACGGCCGGGCGCCTGTGGGACGAAGGCAAGAATGTCCATGTGCTCGACGAGGCGGCGAGTCACCTCAGCGTGCCGTTCAAGGCCGCGGGGCCGACCCGTTCTCCGCACGGCGAGAGCGTCGCATTCGGGACCCTCCACCTGCTGGGCGTGCTCGATGAAGCGGCGCTGGCGCGCCATCTGGGCGCGCGGCCGATCTTCGTCTCGGCCGCGCTCTACGAACCCTTCGGCCTTGCCGTCCTCGAAGCCGCCATTGCGGGCTGTCCCCTGATCCTGTCCGACATCCCGACCTTCCGCGAACTGTGGAACGGCGCTGCGCTGTTCGTGGACCCGCGCGATCCCCGCGCCTTTGCCCGCGCGATCGAGGGGTTGATCGAGGACAGGGCGGCGCGCGCCGAAGCGGGCCGACGCGCACGGGAACGCGCGCAACGCTACACGCCCGCCGCCATGGCCGGCCGGATGGCCGCTCTCTACGATCAGGTCCAGAGCAGGGCGGCGGCATGAAGATCGTCTATTTCACCCATTCGCTGCTTTCCTGCTGGAACCACGGCAATGCGCACTTCCTGCGCGGCGTCCTGCGCGAACTGGCGGCGCTCGGCCACGATGTCGTGGCGCTGGAACAGGAGGGCAACTGGAGCCTGTCGAATCTCCTCGCCGACCATGGCGAGGGGGGCCTGACCGCCTTTCGCGCCGCCTATCCCGATCTGCGCGCCCACAGCTATCGCCCCGGCGCGGACGTCGATATGCTGCTGGACGGCGCCGATCTGGTGATCGTCCACGAATGGAACGAACCGGCCCTTGTCGCGCGGATCGGCCGGGTGCGCGCGAGGAACGGAACATTCACGCTGCTGTTCCACGACACCCATCACCGGGCCGTCTCGGACCCCGACGCGATCCGCGCCTTCGACCTTGACGGCTTCGACGGAATACTCGCCTTTGGCGAGGCGCTGTCCGAGGTCTATCGCCAATGGGGCTGGGGCGAGCGGGTCTGGACCTGGCATGAAGCGGCGGACATCCGCCACTTCCACCCCCCGGCGCGGGAGAGCGAGCGGAACGGTCTCGTCTGGATCGGCAATTGGGGCGACGGCGAACGCACGACGGAACTGGAAGAATATCTGTTCCGGCCCGCCTGCGCGGCCGGCTTGCCGCTCGACATCCATGGCGTGCGCTATCCCGGGGAGGCGCTGGGAATACTCGGCCGCTACGGTGCGCGTTATCACGGCTGGGCGCCCAATGCAGCGGCGCCGGACATCTTCGCGCGGCACGCCGCCACCGTCCATGTGCCCCGGCGCTATTATACCCGGCTCCTCCCGGGCATCCCGACCATCAGGGTGTTCGAGGCGCTGGCATGCGGCATCCCGCTTCTGTCCGCGCCGTGGAGCGACGCGGAAGGCCTTTTCCGGCCCGGTGAGGATTTCCTGTTCGCAAAGGACGGCGCGGAGATGACGCGCCGGCTGCGCGCGGTCGCCTCCGATCCCGGCCTGCGCGCGGCGCTGGCGCGGAACGGACTGGAAACGGTGCGGGAACGGCACAGCTGCGCCCACCGCGCGCGGGAACTTCTGGCCGTGGTCGATCCATTGCAGCCGTCGATCCGGCCTCAGCTTGCAGGGAGCATCGCATGAAGATCGCCTTTTACGGCTCAAGCCTGCTGTCGTCCTACTGGAACGGCGCCGCAACCTATTATCGGGGCATCCTGCGCGAACTGGCGGATCGCGGGCATGAGGTCGTCTTCCATGAACCCGATGCCTTCGATCGCCAGCAGCATCGCGACATGGACCCGCCCGATTGGGCGCGCGTCCACGTCTATCCAGCGACGGCCGACGCGCTGGTCGGCGTCATGGACGCGGCGGTGGAGGCCGACGTGGTGGTCAAGGCCAGCGGCGTCGGCATATTCGACGATGAGCTGCTGGACGGCGTCATGCGGCGCGCCCGGCCGGAGGCCCTGCGCATATTCTGGGACGTCGACGCGGCCGCCACCCTGGACGACATGCGGGCCGTGCCGGACCATGCGGTCCGCCGCGCGCTCCCGAACCTTGACCTTGTCCTGACCTATGGCGGCGGCGATCCGGTCGTGAACGCCTATCGCGCCATGGGCGCGCGGGACTGCATTCCGGTCTATAATGCGCTTGATCCGACGAGCCATTTTCCGGTTCCGCCGGATCAGCGCTTCACGGCCGATCTCGCCTTCCTGGGCAACCGCCTGCCCGACCGGGAGGCCCGCGTGGAGGAATTCTTCCTGAAACCGGCCGCCTTGCTGCCGACGCGGTCCTTCCTGATCGGCGGCAATGGCTGGGACACGAAGGCGATGCCGGCCAATGTGCGCCACCGGGGCCATGTCTACACGGCCGAGCATAATGCCTTCAACTGCACGCCGCTCGCCGTGCTGAACGTCGCGCGCGACAGCATGGCGCATATCGGCTTTTCGCCGGCCACGCGGGTTTTCGAGGCGGCCGGCGCAGGCGCCTGCCTCATTACCGACGCCTGGGAAGGGATCGAGATGTTCCTGCAGCCGGGCGAGGAAGTGCTGGTCGCGCGCGATGGTCAAGATGTGGCGGATCATCTCGCCACGCTCACCCCCGAACGGGCGCGGGCCATCGGCCGCGCCGCGCTCGCCCGGGTCAGGGCCGAACATAGCTACGCGCTGCGCGGCGCGCAGGTCGACGCGATCCTGCGCAAGCATATGGGCCGGACCGCGAACCGGCAGCATCAGATGGAGGGCGCATGAAACTCGTCGTTCTCGGCCTCAGTCTCTCCTCGTCCTGGGGCAACGGCCACGCCACAACCTATCGCGCGCTGCTGTCGGCCTTTGCGGCGAGAGGGCACGACATCCTCTTTCTGGAGAGGAACGTCCCCTGGTATGCCAGCCAACGCGATCTCGAGGCGCCTGACTATTGCCGGCTCGATTTCTACGCCGATCTGCCGGCGCTGGAAGACTGGCGAGGCGAGATCGCGGCGGCCGATGCCGTCATCGTCGGCTCCTATGTGCCCGATGGCGTTGCCGTCGGCCAATATGTGCAGCGCCATGCCCGGTCGGTCACGGCCTTCTACGACATCGACACGCCGGTAACGCTGGCAGCGCTCAGGGCAGGACATTGCGATTATCTGTCGGCGGAGCTGATCGCTGGCTACGACCTCTATTGCTCCTTCACCGGCGGCCCCACGCTCACCCTGCTGGAGGATCGTTACGGCTCGCCATTGGCCCGTGCGCTCTACTGCTCGGTCGACACGGACATGTATCGCCCGGCGGATGTGCCCAAGCGCTGGGATCTTTCCTATCTCGGCACCTACAGCGCGGACCGGCAGCCGACCCTGGAACGCCTGCTGATCGAGCCGGCGCGCCTGCTGCCCGGCAAACGCTTCGTCGTGGCCGGGCCGCAATATCCCGAAGACATCGACTGGCCAGCCAATGTGGAGCGCATCGATCATCTGCCGCCCAAAGATCATCCCGCCTTCTATTCGGCTTCCCGCTATACGCTCAATGTCACGCGCGCCGACATGATCGAAGCCGGCTGGTCGCCCTCGGTGCGGCTGTTCGAGGCGGCCGCGTGCGGCACGCCGATCATCTCCGATATATGGCCGGGCCTCGATGCGCTGCTCGCGCCGAACCGGGAAATCCTGTTCGCCGACAAGCCCGAGCAGATCATCCTGTGGCTGCACGAAGACCGGGCGCGCATCGGCGACGCCGCACAGGCGCGCATCCATGCCGAGCACAGCGCGGCCACCCGCGCCGCACAACTGGAGGCGCATCTTAACGAAGCCGCGGCGATGCGGACGCAGGACAGGATTGCCGCTGCGGAATGAACCACACCCCGCGAGAAGGAAAAGACCGATGAAGGACAGACAGGATGTGGCGCTTGTTGCCGGGGGAGCGGGGTTTATCGGATCGCATCTGTGCCGGGCCTTGCTCGACAAGGGATTCGAGGTGATCTGCATGGACAATCTCCAGACGTCGCGCGCGATCAATCTGGAACGGCTGGAGAGCGAGCGCGCCTTTACCTTCTTTCGCGCCGACATCGTCGACCCGTTGCCGGACGCCGTGACCCGGCGACGGGATATCAGCCGCATCTACAA